>JABLTN010084069.1_pt1 | contig 12387 bp, 9 predicted proteins | sample 7160141 | NCBI WGS metagenome assembly JABLTN01 (sample SAMN14651226, study PRJNA627086) | human gut metagenome | isolation source: feces | host: Homo sapiens | reverse complement strand
ACGCACTTCGGCGTGCAGACGCCGGACGAAGCGGGCGAGACTGCCGAGCGCGACGCACAGCGTGCACAGGCGCTCTCCGACACGGCGGCGCACGGCGGCAAGCCGTATTTCTGGATCGCGGCGCTCGTGCTCGCGGCACTGTGCGCCGTGCTGGGCTATCTGGTGGCGCAGCCGCTGTACTATGCGGCCATCGCGCTGGCGGCCGCGGCGCTCGTGCTGCTGATCACGGCGGCAAACGGCAGGCAGCGCGCGCAGCAGGCATCCGCCGCGCTCGGAAAGCTCCTGCGCAGCTACGGCGCGCAGGATGCGGACGGCATTTACTATCAGGCGGAGGTACACCGCGCCGCTTACCGCGCGTGCGCCGCCGCCGCGCTCGAGGATGCGCGCGAGCATCAGTGCGAGACGCACGAGCGGCTGCTGCAGAGCCTCGATTTTGAGAGCGGCACGGGCGAAGCCGCCGCGCTCTATCAGCGCAGGAGCGCGCTTGAGAGCGTGCGCACGCGCCTGCGCACACAGCAGGCGCAGCTCACGGGTGCGGCGCTCGCCGTCGGCGACCCGATGGCGCTCAAAAGCGAGCACGCGCAGCTTCTCGAGCAGCGCGACGCACTCGAGCGGCAGTATGCCGCGCTCGCGCTTGCGATTGAGACGCTCGGCCGCGCCGATGCCGAGCTGCAGAGCCGCTTTTCCCCGCAGCTTGCACAGAAGGCGGCCGACTACATGGACTACCTCACCGGCGGCCGCTACGATGAGCTCGTGCTTGCGCGCGACCTGTCGGCCAAGGCACGCAGCGCCGATGACCCGACGCCGCGCGACACGGCCTATCTTTCGGCGGGGACGGCGGATCTGCTGTATCTGTCCGTGCGTCTGGCGCTGTGCGAGCTGACGTGCCCGACGGACGATCCGTGCCCGCTCGTACTCGACGACACGCTCGTCAACTTCGACGATGCGCGCGCCAGGCGCGCCATGGCGCTCTTCCGGGAGATCGCGCAGCACCGGCAGGTCATCCTCTTTACCTGCCACGAGCGCGACTGCCCCGCGCGGGAGCAATAACACCGGGCTCTCAAAACCGGGTGCGGAGCGTTCCGTGCCCGGTTTTGCCGTTGACAGGCGCGGCGAATCGCGGTATACTTACGGCGTTTTGCCTTAGCTGACAAAAACTTTACGGAGAGGGGATCTCAATGGAAAAGCTCTTTCATCTGAAAGAAAACAACACCACCGTGCGCACGGAGATCGTCGCCGGTCTGACGACGTTTATGACCATGGCGTACATCATCGCGCTCAACCCGAATCTGCTGACCGGCTTCGGCGCAGAGGGCGGCTCGCAGCTCTGGAACGGCGTGTTCCTTGCCACCTGCATTGCCTCCGCCGTCGGCACGCTCGTCATGGCGTTCGCGGCCAACAAGCCCTTTGCCATGGCACCCGGCATGGGACTCAACAGCTTCTTTGCCGTCGTCGTGGCCAACATCGTCACCCTGACCGGCATGAGCTACCTGCAGTCGTTCCAGACGGCGCTGTGCATCATCCTCATCGAGGGCATCGTGTTCATCGTCCTCTCGGTGCTCAAGGTGCGCGAGAAGATCGTCGAGGCCATTCCGCTCGGCATCCGGCTCGGCATCGCGCCGGCCATCGGCCTCATGCTGCTCAACATCGGCATCGGCTCGAACGCCGGTGTGTACTCGAGCGATGGCGGCCCGTTTTACGTCATGCGCGATTTCTTCGGCGCGCTCACGCCCAGCCTCGCCAAGGCTAACATGGGCGACGGCTACCCGCAGATGGTGCTCACGGTTGTGACCATGTTTGTCGGCCTGTTCCTGATCGTGCTCTTCGCGCACAAAAAGGTCAAGGGCTCCGTGCTGCTGGGCATGCTCTGCGCGTCCGGCATCTACTGGGCGGGTGAGGCCATCTTCCTGCACACGAACCCGTTTGCGGCGCTCAAGGGCGCGTCGTTCGTGCCTGCGTTCGGCGACATGGCCGAGACGACCCTGTTCAAGTTCGACTTTGCTGCCCTCGGCGAGATCGGCTGGTTCACGGTCGTGACGCTCGTCATCACGTTCTGCATCATTGACATGTTCGACACCATCGGCACCCTCGTCGGCACGGCGAGCCGCGCCGGCATGGTCGACAAGGACGGCAATATGCCGCGCATGCGCGAGGCACTGCTGGCCGACGCCGTCGGCACCGTCACGGGCGCGTGCACCGGCACGTCCACGGTCACGACGTTTGTCGAGTCCGCCTCCGGCGTGGAGGCCGGCGGCCGCACGGGTCTGACCGCCCTGACGACCGGTCTGCTCTTCCTTGCGAGTATGTTCCTCGCGCCCATTGCCGCCATCATCCCCGCCGCCGCGACCAGCTCCGCGCTCATCTACGTCGGCCTGCTGATGCTCGGCGGTCTCAAGAAGATCGACTTTGACGACATTTATCAGAGCCTGCCGGTGGCCATCATGCTCATCTCCATGCCGGTCTCCGGCTCGATCGGCCACGGCATCGGTCTGGGTCTGATCAGCTATTCCGTGCTCAAGCTCTGCACGGGCAAGGGCAAGGATGTTTCGCTGCTGACATATGCCATCTCGCTGCTCTTCCTTGTGAAGTTCTTCCTCGTTGCCTGAGGAAACATATCTGTCCGCACTGCCGGGCGCGTCTTGATTGACGCGCCCGGTTTTTGCAGCCTTACGAAGATGTAAGCCAACTGTAAGCCAAAACGATGGCGGTGTGATGCCGTTTGCGGCTATACTGATGTCAGAAACCGGGGGCGGGAGCGCTCCCATGGGAGGCTGACATGATGGTCAATGTTCTGAGCAGTATCCGGCTGGCGGCATACGCATTCCCGCTGCTGGCGGCGCTGGTCGCCGTGCCGTTTTTCTGCCGGCAGATGCGTGCGCGCTGCTTCAACTGGGTGCGCGCCGTGTTCGGCGGCCTGTTTTTGTTTTATGTTCTGTGCGTGCTGGCGCTCGTGTTTTTCCCGCTGCCGGACGCTGCGCAGGCGGCGAAGCTCACGACCTATGATGCGCAGCTTGTGCCGTTTCAGTTCGTGGCGGATTTCCTGCGCGAGACGCCGCTCGTGTGCTCCGATGCGCGCACATATCTGCCGGCGCTGCTCGACCGCACGGTGCAGCAGGTCGTGTGCAACATCCTGATGCTGATGCCGTTCGGGATGTACCTGCGTTACGTCTGCGGTCTGGATCTCGGCCGCGTCGCGCTCGTGTCGCTGGCGTTTTCGGCGTTCATTGAGCTCGGGCAGCTCACGGGGCTGTTTTTCCTGTTTCGCGGCTCGTACCGTCTGTGCGATGTGGACGATCTGATGCTCAACACGCTCGGCGGTCTGCTCGGGGGCGAGCTCGTGCGCGCGCTCGAGGCGCATCTGCCGCCGATCGATGCCTTCGACCGCATTCCCGGCAGCGCCGGTGCACTGCCGCGTCTGGGGTGAGCAAATAATATAGAAACCTCGTAGAGTTTGCGCCCGCAGGCGCAAAGAAAGTCCAATCATTTTCTTCGGCGACATGTGCGGCGAAGAAAATACTTCTCGGCCTGCAAACGTGCGCGCCGTCCGCCTCCGGCGGACAGCGCGTGCGCTGCAGTCAGGCCGCAAATCCTTTGTCAAAAAGTATTCCTTTTTGACAGACGCAACACCCCCTGTGCGCAGCACAGGGGGTGTCCGCTATGGTGTTTTTCCAACCGTCAGCGCAGCGCGCTTACCGGTCGGGATACTTCTGCGACAGCTCTGCCTCCAGCGCATCCCAGTCGCGCGGCGGTCTGAGCTCCGTCCACGTCTCGGGCGAGGTGTTGTCCACGCGCTCGTACTCGTGGCCGTTGGTGGCCTCCTGCACGGCTGCGTAGTACCACGCCGTCTTGTTGCTGTTGTCCGGCCAGACGATCATGTCCGGCAGCAGATGATCCTTGTCCGGGGTACGGAAGAGGACGTTGTTGATGATCTCCATGACCTCGGCACGGGTGATCTGGTTCTGCGGGCGGAACGTGCCGTCCTCATAGCCGCTGACCAGACCGAGCTTCGCCGCGCGGTTGATGTAGTCGCACGCCCAGCTGTCGGAGATATCGGTGAAGGCATCGCCCTCGACCTCCGGCGCATGGAAGAACAGCGCCGCGATCGTCGCGAACTCTGCGCGGGTGATGTACTGCTGCGGGCGGAATGTGCCGTCCTTGTAGCCGGCGAGGATGCCGCCGTTGGTGAGCGTGGCGACCTGACTGGTGTACCAGCTCTGAGCCGGGACATCCGAGTACGAGCACTTGGTGGTCCAGATCTCCTCACGGCCGTCATCTCTCAGGATGCGGTAGAAGATCGCGGCGACCTCGGCGCGCGTGATCGGTCTGCCCGGTGCGACCGTACCGTCCGGATAACCGGCGATGTACGAGTCGTGGTTATCGCGCTCCAGCGGCGGAGGCGGCAGCTCGTTGTCCTCTGCGGAGAAGACGAACTTGATGTGCGCGGCCGCTTCCTGGAAGGCGTTGCCCATCGCGGGGTCGATCTCAACGGTCACGTCCAGCTTGACCGGGTCTGCCTTCGGAAAGACCTCGGCAACGAGGACGTCGCTCTTGAGTCCGTCGGCCGCGTCGAGCTGGTCGAAGAGGCTCGCGTTCTTGTTGGTCGCGAGCACCTTGCCGTCCTGCGACACGGTCATGTGGATGTGGCTGAGCACATCGTCGTACTTGATGGCGGTGCCCTCCTTGGCGGAGGTGTCGCCGTCGATCTCGGCGCGGAGGTAGACCTTCGCGCCCTGCGCACCGTTGGCGCTGTCGGCCTTGACGCAGATGGTCTGCGTGAGGCTGTCGCCGGGCATGCAGTTGGAGAAGTTTGCAAACAGGTCCGTCGCCGAGCCCTTGCCGGTGTTGGTAAAGGCAAAGCGCGCGTTGTTGCCGTCGTTGCCGTCATAGTAGGTGACGGTGGGGAGCTTTTCCTCGCCCGTCGCCCAGATGCCCAGCCCCGCAGCCAGCGCGACCACCAGCACGAGGGCGACGATCATGGTAAACTTTTTGTGTTTCATACCGCTGCCCTCCTTATGGTGTCGTGGTCGGCTGCGTCAGATAGCCGTTGCTGTCAACGCCCACGCCCCAGCTCTGCTGCACAGCCGTGCTCGGTGCGGCCTGAATGCTCTCGGCCAGCACCGTCACCTCGAGGTGATAACCCTCGGGTGCAGCGTCCTGCGTGATGGGCGTTTGCAGCAGGTTGGTCGTGAAATCCTTTGCCGCGACCGGCATCTTGTAGTAGTAGATGCCGTCCTGCTCGAACCACTTGGTCGTGTCGTATGTGACGTCAATGTTCACGGGCTCGCCGGAGATAGTCTTTCCATCTCCGCTGACCCAGTTCATGACCAGCTTGACGCGGACATAGGACACGGCCGTTCCGGTGTTTTTGACGGCGATGCTCGTTTTCTGGCTGCCATCCAATTTCTCGACGATGTCCGTTCCGGACTTGGCCGCCGTGAAGGTGTTCGTCACGGGGTCGGTGTTCGCCTTGAGCAGGGCGAACGTCGTGCCGACGGCCAGCGCGAAGATCAGGCACAGGGAGAGGATGAGCGCGGTCTTTCTCCCGCCTGAACCGTTAAAGATACGTTTCATATGTCATCCCTCCTGTTCAGTTTTTCTGCGCGGCACTGCCGCTGATCCAAGTGTTGATCACGTCGGCAATGCTCGTGAGCCAGTTGTGCGAATTGTAATGGTTGGTGACAGCGACCGTGGCGCTGGGCACTGTGCTGCTGAGCGTTGCCGTCTGGTTGTTATCGCCATCAACGACGCTGTAGCTCCACGACCAGTTTGTATCCTCAGTGACCGTGTACGTGCCGACGGCCAGACCGGTGATGGTCTTTTCGCCGCCAGCCTTGAGCACGATGGTGGTCACGACCTTACCGGCGCTGTCCTTGACATCGAACACGAACGTCTGGTTCGGGTTCGCGCCGTCGCCTGTGACGGCCTTGGAGATCGTCAGGCTGCAGGTGTTGACCGTGATGGTGAACGCAGCATCTTTAGAAACGCTCTCATACGTTCCACTTTGCGTAGGCGAAACCGTGCACGTCACCGTGTAGGTCGTGGTCTGCTCCGGGGCGACGGTGCCGCCGCTTGCCGCATCGCTCCACTCCCATATTCCGCTGCTGCTTCCGGCAGGAACCGTGTACGTGCCGACCGTTCCGCCGCTTTCATCCTTGACCGTGTAGGTCACGTTCACAAAAGCGTTATTTGTGCCGTCAAATGTGGCATTCTGGTGCACAAGATCCTGCAAATTGGCAGAATCGCCAAGGTAGATCGTCTTGTCATCCGCCGTCGGCGTGATGCTTTTTACTTCCACGTCCTGCGTCGGCACATCGAACGCCTTGATCATGATTCCCTTCGCATAGATGCCGGACTGCCCATCATTCGTTGGCACCTGATTGCCGCCGAGGAAGCCAGCTTCCACAGAGACGTCAAACTCGATGATCAGTTTCTTTCCGAACGTGCCATCCGCCTTAGCGTTTGTGGAGACATAGTTCTGGTTGAAATCGAAGCCGGTCACATTGACCGCCCGCGTTGCCGGATCGATCGCTGCCGTCACCGAAGGATCGGCTGCGACCGGAGCCCCAAATGCGCTGCCGTTATAGGCTGCAGTGGAGAGACGAATAGCACCGGCATTTTGCGGCACCGTAAAGTACGGCGTCACGATGTCTTTGATGACCGTCTCGCTGCCAAGGTCAATATTGGCGCTGCCGATCGTCTGGCTGATGGAGGTAAAGATGTTATTCAACGCCGTCGAGTTGCTCGCCGTCATATAATAGCCGGTTTTGTCGCGGGTGAAGTTTCGCGTCACTTCCCAGCCGTAATAACTGGCGGAGAACAAGTGTTCATCTTCATAATCCTTTAACCCTATCTCCGAGGCAGCCTTGAAGTTGCTGGACACATAGTTCAAAAAGCGGTTCCCAGCCGGAACATCGATACCATTGCTTGTGTTCTTGTTGGCCCAATAACTCCCAACGCTTCCGTTCGAGTTTTTTGAGAACCCGGTGTTGCCATACAGCTGGTCAACGTTCGCCCCGGTGAAAATGCCAACCGTGTACACGGTCACACCGGCATCCTTCATCGACTTTGCGCTTGCAATAGCGCTGGTCGCAACCTTTGCATCGAAACCGGAATTGCCCGGCATGCCATCCGTGAACACGATCACGACCTTGCTGCTGTCGCGCGCGGAATCGACACTCGACAGAAGCCTCTGCGCATGGTTCAAGCCGTTTTGCGTCTGCGTGCCGCCCTTAGCCTGCAGCTGGTTAACCGCCGTTTTCAGCGTGGTCGCATTTGCTCCGCTGGCATCATTGACCGCAGTCAGTTCTTTCACGACCTGAGAATAATTATAACGATATCTGCCATCCTTATACGTATCATCGCCGACCGTGTTCGTGGAATCTCCCGCAAACTTAACGATCGCGATCCGGTGTTCCACGCCTTCATCCTTGGCTTTTGTTGCCACATTGTCAATGAAAGTATTGACGGCCTGCTTCATTGCGTACTGGCGAGTGTCCGTTTCCTTGTTCGCCGTATTCCCGTTGAAATTGTCCGCCATCGACCCGGACTGGTCGAGCACAAGGACAATGTCACAGGGTTTCGTTGTGGTGCTCGTCGTGACCGTGCCGGTCGTGTACGCTTCCAGATGCACCGTATAGCCGCCGTCGGCTTTCGGCGTAACCGTCTTAGTCAGCTTCAGACCATCATCCTGCGTCTCACCGGTATCGGCAAGCGACGGCGCGCGCGCGGCGCGGTAAGGAGACGTCTGCGGCCGCGTCACCACGAGCGGAAGAATCGGCCCCACCGCCGGAGACGACTGCGTGTCCTCGACCGTTCCTGCGGTCTCAGCCATATCCGCAGCCGCATCCCCGACCACGCCGGCGCCCATGAACAGGCACAGGCTCAGGAGCAGGACTGCACAGAGGACGAGCGAGAGAATGCGTTTTTTCATGGTTTCGTCCTCCTTTCTCAGGGCGTCGGGATCGGGTCGATCTGCGTGCTCGAGGTGCTCGCCTCGACCGCTCCGACGTGCTTCCATACATCTCTGACATCATTGGCGGCGTACTGCTCAAGGTTCGCCGTCTGCACGGCCTCCGCCGTTACATAGATGTGCACCGTGGAATTCTGGTATTCATTGCCCATTTTGGTGCTGAACGTGACGCGGCTGAACAACTGCGTCGTGGCCGTCTTCGGATCGACCGCACCATTATAATAATAGTACCCGTCCGCTCCGGCGATCCAGTCGGTATCGTTCAGATCCAGCACCAGCAGGTGCTCGCTCGGGTCGAGCGGCATGCGCTCGCTGTCGGCGTTGAGGATCTCGGGCGTGATCTTCACGCGGGTGTAAAACGCACCCGTGCCGACGTTCTCCACATACACCACTTTGTTCACGACGCTGCCGGGCATGACGCGCACGGTCGTGAACGGATTGCCGTTGCCGTCCTCGTCGTGCAGCGCGAGCTTGACCGAGCCCATCGTGATGACGTTGTCCGCCGTGCCGACGGCCGAAAAGTACGCCCACGTACCGACCGCCAGCAGTGCCACTGCCAGGAGGAGGACCGTCGCGATGGTCCACTTCTTCTTCATGCACAAACCACCTTTCTCCTTGCCGGGGGTTATTCTGCGCTGTGCGCAGGGATTCTCTTCCGCGCCCGAAGGCGCGCCGGGACTGTTTTTGCGGGATTCTCTCTTTCAGTCTGCGCGCGGACAGCGGCAGTCCCGCCGCCCGCGCCCGGATTGAAGCCGGGCCAGAGTCCCCGATGGGGGCGGCGATTTCGCCGCCCCTTTGGGGTCAAAATGTTGGGGAATTACTTGCCGTTGTTGTTATAAGCAGCAACAGCCTCATCCACCGTGTTAAAGCCATCCGCTTGGATCGCGTAAGCGGTCACGATGACTTCCCAAGAAGCATCCGCAGAGATCGGATCGCCAGCGGGCAGGATGTACTGAGTGCCATCTTCATTCGTGGTCACGCGCCAATCCATGTAGACCTGAGCGAGGCAGGGCAGAGAGGTCTTGCCAGCGGGCAGGGTCTTTGCCATGGTCGTGCGGATTACAACATACTCGATGCCACCGATTGTTTCAGTGCCAACATACTTGTAGTCGTTCCAGAGGCCATCTTCAACAGCAACCATTTTGGGGTCGGTAACTTTGTGGTTTGCATCAACGATGCCGTCGTTGGTCGCGAGGCCCCAATAATTTCCGGAGTTGTACTCCACGTTGAAGCAGCCGTAGCTGTTCCAGTGCAGTGCGTTCTTGCTCTCGTTGGTGGGATATTCCTTGCTCACAAGGTACTTGGGAATCTTCAGCTCAACCCAAACCCAAGCATCATTCGCGCCCGTGTTCTTAACCGTAACGATCTTGGAAACGGCATTGCCGTCGTTGGACTTGCCGGGGACAAGGGTCTTGTTCTGTTCAAAGGCCTCAAGACCGTTTTCGCCCTTCTGCTGCTCATCCAGAGCAATCTTGACATTGCCCATGGTGAACGTATTGGTCGCGGACTTCGTATCGGTGAAGTACGCCAGCGTGCCGCCGACGACCAGCACCGCGACGAGCATGACTGCGATCGCAGCCATCAAAATGGATTTCTTCTTCATAAGTAGCGTTCTCCTTTTCTTTTTTATGTACAGCTCTCTGTACAAGGTATTCAAGGGATCTGCTCAGGGAAAGCTGCGAGGGAGTTACTTAAAAGCACCCGGCAAACGCGGCCGCAGCATCCGCAAAACCAGCGGACTGGCACAGATAGCCATAGAACGTCAGGCTGGCAGTCGCATCCGAATTCACGTCAAAATCGTTAACCTCGACAAGGTTGTTCGCCAGAATGTTGGTCGCAGTGACATCTGCAGTCACTCTGTTGCCATCGTTCGTCTTGTAAACGTAAACCGCGCCGCCGTTCTTGCCCGTAACACCAGCAAGCTGCTCCCACGTATCGGCCACACTATAATTCAGAACGCTACTCGCGTCCGAAGCCACGACCTCAACATAAAGATAGCAGGAAGCGCCGGCTTTCAGGCCGGTGACCTTAACAAACGGGTCTTTTTCGATCTTCGTGCCGGGGAGCAGATTGTACTCATTGCCCGTCGCCTCTTCAGTGGTGACCTTGTAAGAATACTCGCCGGAAGTCTGCGCAACCGCCTTGTGCTCTTTCAGCGTCAACGCGCCGCCCTGATCAAACAGCTTGCCGACCGTGAACGTGTTCACAACCGGGCCGCTCTGCGCCGTCAGATACGCCCACGTCGCGCCAACCGCCAGCGCCACGACAAGCACGAGCGCGATGGCGATCGTCAAAGTTTTCTTCTTCATTTCGTGTTATCCTCCCTTACAAAAGCATCATGTTCCGAACTTACCATGTCCCAACAGCGTCCAACGTGCGCTGTCAGCGTTCATTGAGTTAATGCACGGAGATTTGAAAATATTTCATGCTCCCGTGAAAATGTTTAAATCTGACGGTTTTTGCCGCCATTTTCTGTGCATTTTGCCACGTTTTCTGCCTCTGCTCGGCGCGCCGCATCGCGGGCATCGGCCTCAGCCGCCTTGCGCAGCATATCCGGCAGGAACGCCAGAACGACGAGCACGATCGCGATCGCAATGGCCAGATACATCCCCGGCGGGTTCGAGACCCAGTGCGAAACATAGCCCAGATACGGGATGGTGAACACCGGGCGGCCGATGAGGTTCTTGAAATAGACCGGTGCGCCGTCGGGCGCGTCGTTCGCGTCTCCCTGCGTGTAGAAATGCTCGTTTTCCGCATCGATGGAGATCACGCGGTGCGTGACGACATCCAAGTCCTCATTGAGTACGAACGTGATCGCGTCACCGACCTGCACGTCCTCGGGCGCACAGGGCTTGACATAGATCAGCGAGCCGGTGTGATACGTCGGCTCCATGCTGCCGGACAGGACGCACATCGGCCGCAGACCGACCAGCCGCACACCCACCAGAAGCAGCGCCAGAATGACCACCAGCACCACCGCAGCGGTGGAGATGGCATTGCACACTTTCTGAACCTGTTTTGACATCTTCGTTCTTCCTTTCCCTTCGCGGGCATCCCCCCTGTTGATCCCGGCCGGAGGGCAGACCTCCGAAGCGCAGCCTGTCCGAACCGGAAACGCGCACGGCGGGGCGGGGCGGGAACGCTTCGGAGTTTCCCGCCCCACTTCAGCCGTCACGCTTACTAACCAAAAGGATACCACGTTTCATTGCACACCGATAGGGGTATTATACACAAACTTCCAGCGATATTTTTGTAAAAATCAAACAGCTTTTCCTTTTGCTGTCCAAAAAGCTGTACAGTTATCCAACACCCATTGTACGTTTTGGCTGCGGGTGCGTCAAGTGCGGAGCGCGGGCGCGCGGGAATCTTACCTTTTCTTAAAACTGTCGCGGTTTTGCTTGTTTTTAGTGGGGAAACATGATAGGATAGTTGCCGATTATGGATAGATAACAGGAAGGAGCTGCACGCATGGATACAAACGTGCTCGACTGGCTGGAAGTCACCGCCGCAGCCTGTCCGGACAAGCCCGCCTTTCTTGACGAGGACGGCGCGGTGACCTTTGCCGACGTGCGGCGCGAGGCGCGCATCATCGGCACGGCGGCGGCAAGGCTGCGCGCCGGACGCAAGGCGCCCATCGCCGTGATGAGCGGGCGCAACGCACACACCCCGGCCGTGTTTCTCGGCGCGGTATACGCCGGCTGCTGCTACGCACCGATGGACGGGACGATGCCCGTACACCGGCTCAACTCTATTTTAAATACGCTCGACACCGACCTGATGATCGTGCAGCGCGCGTTTTACGACAAGGCCAGGACGCTGGAATTCGGCGGCGAGATCCTCATCGCGGAGGATCTGCTCGAGGGCTGCGAGGACGCGGCGCTGCTGGCTGACTGCCGCGCGCGCGCGCGTGAACTCGACCCGCTGTACATCATCTTCACCTCCGGCTCGACCGGTACGCCCAAGGGCGTCATCACGGCGCAGCACTCGCTCATGTGCTACATCGAGGACTACGCCGGCGTGATGGGCATCGTGCGCGAGGATGTGCTCGGCAACCAGTCGCCGCTGGACTACATCGCCGCCGTGCGCGACATTTATCTGCCGCTGCGCTTCGGCGCGACGACGGCCATCATCCCGAAGGAACTTTTCATGTCGCCGGAGCGTCTGTTCGCATACATGAACGACAAGGGCGTCACGGCCGTGGGCTGGAGCGTCTCGGCGCTGACGGTGCCGGCCGCGCTGGGCGCGTTCGAGTGCAGCGTGCCGCAGCACCTGCGCAAGGTGTGCTTCTCCGGCTCGGTGATGCCGTGCAGCTGCCTGCGCCAGTGGCAGCTCGCGCTGCCGCAGGCGCGCTTCGTCAACCAGTACGGTCCGACGGAGGCGACCGCCTCGTGCACGTATTACGTCGTGCCCGGTCTGGT
>JABLTN010038433.1_pt1 | contig 12433 bp, 11 predicted proteins | sample 7160141 | NCBI WGS metagenome assembly JABLTN01 (sample SAMN14651226, study PRJNA627086) | human gut metagenome | isolation source: feces | host: Homo sapiens | reverse complement strand
TTTTTAAAGGATGCCTTGCCCTTTTGTCCCTTCGGGACATTTCCCCACACTGTGGGGAATCATCCACCTCGCCGAGCTGAGCCAGCTCGACCGCATTTGCCTGCAGCTCGTTCCCGGAAACGCTGCTGCAAAAACGAATTTTTCTCCGACCATAGACAAACTTCTCCATTTATGCTACAATAAAAACAAGTGCATCTTGCACCGGGAATCTCCTGCTTTGCAGGAATACAGAAAGGAATGTTATCATGAAATCAACTGTTCAGATTATCAATTGGAAAGGTATGCCATGCCTGCAACTCTCCAGCGGCGGCTATACAGCTTGGATTGCTCCGGAAATCGGTTCAAATGTTATCCGTCTGTTCCATGAAGAAAAGGGACTGGAATTTTTCCGCTTTCGGGCAGATAATACACCAGAAGCCATTCAGCAGTCCGCAGAAGTTTGGGGTTTGCCAACGCTCTACCTGCCGAATCGTTTCGCAGACGGCGTGCTGAAAACATCCGATGCGGTTTACCATCTGCCAGTAAACGAAGCTGCACCATATAACAACCACATTCACGGTTTCCTGCATAAGCGGAAACATCGAGTGATGGAACTTTGTGCAGATGAATCCGCAGCATGGGCAAAGACCAGCTACACCTACGATGAAACCGACCCATTCTTTGCAAATATGCCAATTCCGTTTCGGGCAGACTTTACGTTCCGCCTGACCGCAGAAGGTCTGTTCTATAGTGTTACCTTTACGAACTGCTCAGACAAGCAGATGCCAATGTCACTGGCAACCCATACCACCATCAACAGCCCGTTTGTAGTTGGTGCAGCCGAAGCAGATAGCCGGATTACCGTTCCGATTACAGAAAAGTGGGTGCTGAATGAACGCTGCCTGCCAACTTGTGAAATTCTGCCGCTGTCCGATTACGATTTGCAGTATAAGAACGGCACAATGTGCCCAGTTCTGAAGAACATCGACAATGACATGTATACTGCAACCGCTCAGACTTTGAACGGAAAGCCGTTCTATGGTCTGACCGCAGTGGATACCAAGACCGGCAAGGGCATTGGTTATGAAGTATCCGAAAATTATCGGTTCTGGATTCTGTGGAACGACAAGGGTCACAACGGTTATTTCTGCCCAGAGCCAATGACTGCTATGATTGACGCACCAAACCTGAATCTTCCAAAGGAACAAACAGGCTATCAGGAACTCGCTCCGCAGGAAACCTTTACTGCAACCCAGCACTTCTTTGCCCTGTAAACAGCAGTTTTTTTGCATTTCAGATAGGCTGTGAAAGAATCATTGTTGTTATGTTGCCTTTTTCCCGTTCTCCTCTGTGAAAACTGTAAGAAACGCTGAAAATCGAGAAACGGTTTGACTTTTTGTTTCAAATATGTTATAGTAAAGTTGGATTTTATTATTAATGGATTTGGAAAAAGGAGATTCAAACAATGAAAAAAGTACTTGCATTTTTGAGTGCGATCGTTCTGGCAGCTGGCGTTGTTGGCTGCGGTTCTGATGCAGATTCTTCCTCTTCTTCTTCGGAAGCTGCTACTACAGAAGCAACCACAGAAGCGGTTACAGAGGCAGAAACGGAAGCGGAAACTGAGGCGGAAACCACAGAAGCAGAAACAACGGAAACAACAACAGGCTCAGATGATGCAGAAGCAGATGCAGAAACCAGCGAAACCGAGGAAGTTGACCTTGAAGCTCTGGCAGCAGAATTGACACAGGAAGAAACGGTGGACAACCTTACATTGAAGGTTTCTCCGGATTGGACAAAGAGTGAAACACAGGGCTATCCGATGTGGTATCTGTCCGATATGACGGGTGCACTTTTTGTACAGCAGTTCGATGCATCCAGCATGGGTGTTAGCCTTGATGACCACAAGAAAGCACTGGAATCCGTTGGTGCAGCAATGGATGCACAGGCAACGGTTGTAGATACCGAATGGGATACATTGAATGGTGAAGATGCATATGGTGTTGTTTATACCATGGATGTCAGCGACATTACCACCACAAATATGTCTGTTTTCTTCTTTGTAGGCGATACCATTTGCGGCATTACCTTTACCGATTTCGGCGGTACTGGAACGATTATGAATTATGCACAGCCGATTCTGGACAGCATCACATTCTAATTTGTTTGTATGCACATAATAAAATGAACCAAAAAAGGGGCTGCCAAGTTATCGGCAGCCTCTTTTTGCAGTCAAACAACTCCCCTCGACAATTTACCCCTATGCAGGGCAGACAGTCGGGGGAGTTGTATTTTATTTTGTCATAGCTTGCAGTTATCGTGTCCCTAGCAGCCGTTCTTGTACTTCGCAGAGGGATGGCAATACCGCTTCTGCCCGTTGCTGGAGCGATTCCGACAAGATTGCTTGGTCAGGAACAAGCAACACTCGCATTCCGGCTGCACAAGCACTCGTTCCGCCGTTTTCAGAGTCCTCAACAGCATAGGTTTCTTCCGGTTTGCTGTGCAGTTTTTTGCAGGCAGTCAGATAGATTTCCGGATTGGGCTTGCCGTGCTGGATTTCATCGCCCGTGACAATTACAGAAAAATAGCGAGTGAATCCAGATAATTCTAGATGATGCATGGTAGTTTTTCGGCTGGTGGAGGTGGCAAGGGCAACGCTCCAGCCAGCATCCTGCAACGCCTGCAAGAGAGATTCTGCCCCTTTCATAGTGGGCATGCCGTCCTTGTCCAACGCTGCCAGCATGCGATTTCGTTTTTCGGTTTCCATGGCGATATAGGGGAAATCTGGATAGTGGCTTGCGAAAAAAGCACGAGTATCCGTGCGGTTTCTGCCTCGACACTGCTGTAACGCTGCGGTCATCTCAGGCGTTCCCCGTTCTTCCATCATCTCTTTCCAAAGGCGGTCGCTGAGGGCTTCTGTGGCAAATAAGACACCGTCCATATCAAATACAATTTGTTTCATAGAATTGTCATCCTTCCTGATTTTGTAAACTTTAAAGAGGCAGCTCCGACTTTTAAGGTTATTTTAAGGTTTCTGTGCTATCTTAAAAATTGGATTTCATAATCCCCAATTCCCCTTGTTTTTGTTTTATTTTCTATTATTCCTTCTTTTCCTGGTGGCACCGTTGTCATCAGGATATTTTTTTGCCTATTTTTCGGGCATTTCAGGGGTTGGGGGAACGGTAAATGTTTTCTGGAAATAACGCTTTCGGAACGCTGCTGGTGTGCAGGCATAGCATTTTTGAAAGCATTGAATAAAATGGCTCTGAGAAGAAAAGCCGAAATATTCTGCAATATCAGCATAAGAGTAATCTGAAAAACGAAGCATGTTTGCAGCTGCCTGTAATTTTTCCTGTCGGATGTACTGGCTGACAGAGCAGCCGGTTTCCTTGGCGAACAGGGCAGAAAAATAGCTGCGGTTTACAGAGAGGGCAGCGGAAACTTCTGCAACGGTTAACCGTTGATGCAGGTGGCGGCAGATATATTCTATGCCTTTAATCACATGAATCGAATAGCCGTTCCGTTTTGGGAGGTCTGCCATTTTCTGCGTAAAGTCTAACAGCATATCATTTTGCAGGGAAATAATCGCTTCTGCTTGTTGCAGTTCGTCCATTTTATTGATGTAGAGGTCGCTCATGGTATAGGCAAGTTCCTGTTCCAGCCCGTGTTCCACACAAAGGCGGGTAATCATTGCAACGGATACAACAAAATGATACCGCAGATTGCGGAGGGGGTCTTTGGAGAGCATGCCATATTCGCCGTCATTGTATACAACAATATCGTTTGGCTGGAGCAATTGCAGGTGAATGCGGTCTAATCTGCCGTTTGCAACGTCCTCGTAGTATTGAAATTCCTGCTGGTATTCCATGTGGTGTACCTGTTCTTCTTGTTGTTGGAATAGGCGGTGTTGGAGTTCTTGATGGTAGGTCATAGGTATGTTACCTCCTTTTGTTTATTATAGAACAGATTTGATAAAAGAGCAACGGATTTTGTATGAATTTTATGGGAAAATGGGTATAATGACAGATAGAGAGCGATGAAAAACTGCTGCACCGAAAAACTTTTTATTTTGCCTGCGGCTCGTTTTTTGCAACCAATACAGACGATTTTATACACCCCATTACCAATACAGAAAGGAAGATTTTACATGAAAACATGGAACGGATTTGAAAAGGGAATCAACCTCGGCGGCTGGCTTTCCCAGTGGGATTTGACCGACCGGGAACACCTCGAAACATTTATCGCAGAACAGGACATTCAAGACATTCGGGCAATGGGTGCTGACCATGTTCGCTTGCCTGTAGACTATTCCCTCATCGAAGAGGAAGACGGAACACCGAAAGACGAAAATTTCATTTACATTGACCGGTGTTTAGAATGGTGCAAGAAAGCAGGGCTGCATGTTCTGTTAGACTTGCATAAAACTGCTGGCTATGCATTCGATGAAGCAAAGGATTGTGCATCCTTCTTTGAAAGCCCAGCTTTGCAGGAACGGTTCTTGTGCCTGTGGGATAAGCTGGCAGCCCGTTACGGAAAGTATTCCGATTTTGTTGCATTTGACTTGCTGAACGAAATTGTAGACCCTGACGTTGCAGAAATTTGGAACGCATTGGCACTGCGTGCAGTAGAACGAATTCGCCGTGTGACCAAAGAAACCGATTTGCTGATTGGCGGTGCAAGATATAATAGTATCATGTCTGTAAAAGATTTGATTCTGCCGCCGGATGAACATATCGTTTATTCGTTCCACTGCTATGAACCGATTCTGTTCACCCATCAGGGAGCATATTGGGTAGATGGTATGCCGGAAGATTTCCGGATTGGCTATCCGTTGGATACTGCAACCTGCAAGCAGCTTTCTAAAAAAATGATGCCAGTGGAAATGTCTGATATTTTGGATTTGGTGGCTTCTGATGCACAGGGAAAGGACTTTTTCCTTGATTTGTTCCGTCCGGCAGTGAAAATTGCAGAAGAGCGGAATGTTGCCTTGTATTGTGGCGAATATGGCGTGATTGACCGGGCAAATCCAGAAGATACCGTTCGCTGGTATGAGGCAATTCATGCAGCCTTTACCGAACTGGGAATTGGCAGGGCGATGTGGACGTATAAGGCATTGGATTTCGGTCTGGTGGGTGAACACTATGCAGGTGTTCGCAAAGACTTGATTGCATTACTCTAAAAAATAGAGGGATGGATTGGATGACAATCTTACTTTCCATCATTTATCTGGCGTTTATCAGCTTGGGGCTGCCGGATTCTCTGCTGGGGTCAGCGTGGCCAGTGATGCATTTGGAATTGGGCGTGGCGACTTCCTACGCTGGAATCATTACCATGATTATTTCATTTGGAACGATTCTTTCCAGCCTGATGAGCGACCGATTGAATAAAAAGTTTGGAACAGGTCTGGTGACAGCGTGCAGCGTTTTTTTGACCGCTGCAGCACTGTTCGGGTTCTCGTGTTCCAACTCCATGCTAGCACTTTGTCTCTGGGCAATTCCATACGGATTGGGTGCAGGTGCGGTAGATGCCGCCTTAAATAATTATGTGGCACTGCACTACTCCTCCAGACAGATGAGCTGGCTGCATTGTATGTGGGGCGTGGGTGCAGCCATTAGCCCCTACATTATGAGCTTCTGCCTGACCAGACAACTTGGCTGGCAGCAGGGCTATCGAACTGTTGGAATCTTGCAAATCATTTTGACAGTGATTTTAATTTGCAGCCTGCCGCTCTGGAAACGGGTAGCTGTTCGGAAACCAGAAGCGACTGCGGAAACACCGCCGGCGAAGTCTATTGGTGTGTTGCAAGCAGTTCGGATAAAGGGCGTTCCGATGGTGTTACTGGCGTTCTTTGCTTATTGTGCACTGGAACAAACTGCAATGCTCTGGGCAAGCAGCTATCTGGTACAGAATCGAGGTTTGGAGGCAGAAACTGCCGCTCAGTTTGCAGCGATGTTTCTGATTGGAATTACTGTTGGGCGGTTTCTCAGTGGTTTTTTGGCAGACCGATGGGGCGACCGCAACATGATTCGCTATGGAGCAGCCATTGCAATTGCAGGAATTCTGTTGGTTCTGATTCCGGTATCCAGTCCATTGCCGGCACAAATTGGGCTGATGATTACAGGACTGGGCTGTGCACCGATTTATCCGGCGATTATTCACGCAACACCAGCACATTTCGGGGCGGAGTATTCGCAGGCAATCATTGGCATTCAAATGGCGTGTGCCTATGTGGGAACAACCTTTATGCCACCGCTGTTCGGTGTGTTGGCAGGGAAGATTGGAATTGGCTGTTATCCGGTTTACTTATTGTTGTTTGCTGTTTTAATGGTTGGAATGACGGAGTGGCTGAACCGAACAGTTTCTAAGCATTGATAAAAGAGCAGGGATTTCTCAAATCAGAGAGATTCCTGTTTTTTTATTGGAATTGTGATAGAAGAACCGAGCCGTAGGCGAACTGAAAAGTTTTTCGGTGCAGCAGTTTTTCAAAAATGCTGCCGAGGTGTGGGCGAGCAGCCCACATTTGCGAAGCAAATTAGATTTTGCAATCTGTTTTCCCTGCTGCAATTGCATCTTTTGAAGCTGTCCCATTCAAACAAAGTTGCATCATGAAAATCAAGGTTGTAAGTTCGAGCAAGGCAACGGGGCAATTGCAGCATGCTGGTAGGCAAAAGCAGGGGTGGAACCCCCTTTTGCCGGATGTGAAAGACCGTTTTCTTTAGAAGTATTGTTTCCAATCCCGAGCCGTAGGCAACGAAAAAGTTTTTTGATCCAACAATTTTTCAAAAATGTTGGCGAGGTGTGGGCGAGTAGCCCACATTTGCGAAGCAAATTAGACTTTGCAATCTGTTTTCCCTGCTGCAATTGCATCTTTTGAAGCTGTCCCATTCAAACAAAGTTGCATCATGAAAATCAAGGTTGTAGATTCGAGCAAGGCAACGGGGCAATTGCAGCATGCTGGTAGGCAAAAGCAGGGGTGGAACCCCCTTTTGCCGGACGGGAAAGACCGTTTTCTCTAAGAGAAGTTCTCTCCTAGGAATACCACCTGAATCCGATTCGGCAAGGCTGGAGCACATCCCCAGCTTGCCTTGGGAATCGTAATTGCCCCTGAAACCTTGTATTTCATTACAACCTTTCAATTTTTAAGGCAATTGCGATTCTTTCGATGCTCTCTTAGATTTTTGTTGCATTTCATTGTGCAGTTTTGTTATTTGCTTCGCAAATGTGGGCTGCTCGCCCACACCTCGCCAACATTTTTGAAAAATTGTTGGATCAAAAAACTTTTTATTTTGCCTGCGGCTCAGGATTTGCAACCCCATCCACGAAACAAATAATGAACACAAATTTTCAAATCTTTCATGAAAAGCCCTTTTCTTTTATCCGAAATCGGATTATAATGGTGAATACTGTCCGACTTCGGATAAAAAGGAGGCAATTTTCATGAACATTCATCTATCGAAACAGCTGCTGCACTGGAACAGCTTATATCAGCAGCTGAATGAAATCTATCGCCAATATGCAACGCAAAAGGGCGTTTCTGAAACCACGCTCTGGCTGTTGTATTTTTTGTGCGAACATGGGGGAAGCTGTGAACAACGGGCACTCTGCCGCAGCTTATTAGACCCACCGCAAACTGTCAACTCCAGCCTGAAAAAGCTGGAACAACAGGGACTTGTTTCTTTACAGCTTGTCGCTGGCAGCCGGAAAAATAAAGAAGTATCTCTGACAGAAGCCGGCGAACAGTTCGCAAAAACAATCGTACTTCCCTTGATGGCAGCAGAACAGCAATCTTTTTCCGACCTGTCAGAACGGGAACAACTGCAAATGCTAACGCTGATGCAGAAACATCAGGACTTGCTGCGGATGGAGTTGGAACGAGCAGCATGCATTGACCCAGAGGAGGAACAACATGTCTAAAAAAATTCAGCTTTCCGACCACTTCACCTATGGTCGTCTGCTGCGGTTTGTCATGCCGTCCATTTTAATGATTCTCTGCACCTCTGTCTATACGATTGTAGACGGCTTTTTTGTATCAAACTATGTCGGGAAAACTGCATTCGCTGCCTTGAATCTGGTCTGGCCAGTGTTGATGGTAGTATCGACCATTGGTTTCTTAATCGGAACAGGTGGCTGTGCATTGGTTTCCAAGACACTGGGCGAGGGCAACCGAGAGCGGGCAAATCAATATTTCAGTATGCTCATCACCATCACATTTATTGGAACGGTCGTTTTGTCTGCAATTGGTTTTCTGCTGACACCGCAAATTGTGACCCTACTGGGTGCAAAGGGAGCGGAGATGCAGGCGAATAGCATTCTATATGGTAGAATCTTGTTTGTCGGAATCCCATTCATGGTTTTACAGCAGGCATTTCTAAGTTTTTATGTTGCTGCGGAAAAGCCATCTCTAAGCTTAATTGTCAGCATTGTGTCTGGTGTTATCAATATGATTTTGGACTATGTGCTGATTGTTCCGCTGGATATGGGACTTGCTGGGGCAGCCCTTGCAACAGTTCTCTCGCAGGTAATCGGTGGTATTTTTCCAGTTATCTATTTTCTGCGGAAAAACAGCAGTCTGCTCCGCCTGCAATTTCCATTTCCGATGCATTGGAAAGCCCTCTGGATTGCCTGTGCAAACGGTTCTTCCGAAATGGTTTCCAACTTGTCTGTTAGTCTGGTAAGTATGCTGTACAACTATCAGTTGATGCGATTGGTGGGCGAAGATGGGATTTCTGCCTATGGCGTATTGATGTATGTTTCAGTTGTGTTCAATGCCGTCTTTATGGGCTATTCCATCGGAAGTGCACCGATTGTCAGCTATCATTACGGGGCAAAGAATCATGCAGAACTGAAAAATCTGTTTCAAAAAGGGCTGTGGCTGATTAGTGGCAGCAGTGTTGTCATTACAGCTTTGGCAATTGGTTTTGCCAAACAGCAAGCAATGATTTTCACAAGTCACGATGCCGATTTGATGGCACTGACCATTCAAGCCTGCCAGATTTACAGCATTGCTTATTTGTTCAAGGGCATCAATACATGGGCATCTTCGTTCTTTACCGCCTTGAATAACGGCTTGGTTTCTGCACTGATTTCCTTTTTGCGAACTTTCTTGTTTGAGATTGCAGCGATTTTAATTCTGCCAGCATTCTTTGGTGTCTTGGGCATCTGGTTTTCTGTTGTGGCAGCGGAATTGGCAGCTTTGGTTGTATCCATTGCCTTTTTGGCTGCAAATCGGAAAAAATATCAGTATTAAGTGGCGGATTTTTCAGAAAGCCTTGCGGCATTGTGACAAATTTAATTTCGTTACAAATTAGAAAAGAAATCATGCAATTATATCTGTAGATTGGACTTGCATTCTATGGTATACTGTCTATAACAATCTTTTTTTCGGAATCAATCCGAGTCAATAGGAGGAAACAGTACCATGTATTATTGCAAGAAATGCGGGGCAGCACTGACACCGGAAAAGCGGTTTTGCAGTCAATGTGGAACACCTGTAGAAGAAATAGCATCAACCGCACAGCCGACTGCATCGCAGGCAGAAACTCCGGCAGCAGCAACAATTGCCCAGCCGACTGCATCGCAGGCAGAAACTCCGGCAGCAGCAGCAACTACACAACCAACTGCACCGCAGGCAGAAACTCCGGCAGCAGCAACTGCCCAGCCGACTACATCGCAGGTAGAAACTCCGGCAGCAGCAACTGCCCAGCCGACTGCACCGCAGGTAGAAACTCCGGCAGCAGCAACAACTGCTCAGCCAGCTGCACCGCAGGTAGAAACTCCGGCAGCAGCAACGACTACACAGCCGACTGCACCGCAGGCAGAAGCTCCGGCAGCAGCACCGACCACACAGCCGACTGCACCACAGGCAGACGCTCCGGCAACAGCATCGACCACACAGCCGACTGCACCGCAGGCAGACGCTCCGGCAACAGCAACGACCACACAGCCGACTGCACCACAGCAGGCAGCTGCTCCGCAGAATGGAACGCCGGTTTCTCCGCAGTCTTCTGCAACAACACAGCAACAAGCTGCTTGGCAGAATCCGCAGCAGCAAGCACAGCCAACACCGAACGCTGGTCAGCCAACTGGACAACAGCCACAGATGAGTTGGCAGGATTGGCAGAATTTCCAGAACTGGCAGAATGCACAGCAGCAGGGACAAAAGGCTGCCAACAACATCAATTTTTCCAACGGTGTACAGAAGTTGGAAGAGAGCGATAGCTTCATGTTCCGTTCGCTGGGCTTGACCTTGAAAACACTGATGAAAAAGCCGGTTCAGCTTTGGGGATTGTCCCTGTTGGGCGTGATTTTGCAGAGCCTGAGCAATGTATTGTGTGCAGTTCCGCCGATTCTCGGGATGGGCGTTTCCAGCACGCTTTCCGCTGGAATGGAAAATGTCTTTTTGGATGCATACCATCAGAAAGAAATCAACTCGAAGCAGATTTTCTCTGGATTCTCTTCTGGAAAGTCATTCCTGCGAATCGCTGGTGGTATGCTCTGGAGAACACTCTGGCTGTTCCTCTGGGCATTGTTCGCATTGATTCCGATTGTTGGATGGGTGATTGCACCGATTATGCTGGTGATTAAGGGGATTTCCTATTCGTTCACCCCGTATCTGCTGCTGAGAAAGAAAGATATTTCCCCGTTGGATGCCCTGAAACGCTCGATGGAGATGACAAAGGGGTATCGAGGAAAAATCTTCCTGACTTACTTAATCTGTTATGCTGCATTGCTTGTCGTTGGATTGCTGTTGTTCTTAATTGCACAGATTCCGGTAATTGGATTTATAATTGTTGGAATCGTTGGTGTAGTTATTTCTGTATTGTGCCCGTTGTTCTTTGGTGTTCTGCGAGCAGCAATGTTCACGGAAGTTGTACGGCTGGAAAAAGTTACAGACATTGAACTGTAAGCATATTTCAATTGGTATGAAAAAACCGCTGTCCTTGAAGTCGATTTCAGGGCAGCGGTTTCTTGATAAAAGAAAGAGAGGAATAGAAACATGGAACGCTTGATTTTTGACACCCACAGCCATTATATGGACGATGCTTTTGCAGAAGACCGAGATGCAGTTTTGCAGGCACTGCCGGAGGGTGGTGTTGCACTTGCGATGCTGGCGAGTGTAGATGCAGCCGATTCCGAACAGAATCTGAAACTTACAGAACAATATGATTATCTGTTGGGTTCTGTCGGGATTCATCCGGAGAATTTGCCGGAGCATCCAGCGGAGGAACTGGAACGCATTGCTGCATTGGCAGCCCACAAGAACTGTTATGCCATCGGAGAAATTGGGCTGGATTATCACTATGAAGGCTATGACAAGGAAGCACAGATTGCGATTTTTCAGGAACAAATTACCTTGGCGAAAGAGTTGGATTTGCCGGTTATCGTTCATATTCGAGATGCAACAGCAGATGCCCTGCAAATTCTGAAAGACCGGAAGCCGAAGGGGGTTGTGCACTGTTTCAGTGGCAGTGCAGAGACGGCGGAAGAAGTTTTGAAACTGGGGATGTATCTGGGCTTTACTGGAATTCTGACCTTTAAGAATGCGAAGAAAGCACTGCGGGCGTTGTCCGTGATTCCAGTTGACCGGTTTGTATTGGAAACGGATTGCCCGTATATGGCACCTGTTCCGTATCGGGGGAAGCGGTGTGATAGCCGAATGATTATAGAAACAGCGAAAGCAGCCGCAGCAGTCAAGGAATTGCCAGTAGAAACGATTTTACAGCAAACATTAGAGAACGGAAAACGACTGTATGAATTAAACCGATAAAAGATAGCAAATTTCGAGCCGCAGGCAAATAAAAAGTTTTTCGGTGCAGCAGTTTTTTAAAAATGCTGCCGAGGTGTGGGCGAGTAGCCCACATTTGCGAAGCAAATAGAAACTATTCAGTGAAATCAAACAAAAATCTAGGAGAGAATCGAAAGAATCGCAATTGCCTTTAAAAATGAAAGGTTGCAATGAGAGATAAGGTTTCAGGGGCAATTGCGATTTCCAAGGCAAGCTGGGGATGTGCCCCAGCCTTGCCGAACCAGATTCGGATGGTATTCCTAAGACAAGCCGCAAGCAAAAGCAGGGGTGGAACCCCCTTTTGCCGGACGCTGAAGACCGTTTTCTCTAAAAGCTGTTTTTGCACTGTTCCCATGTGAAATACTGCTTCTAGGAAAACCAACTGCATACGGTTCGGCAAAATCGCTTTGCTCTTTGCCTTTGTGCTGTTCGCCGGTGGTTGCGTTGTCCGAATTGTCTATGAATCTTTTTATTAGATTTCGGTTTTTCTGAATTTTTTATGCTTTCAGAATGGCGAACAGCATTTACTTACTTCTCTTAGATTTCAATACGATCTAATCAATACCTCTGTTAAGGGGGACAGCTTGCAATGTCATTAACTTAAAACGGCTCTTGAATGGCAAGCAGAATGTCTGGAAGTATCAAAATGGCGAGGAAAAGAGCGATTCGGAC
>JABLTN010109404.1_pt1 | contig 12449 bp, 7 predicted proteins | sample 7160141 | NCBI WGS metagenome assembly JABLTN01 (sample SAMN14651226, study PRJNA627086) | human gut metagenome | isolation source: feces | host: Homo sapiens | reverse complement strand
GCGGCGCCCGCCTGCGGCGGGCGGACCTGCGGCCCGTACCTGCGCCTTGCAGGAATTCTGCCCTATCGCAGCAATAATATGACGCTTTGTCATATCTCCATTCTGCCTAGGATATGATGCTGTGTCATAATCCATCCCGGTTTATCGCATATGCTTTAGTTGCGCAGCAAGCTGCTCCCGGCAGGGGTTCTCCCCCGCTGGGAGCTTGCTTCATCATGATTGGTCATGCCGTATATTTCGCGCTGCCAAAGGCCAATAAGCCCTGGGCATCACAGGGGATGCTGGAGCATACGATAGCGGAAAAATGTGCAATTATGACAACCGGTCATAATTGATGCCACGAAAAACTCCCGGCAGGTTGGTGCCCGCCGGGAGTTCATTTTGCTGTTATCGATTATGCTGTGTATTTCGCATCGCCGAAGTTCCACAGGCCCTGGGCATCACAGGTGATGCCGGAAAGGGAGGCGTGGCAGTACAGCGGAGTCTTGCCCGTATCCTGCGGCAGCAGCACCGCCTCTTCGGCCAGCAGCTGCATGGCGCCCTTCACCAGCCCGATTCGGGCGGATTCTTCGGTTTCTGTGTCGATTTTTGACAACATTTCGTCAAATTCTTCGCTATTATACTTAGCGTAGTTGCTTTCGCTTGCACTGGCGAACCAATGGAGCAGCACTGCCTCATCCGGGTAGTCCAGGCTTACCGCCAGGTACAGCAGGTCGTATTCCCCGGCATCGCGGGCAGCCTTGTAGTCCTCATAATCCAGGGCATTTACGGTCAGGTTCGTGGCATTGGCCAACGCTTCGGGCACCGCTGGGGCGTCCTTCAGGGTCAGTAGGGTCATGTTCTCCGGCAGGGTACCGGTCCCCTCCTCCCCGGCCAGCAGACGCTTTACGGCCAGGCGGGTCTCCGCTTCGGACAGTTTTTCGGTATTCAGCACATAATAGCCGGTCACGCCGTTACAGCCTGTCACCGGGGTAATAGCATCCCCGGCGTAGCCAAAGGTCGCCTGCAGGGTGCCATCGGCGGCCAGAGTCTCCAGCGCGGCCAGATCGCCGTAGTAGTATTTTAGGGCGAGGCCGGTGGCGGGTTTCTCCCCGCGGTAGCCGGTATTGGGCTTCAGCGTAGCCACATTTTCGGTGATATCGGCAAGCGCGTAGCGGCCATTATAGGCCATCTCGCCCTCCTTGATGGGCCAGAACGCCGGGGCTGCCAGCATGTGGGCAAAGCCGGAATAATCGCCCTCCAGCGTTACCACCAGCTTGCCGTCCTCGGTCGCTTCCAGGCCCAGCTCGCTTTCCTCGTTCTCGTAATCCTTGGCGCCCAGGATAACATCAAAGAGATACCGGCAGGGGCTATCCACCGCGCCGCTGATCACGCGGGTCCAGGCGGTGATAAAGTCCTCGGCCTTTACAGGAGTGCCATCACTCCAGCAGGCACCCTCCCGCAGGGTAAAGGTATACACCGGACGCTTGGCGGCATCATCGGTGGCGGAGATCTCCCAGCTTTCGGCCGCGGCGCCCACCGCCTGGCCGTTTTCATCCACAGCGGTCAGTCCCTGGTACAGCATGCCCAGCACGGCGCGGGCCGCCAGGCTGCCATCGTACAGGGCCGGGTCGGTATTGGCCGGCTGGCCCGGTACACCGATGGCCACCACGCCGGTATCGCTTACCGTGCCGGCCAGATATTCCTTTTTGCCGCCGCAGCCCACCATGGTAAGCACCAGGGTGAGAGCCAGCAGCAGCGCTATTATTTTCTTCATCGCTCGTCCTCCGTATCGGGGTAGATTTTCCCCCAGTATACCGCATTTCCCGGCATTTGAAAAGGGGGTCCGGTCTCATCTTGCCCGCTGGGAACATTTTTCCTGTCCTGCCATAAATAATTCCAGCCACGGGAAGTCCCAAATCCATTTACGATTCTATTACAAAACGCCTAATTCGTTGCTTTTATCCTCATTCGGCGCTATAATTATCTGATAGATAGACTGCAGGTTTGCGCTCATCCGGGGGAGGCTTTTTTGCTCCTCCTCCACAGGGCCCGGCAGCAGCCGGACGGCGGGGCGCAGCCTGCAGGGGCCCTATGAGGGGCCGCAGCGGTCGGCCCGCCCGAAAACCATCACCTTGTAGGAGGCACCCCGTGGAATGTTACCTGGATAACAGCGCCACCACCGCCGTTTCCCCCGAAGCGGCCGCCCTGGCGCTGCACATAATGACCGAAGAATACGGCAACCCCTCCTCGCTGCACCGCCGGGGCTTTTTGGCGGAGCGTGCCATGACCGAGGCCCGGGGGCAGGTGGCCGCCGTGCTGCACTGCCGCCCCGAGGAGATCATCTTTACCGCGGGGGGGACGGAAAGCAATAATATTGCCCTGCTGGGGGCCGCCCGTGCCATGAAGCGCCGGGGCAACCGCATCGTCACCACCGCCGTGGAGCACCATTCCGTTCTTGCCATCTGCAAGGCGCTGGAAAATGAGGGCTTTGAGGTCATTACCGTGGCGCCCGATGAAAGCGGGCATATCACCCCGGAGGCGATGGCCGCCGCCTGCAATGAAAAAACCATTCTTGCTTCCTGCATGATGGTGAACAGCGAGACCGGCGCCATCCATGACCTACCCGCCATTGCCGCCGCCTGCCGCCGCAAAAGCCCCAACCTCATCTTCCACGCTGACTGCGTGCAGTCCTTCTGCCGCCTGCCTATAGATCCCGTCAAATGGGGGATACAGCTTGTCAGCGTCAGCGGACACAAAATCCACGCTCCCAAAGGCACCGGCGCTCTCTACATCGCCAAGGGCACCCGGCTGCTGCCGCCCCTTTATGGCTCCGGGCAGGAAAAGGGGCTGCGCCCCGGCACCGAAAATGTCCCCGGCATCGCCGCGCTGGGGCTGGCCGCCCAGCTGATGAACGACCGCTGCGCGGAAAATTTTGCGCATTTTACTGCGCTGCGGCAGCGAATGATTACAAATTTATCACAATCGCCGGCCGTGTGCATCAATTCCCCCGCCGACGCCGCACCTTACATTGTGAACTGCTCGGTTCAGGGCATTCGCAGCGAGGTGATGATCCACTATCTGGAGCAGTTCGGCATCTATGTTTCCAGCGGCAGCGCCTGTGCCAAGGGAGAGCGCAGCCATGTACTGACCGCCATGGGGCTTTCCCGTGACCGTATCGACTCCGCCGTGCGGGTGAGCATGACCGACACCACCACCACCGGGGAGATCGATGAATTCTGCCGCCGCCTGCTGGAAGGCGAAGCCACCCTGACCAAACGAAGATAAGGAGTTTTTTCCTGCATGAAAGAGATCATTCTGCTGAAGAGCGGTGAAATCGCCCTAAAGGGCCTCAACCGCAGCACCTTTGAAGATATCATGGCCAAAAATGCCCGCCGCCGCCTGCAGCCGCTAGGGGAATTCAAGATCTGGCATGCCCAATCCACCACCTATGTGCAGCCCCTCACCGAGGGCGTGGACATGGATGAGGCGGTGCGCCGCCTGCAGACGGTATTCGGCATTGTGGCCGTGACCAAGAGCTGCGTGGTGGAAAAGGACTTTTCGGTCATCTGCCCCGCCGCCGCGGAATACTTTGCCGAACAGCTTACCGCTGCCCGCACCTTTAAGGTAGAGGCCAAGCGCAGCGATAAGGCCTTTCCGATGAAAAGCCCGGAGATCAGCCGGGAGCTGGGCGGGTACCTGCTTTCCCGCTTCCATCACCTCAAGGTCAAGGTGGAGCAGCCCGAGATCACCATTACCGTGGAGATCCGGGAGCAGGGCGCCTACATTCACGCCAACCAGCTGCCCGGCGCGGGCGGCATCCCCGTCGGGACCGGCGGACGGGCCATGCTGCTGCTCTCCGGCGGTATTGATAGCCCGGTGGCCGGCTACATGATGGCGAAGCGGGGCCTGGAGATCGCCGCCGTGCATTTTGCATCGCCGCCCTATACCAGCGACCGTGCCCGCCAGAAGGTCCTTGATCTGGCCCAGGAACTGACCCCCTATACCGGCCGCATCCGGCTGTTTGTGGTGCCGTTCACCAAATTGCAGGAGCTGCTGCGGGAGCGCTGCCCGGAGGATTACTTCACCATCCTGATGCGGCGCTACATGATGCGGGTGGCCGAACGAATTGCCCTGCGGGAGGACTGCGGCGCGCTGATCACCGGCGAAAGCCTGGGGCAGGTGGCCAGCCAGACCATGCAGGCCATTGGCTGCACCGACCTGGCCTGCAAGCTGCCGGTACTGCGTCCCTGCATCGGCATGGATAAGGAGGAGATCGTGCGCATCAGCCGCAAGATTGAGACCTTTGAGACCTCCATCCTGCCCTACGAGGACTGCTGCACCGTATTTACCCCCCGCCATCCCAAGACCAAGCCCACCGTAGCCGCCGTGGAGGCCATCGAGGCTGAAATGGCCATTCCGGAGGAGCTGGTGGCCGAGGCCGCCGAGCAGGCGGAGCTTAATATCATCCGCTATTAAATATACAAATGACTGCAAAGGGCAGGCACGGGCGCAGTCCCCGGCGGCAAAGCCGCCGCTGCGGCCGAAGGCCGCAGAAACCGCCCGCAGGGCGGTTTGGGCTGCGCCCCGGCCACCCGGCTGCAGAAAAAATATTTTCCATCCGACAAAATTCACAGCTTATTCGTATTCTATTTGCAGCCGCGAAAAAACTTTGCGGTATGCTATTCTTAACTAATTGTGTCCATACATAGGAGGGGAACGCCGTCCCATGAAGATCACTATTCTTGCCGTCGGCAGCGAGGCGCAGTATCAGCCCACTTTTGATACCGCCTACCAGTATCTTAAAAAAGAAACCGCCGCCCTTTCGGCGGAGCTTTCCTACGCCATCTGTCGCCCGGATGCCGCCGAGCTGTTTGCGGCCCTGCGCAACGCCATGGGCCAAAGCGAAGCGGTCGTGCTGCTGCTTTCGCCGGAGCCCGCCGCCGTTTCCACGGCGCTGCGGGTGGTCTGCGGCGGGCTGGAGCGCACCGCCCAAACCGATGCCGCCCTGCAAAAGCAGCTGGAAGCCCGCGCCGCCCGCATGGGCCTTACCCTGGGGTATGAGCAGCTGGCGGATTTCGCCTCCTGTCCCTCTGGGGCCACCCAGCTGCCCAATGCGCAGGGCCTGGTGCAGGGCTATGCTATCGCCGCGCGCCGGCAGCTGCTAATGGCGCTGCCCGCCCTGCCGGGTGAGCTCTCCGCCCTTTATCCTTCCGCGGTGCGCCCCCTGCTGGGCAAGCTGGCAGGGCTCGCGGTCAGCTACGCCACCGTGCGGGTGCTGGAACTGGACCAGTTCTCGGTCCCGCAGGAGATCACCCGCCTAAGCCAGAATCCCCACCTCAAGCTCACCTCCCGCCACCAGTGCGGTGATTATACCATCTTTGTGGAGGCCACCGGCGCTACCCAGCAGGAGGCCGAGGAATATCTGCAGCGGGCCATCACCCATATGCAGCAGACCTTCGGCATCTACCTGTACTGCATCGGCGATCGTCCCCTCCCCCAGATCGCCGTGGACGGCATGACCCGCCATGGGCTCACCCTTTCCACCGCGGAATGGGGCACCGGCGACCTGCTGCGGGAGCAGCTCTCCGCCGTCATCGGTGCAAACAGCTGCTACCGTGCCTCCTACGATGACACCCACATCGGGCAGGAGCTGGAGCTCCCCCGCCGGGTGCTGCAGAACCCCGCCGAAAACGCCGCGCTCATTGCGGGGCTGCTGGCCCAGCAAAGCCGCAAAGCCGGGCACACCGCCCTGGGCCTGGGCCTTTACTGCCAGCCGGAAAGCGGCCAGCTGCATGTGGCCCTGGCCGATAAAAACCGCATCTGGAACCGCCGGCTCTCGGTCACCGAGCTCCGCCGGGAGGACACCCAACAGATCGCCGCGTGGCAGGCCCTGAATGTCCTGCGGCTGTACACCGCGCAGTATCCCAAGCAGCTCCCCGGCGGCATAGAGCCCGCCGAGCTGGATAAGCGTGCCGGGATCGGCTCGCTCTTTGCCTGTTCCGCAGCCAAAGCTCCCAAATCCCCCGCAAATACTTCCGGAAAGGAACCGAAAGCCTCTATGGAAAAGAAAATCCGTACCAAGACCCGCACCGCCGCGGCCGAACCCGCCGCTGAAGCCGTGAAGGGCACCAACCTCATCCAGCGCATCAAGATGAAGTCCATCACCAAGAATGATAAGATCCGCATCATTCTGTTGGCGGTCTGCATCATCGTGTTCCTGGCCTCCGGCATCTATATCATCAATAACAAGCTCCAGTCCATCAAGAACAAGAACCTTTCCGATGAGCTGGCCGGCCTGTACGATCCCGATGGCACCACCGATATCTCAGTGGATGGCTATCCCAAGGATTACATCCGCGGCTTTGAGGCGTTGTACCAACGCAATCCCGATATCGCCGGCTGGGTCAAGATTCCGGATACCAAGCTGGACTACGCCGTGGTACAGGCCGAGGATAACGATAAATACCACCGGGCGGATATCGACGGCAAGTACAATGACTGGGGCATCCCCTATGTTGATTTCCGTGTCGACCAATCCAAGCCCTCCTACAATACCGTCATCTACGGCCACAATATGGGCGATGGCACCATGTTCGGCTATCTGCAGGCCTACAAAAAGCTCAGCTACTACCAGCAGCACCCGCTCATCAGCTACAACAGCGTCTACCGCAAGGATATGTATAAGATCTTTGCGGTGGTGGTGTGCAAGGCCGATGACCCCGATTTTGATTACCACAATTTCATCGACAGCGACAGCGATGCCGCCAAGAATGAATATATCGAAAAGATCATGAAGCGCTCCATCATCAAGACCACCGTGGATGTAAAAGCCAGCGACCGCCTGCTGACCCTTTCCACCTGCGATTATACCTTCCGTGATCCCGATACCAATAAGCTCATCGCCCGTCTGGTCATATTCGGCCGCGCGCTGCGGGATGGCGAAAGCGAAGCGGTCAATGTCAATGCCGCCACCCTGAACCCCAACCCGCTGATGCCCAAGCAGTGGTATGAGTACATCAAGAAGCAGCAGGAGAAGAAGGCCGCCGAGGAGCTGGAGAAGGAACAGAAGGCTTACATCGAGCTGTGGCTCACCGAAGAGGAGATCGCCGCGGCCTCCAATATGACCACCGCCGAGCTTTATGAGAAAGCGCAGGAGCGCGCCGCCCAGGCCGAGCGCTGTATGACGGCGGAGGAACTGGCCGAAGGTCTTACCCCCAAGCAGATCAAGGAGCGCATCGAGTACCGTCAGAAGCTCTTTGCCATGCTGCTGACCCAGGATGAGACCGACGGCAACACCGCCAGCAAGAAGCTCGCTCTCTGCCAGGAGCGTCTGGATATCCTGCAGCAGGAGGTGACCGTGAACGGCGAAAAGAAACCGCTGTTCGATGATAACACCCTCTTTGCCAGCAAGTGGAGCCAGCTGCAGGCCCGCTATGAGCTGCTCTCCAAGCAGAAGGACTGGAAGACCTACCTTTCCATCACCGATGTTCAGAACCTGAATATCTCCGGCGATACCCTGAAGAACTCCCTGACCGCCAACCAGCAGAAGGCCCAGAAGTACCTCACCCCCGAGCAGATCGGCCAGTACAATAACTGGCATGATCTTTCCGCCGCCATAGCCAAGGCCGAGGCCACCCGCAAGGCACTGGAGGCCGAGGGCTTGAAGGCCGGCCTGACCCAGGCGGAAATGGATAAGATGAGCCTTTCCGAGCTGCAAAAGGCCGTGGATAAGGCCAAGAACAAGACCGAAATTGAAAAGACCATCGCCGATATCAAGGTGCTCAATCCCAATGCCACCGGCTCCAACGGCACGGCCCTTTCCGATATGACTCTGGATGAGCTCAAGGCGCTGCTCTCTGCCCTCCAGCAGGAGCGCGCCACCCTGGAGGCTTCCGCCAAGGCCGCCGGTATGACCGCCGATGAGATCAAGAAGTATCCCAGCAATGCGGCGCTCCAGCAGGCCATCAATGAGAAGCAGAAAGCCCAGCGCGAGGATCTCATCAAACAGATCCAGAAATATGATCCCAGCTATGACGGTTCCAACAAGACGCTGGAGCAGCTGGTGGCCGACCTGAAAGCCAAGCAGGAAGCCGAGCAGCAAAAGCAGAACCTCATCAATGATATTAAGGCGCTGGCGGCCGAACTGGGCGAAAGCGTGGATGAAAACGCCCTTAAGGGCATGACCTACGATCAGCTCGTTGCCAAGAATCAGGAGCTACAGCAGAAGAAAGCAGAATCGCAGCGTCAGGCCAATCTCGCCGCAATCGCCAAGCTTGATCCCGATGCCGCCGCCGCCCTGAAGGACGCCGATGCCAATGCCGTCAGCGCCAAGCTGAACGAGGTAAACAACACCCGTGCCAGTTTGGAGAGCACCGCTTCCGGCCTCGGCATCAATGCAGACGATTATCCCACCAATGCCGCTCTGGCTGCTGCCATTGAAGCAGCGAAATCATCTCAGCAGCCCTCTGGCGGTGAGGGACAAAACCCTGCTTCCGAATCCGGCGAAACCCCGACCCCCTGAAGCAGCATTCCACCGGGCGCTCCCACTGCATAACGGGAGGTGAAAGGGCCGTACGGCACCTGTTCCCATGTACATAGCCTCTCCCCCGACCGGGCTTTCCGGCCGGGGGCTTTTTTATCCCCGCCGGCCTGCGCGGAGCGCGGAGCGGGCCACAGGCCGCCCGCCTTCCCCCTGTACTAAAAAAAGAGCCCCCGTAGGGGCCCTTTCTTCTATGTTATCGTCCGCTTACGGCTCGTCCAGCAGGTTGCCAAACTTGATGCCCTCCAGCTTCTCACGCACCATCTCGGAAATATCCGCGTAGATGCGGCTGAATTTGCACACCATGCAGGCCTGCCGGTTGCGGTTACAGGTGTAGTCGTCCTCGTTCAGGCACCGGCTGATGGCATACGGCCCCTCCACCTGCTCTATCACCTCGTACAGAGAGATCTCCTTCGGGTCCTTGGCCAGCTCGTAGCCGCCGCCGGCCCCCTTGTAGCTTTTCACCAGCTCGCCCGCCACCAGCTTCCGCAGAATCTTCAGCGAAAACCGCAGCGTCACGCCGGTCTGCTCGGCGATAGCCGCCGCCTCCATCCGCCCGCCGTTCTGCGCCAGGCAGTATACGATCCGAACCGCGTAGTCGGATTCCAGCGTAATATGCACCGTTCTCCCTCCCCTTATTCCAGGAAATCCTTGAGCTTTTTGCTGCGGCTGGGGTGGCGCAGCTTGCGCAGGGCCTTGGCCTCTATCTGCCGGATGCGTTCCCGGGTCACATTAAATTCCTTTCCTACTTCCTCCAGCGTGCGGCTGCGGCCGTCCTCCAGGCCAAAGCGCAGTCGCAGTACCTTTTCCTCACGCGGGGTCAAGGTGGAAAGCACCTCGGCCAGCTGCTCCTTCAGCATGGTATGGCTGGCCACATCGCTGGGGGCGGGGGCGTCCTCGTCGGGGATGAAATCGCCCAGATGGCTGTCCTCCTCCTCACCGATGGGCGTTTCGAGGGAAACCGGCTCCTGTGCCACCCGCATGATCTCCCGCACCTTCTCCACCGGCATCTCCAGCTTTTCAGCGATCTGCTCATTGGTGGGCTCGTGACCGTTTTCGTGCAGCAGCTGGCTGTTCACCTTCTTCACCTTGTTGATGGTCTCCACCATATGCACCGGGATGCGGATGGTACGGGCCTGATCGGCAATGGCGCGGGTAATGGCCTGCCGGATCCACCAGGTGGCGTAGGTGGAAAACTTAAAGCCCTTGGTGTGGTCGAATTTTTCCACCGCCTTGATAAGGCCCAAGTTGCCCTCCTGGATCAGATCCAGGAACTGCATGCCGCGGCCCACATACCGCTTGGCAATGGAAACCACCAAACGCAGATTTGCCTCGGAAAGCCGCTTTTTGGCGGCCACATCGCCCTCCGACATCCGGATGGCCAGCTCGACCTCCTCCTCGGCGGAAAGCAGCGGCACCCGGCCGATCTCCTTGAGGTACACCTTTACCGGGTCATCGATGCTGATGCCGTCGGCGCTCAGCACGCTCTCCAGCTCCTCATTGCTGGCCGGGGCTATGCTCTCGCCGCCATCGTCCTCCACGATCTCGATATTGTACGCCTCGAAGGTATCGTACAGCTTGTCCACCTGTTCCACATCGTAGTCCAGCTCCTCCAGCGCGTCGCTGATCTCCTTGGTGGTCAGGCGGCCCTTCTGCTTACCGCTTTCCAGCAGCTCCTTGAGTACCTGTTTTTTATCCTGTGTCGCCATCTGTTGCTCCTCCTTATGGGGAAAGCTCCCCTTCGTTACTGATCTTGATTGGTCTGTGCGGGGCCTGGTGTGCCCGCTCGTCGCCGCGGGCTGTCCCTTCCGCAAGCTATCCCTCTGCCAGCGCCGCAAATTCGCGTTCTGCGGGCTTTTGCCTTCCCGGCGGCAAAACTCCCGGAAAAGGCACCATCTCCTTGTTCTGCGCCATTTTTGGCGTTTTTATTCCTTTCGCCGGTTTTTCTCCCGGTTCAGATTCTCTATGTACTGCCGCAGCGCCTCGCCGGAAAGCTGCCCCAGTTCATCCTTACTCATCCGGGCTGCGTAGTCCCGCAGACACTTCAAGCAGTCCTCGGCTTCCTCATCGGTCACCGGCGGGGCGCCCGGCAGCTGCCATTTGGCCAGCCGGTCCACCGCCTGTGGGGAGAGATTCTCTCCCAAGGCGCTGATATCCAGCTCCTGCCCGGAAAGCCCCCGCTGCAATAGCACCCGGTACATCGTCCGGTCGTTCTCGCTTAGGAAGTACCCCTCCGGCAGCCGGTCCCGCAGCGCTTCGGCCCGGTCGGGGTTGCGCAGCAGATACCGCAGCAGCCGTTCGGCGGCCTTCATCTCCCGGGGGTGCTGCCGCAGCAGCAGCTCGTCCTCCCGGTCCTTGCCGCTGTCCTCCCGGATCGGCGGCGCGATGAGATCCCGCTCCTCCTTTTTGCGGTCGCGGTAGTCCCGGCGCTTCTGCTCCCGGGCGATCTGCCCGGCCACGGCGGCCTTATCCACCTCCAGCTCCCGGCATACCTTGCTCAGGTATACCTCCCGCTCAATGGGATTGGGCAGCCCTGCCATCAGCGCCGCAAACTGCTTCAGGAACGAAACCTTGCCCTCGGCGGTGGTCACATCGTTTTCCTGCCGCAGCTTATTGATGGCAAAATCGGTGGCGGAGCTGCTCCCCTCTATCAGCTGGGCAAAGCGTTCCGCCCCGAATTTCTTGATAAACTCATCGGGGTCCTTGGCATCAGGGATGGAAAGCACCCGAATCTTCACCCCTGCCGCCTCCAGCAGACCGGTGGCCCGCCGGGTGGCTGCCTGGCCGGGGGCATCGCTATCGTAGCTCAGCACCACTTCCCCGGTGTACTGTGCGATGAGCCGACTCTGCTCCTCCGTCAGCGCGGTGCCCAGGGTGGCCACCGCGTTGGTAAAGCCCGCCTGGTGCATCGAGACCACATCCATGTACCCCTCGCACAGGATCAGCTCCTTGCGGTCGCTGCCCTTGGCGAAATTGAGGGCAAAGAGGTTCCGGCTTTTTTTGAATACCGGGGTATCGCTGCTGTTGAGGTACTTGGGGCCCTTTTCTCCCAAATTTCGACCGCCAAAGGCGATAACATTCCCCCGCAGATCGATGATGGGAAAGATGGCCCGGTTGCGGAAAATATCATAATAACCGCCCCGCTGGCCCTCATTGGCCAGGTGGGCCGCCAGCAGCTCCTCTTTGGTGTAGCCCAGCTTTTTCATGGCGTCGGTCAGGCCGTTCCAGCCCTCGCTGGCGTAGCCGATGCCAAAGTGGGTGATGGTCGCCTTGGTCAGCCCTCGCCCGATGAGGTAAGCCCGGCCGGGCCGGCCCGCCTCGCTCATCAGGTTGCGGTGGAAGTAGCGGGCGGCATCCCGGTTTAGCTCCAATATTCGTTTTCTCAGCCGGGCGGAGCGGTCATCTCCCGCCTCCTCCGGCACCTGCATCCCAGCCCGCTGGGCCAAAAAGCGGATGGACTCCATGTAGTCCAGGTTCTCTATCCGCCGGATAAAGCTGATGACATCCCCGCCCGCCCCGCAGCCGAAGCAGTAGAAGGACTGGTTTTCCGGGTAGACGGTAAAGGAGGGCGATTTTTCGCTGTGGAAGGGGCACAGCCCGGAAAGGGTCCGCCCCCGCCGCCGCAGGTTCACATAGCTGCCAATGATCTGCTCGATATCGCTGCGGTATTTCAGCTCCTGTAAAAATTGATCCGGGATCACAGCGGTCCCTCCTTTCTCTTTTGGGTGGATTTTGGGCAATTTTTATTATGGCCTGTAGTCGCCTGCGGCGAGGGGCCAATTTGTAGTCGCCTTCGGCGTCGCGGGGCCTTTTGCAAAGGCATAGTTAGCACCGCTCGCCGCGGGGGCCTTCCTTTTGCTCCTGCAAAAGGAAGCAAAACAGGGCAAAGGGGAACCAAGCTTTCCCCTTTGCAAACCCCTTTGACGCT
>JABLTN010021105.1_pt1 | contig 12496 bp, 9 predicted proteins | sample 7160141 | NCBI WGS metagenome assembly JABLTN01 (sample SAMN14651226, study PRJNA627086) | human gut metagenome | isolation source: feces | host: Homo sapiens | reverse complement strand
GGCGGAGAAGGAGGGATTCGAACCCTCGATACCCTTGTGGGGTATACACGATTTCCAATCGTGCGCGCTCGACCAGGCTACGCGACTTCTCCACGCTCTGTTCGGGTTGCTTTCATTTCAAATTGTCAGCTTGCACATTATAATCAAAATTTCCCGTAAAGTCAAGTACCAATTTGAAAGATTCGCATTTTGTGTGTATTTGTTCAGAAAATCAGCCGGGTGAGCAGCGTGCGCACGCGCTGCGCGTGGAGTGCATCCTGCTGCGCCATAGTGCGCAGCGTTTCCCTGAGCGGCATCGGCACAGCATCCGCTGCCGCGTCCAGCTGCGCGCTGAGCGCAAGCTCCTGCAAATAAGCACAGCGCAGATCCGCCGCCGCCGTGCTCAGCCGCGGACAGGCTGCGGGCAGGGCACAGAGCGCGCCCGTGCGCAGAAAATACTCTGTTTGCAGCGCTCTGAGCTGCGCACGCTTCTGCGCTGCGATCTGTCCGAGCGGCTGCCGGAGCGCACAGACACGCTGCGCGAGTGCGGCATAGAAGGCAGCGCCGGCAGCCTTCGCGCAGATACACTCGCGCAGCTTCGCTGTGATTGCGTCCGGCTCCGGCTGCACGGGCGCTGCTGTGATGCCTGCCTCGCCAGTCACACGCTGCCAGACGCGCAAAAATGCGGCGCTGTCGAGAAAAACGGGGTCATTCATCTTCCATCCCTCCGCTTCATGCTATGCCCGGCTTGCAAAAATGTGCGGGATGTGCCATAATCGCAGCAGAGACTTTTCACCGGAGGCGACCATCATGGCTCGATTTTTCATAGCAGGTACGAATTTCCCGAACGGCCGGGCGATCATCCGCGGCCGCGACGCCGACCATATCCGCGTGCTGCGCCTGCGCGCGGGCGACGACATCGTCATCTGCGACGGGGCGGGACGCGACTATAAGTGCCGCCTTGTGCAGACGCTTGAGCATGAGGCCGAGGCAGAGGTCATTGAGGTCGTCCCGTGCAAGGCAGAGCCCACGGTGCGTACGACGGTGTTTGCCGGCCTGCCCAAGGGCGAGCGCAGCGATTTCCTTGTGCAGAAGTGCACCGAGGCCGGTGCCGCCGAGATCGTGTTTTTCTCCTGCACGCGCTGCGTGGCCAAGGCCGCCAATATCGAAAAGAAGGTCGAGCGCTGGCAGCGCATCGCCGAGGAGGCGGCAAAGCAGTCGGGACGCGGCATCATTCCGCAGGTGCGCTACACGGCGGACTATGTCAGCGTGCTCAACGACGCGCTGCACACCGATCTGCCGCTGTTCATGTATGAGACCGGCGAGCGCGAAACCATCCGCGACGCCATCGAGCACGCGGCGCAGCCGGTCGCGACGGCGGCCATCATCACAGGGCCGGAGGGCGGCTTTGCGGAGTTTGAGGCCGACATGGCGCGCAAGCTCGGCATGCACATCTGCTCCATGGGCGAGCGGATCCTGCGGTGCGAGACCGCGCCGGTCGTCGCGCTCACGGCGCTGATGTACGGCACGGGAAATCTGTGAACTTTTTTTGAATCGGGGCTTGACAAGCGCATATGGGTATGTAATAATACTCCACGCAATCAAATGAATATCCAAGGAAACCTCAAGGATTGGCGTGGCCGAGACTGGAGGCGGAGGAGACTCTGGAGAATCCCGTGCAAAACGGGTGCCGAAGGTGTAAGGCGCAAGCCGAATCTCTCAGGCAAAAGGACAGAGCGAGTGCCCGACTTGTGCGGGTGTTCAGGCGCTGTTTGTTCTCTGGAGCTGCTGGTCAGATCGACCGGCAGCTTTTTGCTTTGCAAAAAATCAATGCAGAGGGAGAAACAACATGGAAACTTTACTCAAAATCGTGCAGACCGTCAACATGTACCTGTCAGACTATGTGCTGGTCATCCTGCTCATCGGCGCGGGCCTGTACTTCACCATCCGCACGAAGTTCGTGCAGGTGCGCTGCTTCGGTGAGGGCTGGCGGCGCTTCTTCGGCGAGTTCAGTCTCAACGGTGAAAAGCACAAGGCCGGCATGAGCTCGTTCCAGGCGCTGGCGACGGCGGTTGCGGCGCAGGTCGGCACCGGCAACATCGTCGGCGCCTGCGGCGCGATCCTCATCGGCGGCCCCGGCGCGATCTTCTGGATGTGGTTCATCGCATTTTTCGGCATGGCGACGATCTATGCCGAGGCGGTGCTCGCGCAGGAGACACGCGTGGTCGAGCCCGACGGCACGGTCCTCGGCGGCCCGGTGTATTACATCAAGCGCGCGTTCCCGAACGGCTTCGGCAAGTTCCTGGCCGGCTTCTTCGCGGTCGCGATCATTCTGGCGCTCGGCTTCATGGGCTCCATGGTGCAGTCCAACTCCATCGGTGAGGCGTGCCAGAACGCGTTCCACATCCCGAGCTGGGTCATGGGCCTGATCGTTTCCGCCATCGCGGCGTTCATCTTCATCGGCGGCGTGCAGCGCATCGCCTCCGTCACGGAAAAGATCGTGCCGATCATGGCCTGCCTGTATCTGCTCGGCGGCCTGATCGTGCTCATCGCCCGCATCCGCTACGTGCCGGAGACCTTCGGCATGATCTTCAAGTACGCATTCGCGCCGCAGTCCATCATCGGCGGCGGCATCGGCTACGCGCTCAAGACGGCCATCAGCCAGGGCGCCAAGCGCGGCCTGTTCTCGAACGAGGCCGGCATGGGCTCCACGCCGCATGCGCACGCGCTGGCCAATGTCAAGTGCCCGCACGAGCAGGGCACGGTCGCGATGATCGGCGTGTTTATCGACACGTTCGTCGTCCTGACCATGACGGCGCTGGTCGTCATCTGCACGCTCTACGCCGGCAACGGCCCGCTGGCCCACGGCGCGGTCGATGGCATCTCCAAGACGAACATGGCGCAGCTCGCGTTCTCGAGCGTGTTCGGCGAGACGCTTGGCAATGCGTTTGTAGCCATCTGCCTGCTGTTTTTCGCGTTCTCGACGATCGTCGGCTGGAACCTCTTCGGCCGCATCAATGTTAACTATCTCTTCGGCAAGAAGGCGAACCTTGCCTACTCTATCATCGCCATCATCTTCATCTTCCTCGGCTCCTGCCTGTCCAACGACCTTGTCTGGGAGCTGACGGACATGTTCAACCAGCTCATGGTGCTGCCGAACATGATCGCGCTCGTTGCGCTCTCCGGCATCGTAGCCGTGGCCGCGCGCAAGCACAATGACGAGCACGAGCTGCGCAAGTAATTTCGCATACAGCAAACTGCCCTGCACCGATCGGTGCAGGGCGGTTTTTTTGTTTTGCTTATTTGCAGCGGCGCAGCACCTCGAGCGTGTAGCGCCAGACGCGCTGCACGGAGGCAATGTGCATCCGCTCGCGGCAGGTGTGGATCTCCGTCAGGTCGGGGCCGAAGGACACACAGTCGAGCCCCGGCAGCTTTCCGGCGAACAGCCCGCACTCGACGCCCGCGTGGATGGCTTCCACCTTCGGATCGCGGCCGTACTGCTCGCGAAAGACGGCGACCATGCGCTCGCGCAGGGGCGAGTCCTTGCGGTACTCCCATGCGGGGTAGTCGCCCGAGACGGTCACCGTGCCGCCGAGCTGCGCCATCAGGCAGCGCAGGCGCGCGACGAGCATCTCCTTTTGCGTGGCCACGCTGCTGCGCACGCAGAACGACGCCTGCACGGCGTCTGCATCCGTTGTCAGGATGCCGAGATTCAGCGACGTCTGCACAAGGCCCGGAATGTCCCGGCTCATGGCCTGAATGCCGTTCGGAAGGCAGCAGAGCATGCACACGGCGTGCTGCGTGGACGCCTCGTCCATCGGCAGCTGCTGCGGCTGCGCTGCCTCAGCACGCACGAACACATCCGGGTCGGCGGCCGCATATTCATGCCGGAGCGCAGCGTCCATATCCGCGATGGCCGTCTGCACGGCGGCAGCATCGGCAACGGTGATGACGACCCGGCTCTCACGCGGGATGGCGTTGTCCTTCAGACCGCCGCCGACGGAGACGAGCCGCAGCGGCGTGCGCTCGCTGACGGCATACAGCACGCGGCCCATGAGGAGGTTTGCGTTGCCGCGGCCCTTGTCGATCTCCGCGCCCGAGTGACCGCCGAGCAGGCCGCCGACCGTGACGGTCAGCGCTGTGCCGGAAAACGGTGCGCGCGTGACCGGCAGCGTGCACACGGACACGTTGCCGCCCGCGCAGCTGACGGTGAGGATGCCCTCGTCCTCGGAGTCGAGATTGAGCATCGTGCGGCCCTTGAGGATGGAGGCGTCCAGCGCGGCTGCGCCGAGCATACCGGTCTCCTCATCGACGGTGATGACGACCTCGAGCGGGGGATGGGGGATGTCGTCCGCATCCAGAATCGCCAGCGCCATGGCCACGGCGATGCCGTCGTCCCCGCCGAGCGTTGTACCGCGCGCGCCGATCATGTCGCCGTCCACGAAGAGGTCCAGCCCCTCGCGGGCCATGTCCTTTGCGCAGTCCGGCGCGGTCTCGCAGACCATGTCCATATGTCCCTGCAGGATGACCGGGGCGGCGGCTTCATACCCCGGCGTGCCGGGGGAAAAGATGATGACATTGTTGTGCGCGTCCTGAATATGGCGCAGATGATGCGCGGCCGCGAAGCGGACGAGAAAGTTGCTGATTGCTTTCGTGTTGCCGGAGCCGTGCGGGATGGCGCACAGCTGCTCAAAATAGGAAAACACGGCTTGCGGCTCCAGATGATCGAGAATGGGCATGATAAATCTCCTTTGCTGGTGAAATGAACCCGGCGGACACACGACCGTGCCCGCCGGGGGATGGTTAGACTTCGACCGGGATCTGTACCCGGGACAGGGAGGCACGGATGTTGCCGGTGAACAGCAGGCTCAGGCGGCGGATCTGCGCCTCGAGATCCTCTTTCATCCCGTTTTCGAGCCATTCATAGAAAATGTCCGTGATGCCGAAACGGTAGAGGTCGCACACGAGCTTTTTGTCCGCCTCGCTCACGCGCAGACCGCGGGCCTGCGCCTCGACATAGCTGCGCATCATTTCCCCGGAAATGCGGTCCACGTGCTTTTCCAGCTCCAGCCGGTGTGAGGAGGTGTAGATGTGGTATACGGCGCGCTTGTGCTCGCGCGCGAAGCGGGAGGCGGTGATCATGCACTCCTCCCAACTGCCGGTCGTCTCAAATTCATCGAGCGCGCGCTCGGTCTCGCGGCGCAGGATGGTATCGAGCAGCTCGTACAGGTCGGAGTAATGATAATAAAACGTCCGGCGTGTGATCTGGCACTCGTCCACGAGCTGCGTCACGGTGATCTTGTCGAACGGCTGCTCGGACAGCAGCTTCAGGAACGCATCCTGGATGGCGGCTTCGGTCAAATGTGCCAAGCGGGATCCCACCTTTCTGGTCGTGCGGCGCGGTTATTGCGCGGCCGGTTGTGTGTCCTGTGCGGGGAGATAGTCGATGTGCGCATAGCTGCGGCGCCGGGCGACGGTATCGCACATGAATGTGTAGACTTTCTGGTGCAGGGCCCGGCGGGCGCTGCGCGGCGGCAGGGCAGAGTCGGGATAGAACGGATCGCTGACGACAACGGTGATGCACGGCGGCAAAAACCGCAGCAGCTTCCGCTGCCGGTAGACGACCACTACGCCGACGGCGGGCACCTGCTCGCGCACCGGGTAGGCAAATGCCGTGTCCGGGAACGGGCGGATACCATTATAATATGGCCAGATATGCGCCTCCGGGTAGATCATGACGGCCTGACGGCGCTCCAACCGCCGGTGCAGCGCGGCGAGAAACTGCCGCGTGCCGTCGATCGTGTCCGCCAGCGGGACGGCCCCGAGCATCTGCACGATGTTGCGCAGGCCCGGGATGGAGACCGTGTCTGCGGCGGTGACGATGCTTGCCCGGCGCGGGAACGCCAGCAGCGTCGGGATAAAGGCATCCGCGAGCGTGTTCGTGTGGTTGCCGTAGAGAAAGCAGCCGCCGGGCAGGTCACGCAGCGCCTTGCGGTTTTCGATCCGCAGGCCGAAAACGAGATGGCAGTACAAAAACAGAAACGGCGTCATGATCAGCCGGTAGACGACGAACGCGAATGCCTGCCAGATCGGGCTGGGGTGCTCATAGGGAAAGTCAGCGCCGATCGGCTTCGGCCGGATGTGCCCGTTCGTCGGCGCAAAGTCGTCATGCAGCGGGTCGTGATAATAAACGGTCTTGCGGCTCATGTCGGTTCGCCGCACAGGGCAACGGCGTCAAAGAGCATCTGCTCCATCTGCCGCATGCAGCTCTGCTGTTCAAACTGCGTGCCGCTCTCGAGATACTTCCGGCTGTAGTCTGCGCGCTCGGCCGGATGCTCGACCCAGTAGTCGATTTTGGTGGCCATGTCTTCTGGGTCCTTATTTTTAAATAGAGACTTTTCGTCGAGCGCGAATGCCTTGGCCGCACTTTTCGGGGAGTTGGCGATGACCGGCACAAGTCCGCAGGCGATGGCCTCCAGACAGGCGATGGACTCGATCTCCACCTCGGCGGGGTGACAGTAGAGGTCGGCGCAGCGCAGCAGATTCAGCAGGTCCTGCCGTGAGAAAAATGCGATCTCCATGTCGACTCCGTATTTTTCGGCCAGATGACGATAATGCTCTTCACGCGGCCCTTCACCTGCGAGGATCAGGTGGATCTGCTCGCGGTGGGCCGAGCGGCCGATGGCCTCGATGAGGATCTCCTGATTCTTTTCGCTCGACAGGCGGCCGGTCGAGACGATGAGGAACTTGCCTTCCAGTTCCGCCGGGCGCTTGGCCGGGCCGGGCGTGAACATGCTGTTGACGCCGTTGGAGATCACGCGGCCGTTCGTCGGGCCGACGACGGCCTCAAACGTGTCGCGGATGAACTGCGTCGGGTAATGGATGATGTCCGAATACTGATACACCATCTGGTAGCAGGCGCGGTAGACGCCGCGGTTGATCGCATCGAGATCCTTACACAGAAAGTGCGCCGTGACGTTCTCGGCCTGGCAGTGGAAGCTGGAGGTGATGGGCTTGTTGTACGCCTTGGCGATCTTCACCGCCGTGTGCGACAGCTGCAGCACGAACGTCGTGTGCACGACGTCGCAGTCGCGGATCGCGTCCTCGAGCAGGGAGCGGTCCAGGCGCGGCAGCGTCACGCCGTTGCGCTCCACGATCGGGTTGAGCAGGTAAAGGTTCAGCTCCGGCACGACGTAAAAGCACTCGTTGCCGGCCTTGTCCTGATCGGCGCAGACCACGCGCACCGTGTGCCCCTGCGCGCGCAGGAAGCGGATGAGGTTCATGCAGGCGATCGTGGTGCCATTGTTTTCTTCGCCCAGAATATCACAGACAATCGTGATCGTCATGTTGTCGTATCATTCCTTGTTTTTTGAATTGGCAGGAGCGTCCCGCCGCATGATGCGACATTGCTCATTGTAACCGGAAGAAATGAGAGCCGCATGAAAAATAGAGGATAAAGATCCATTCATTCAAGAATTCAAACAAATCTCACAATATCATATCATACTTTCTCACGTGAGAAAACCTCTCATTTTCCTGAAAATGTGACTGATTATTTGTGATGATCGCAAAATGGCCGCGCGCCCTCTTGAATTACGTTTTCGAATCGTGTATATTATTTGTACCCATGTGTTCATATTTTTTGTTTTAGGAGAGCAAATTATGACAGACTATCAGAAGATGTATCAGGAAAAACTGACGACGCCGGAGCAGCTTGCCCAGCAGGTGCAGTCCGGCTGGCTGCTCGGCATGGATACGGCGACCTCGCAGACGCCGGCCATCATGACCGCAATCGCGGAGCGCATCCGCAACAGCGATATTACGGGCGTGAAGGTGCAGGCCCTGCTCGATGCGTACCCGTTCGAGTTTTATACCGACCCCACGCTGGCCGGCAAGATGACCGGCTACAGCTGGTTTTCCAGCAGCGCGGCGCGTAAGGCGGTCAACGCCGGCTATGCCGATATCATCCCGGCGTATTACCGCGATTGCCCGACCCGCATCCGCACGGAGTACGACTATGACGCCGTGTGCGTCGAGGTCGCGCCGATGGACCGCCACGGTTACTTCAGCCTGGCGCTCAACGGCTCGTATATCGACGCCATGCTCGACAAGACCAAGCGGATCTTCCTCGAGGTCAACGACCGCCAGCCCCGCGGCCTGTGCGGCTCGCTGATCCACATTTCGCAGGTCGACGCCATCGTGGAGTATAACCACGATCTGCCGGTCCTGCCCCCGGTCCAGCTCGACGAGGTGAGCAAGACGATCGGCGGCCTCATTGCCGAGCGCATTCCGGACGGCGCGTGCCTGCAGCTCGGCATCGGCGCGATCCCGGACGCGACCGGCATGGCGCTCAAGAGCAAGCACGACCTCGGCATCCACACCGAGATGTTCACCGACTCCATGGTCGAGCTCATCGAGTGCGGCGCGGTCAACAACAGCAAAAAGCAGATCCATCGCGGCAAGACCGTCACGACGTTTGCCTTCGGTTCGCAGCGCATTTATGATTATATCGACGATAACCCGGCCGTCGAGATCCTGCCGGTCGAATACGTCAACGATCCGGACGTCATCTGCCAGAACGACAACATGATCTCCATCAACGCCGCGGTCGAGGTCGACCTCTTCGGTCAGGTCTGCGCCGAGTCGGTCGGCACGAAGCACATGTCCGGCTCCGGCGGCCAGATCGACTATGTCCGCGGCGCCTGCCAGTCCCGCGGCGGCAAGAGCTTCATCGCCTTCACGTCCACGGCCAAGGGCGGCACGATCAGCAAGATCAAGCCCATCCTCACCCCGGGCGCCGTCGTCACGACGAGCAAGAACGATGTCGACTACATCGTCACCGAGTACGGCGTGGCGCATCTGCGCGGCCGCAGCCTCGGCGAGCGTGCCCGCCAGCTGATCGCCATCGCGCACCCCGACTTCCGCGACGAGCTGACCTTCGAGGCCAAAAAGCGCGGCATTATGATCTGATCCCGCAGTGCAAAGCCTGCTGTCCGCATCCCACGGACGGCAGGCTTTTTTTGTCCATACGCATTCTGTATCGGGGCGCACATAATGGTGACGTGTGTTTCATCAAGCGCTGGGAAATGCGCAAAAGTGTTACATTTGTACCGCAGTGGGGATTGCGCATTTCTCGCAGCGGCAATATAGTGTAACCATAAAAAGGGGACAGATTTCGATGCTGTCCCAAATCTATTGGAGGGATTTTTCATGAAGAAAACGTGGAGCAGAGTGCTCGCCACCGTTCTGGTTCTGGCGATGGTACTTTGCATGCCCGGTTTCGCAGGAAGCGTTGCCGACACGGTGGACTATGATGCCGATCATGCGGCCTCCGCTGAGGAACTGACGGACGCGGATCTGCCGGAGCTGCTGTCCTCGGACGGCAACCACTATCCGATCGTGCTGGTGCACGGCCTGTTCGGTTGGGGCGGCACGGAAGTGCTCGGCCTGAACTACTGGGGCGGCTTCAGCAGCCTGCGCGACATTCTCAATGACGCCGGCTATGAGGTCTATACCCCGTCCATCGGCCCCGTCGCCAGCAACTGGGATCGCGCCTGCGAGCTGTATGCCTACCTCGTCGGTGGCACGGTCGACTACGGCGCATATCACTCTGCCACCAATGGCCATGCCCGCTACGGCCGCACGTTCCCGGGCGTCCTGCCGGAGCTGAACAACCCCGACAGTGAGCTCAAGATCCATCTGGTCGGCCACAGCATGGGCGGCGAGACGATCCGCATGCTCGCACAGCTGCTTGAAAACGGCGACGCCGACGAGCGCAACGCCAGCCGCGACGGCTCCATCAGCCCGCTGTTCACCGGCGAGTGCCGCCACTGGATCGAGAGCATCACGACGCTCTGCACGCCGCATGACGGCAGCCAGTATGACACGAAGGTCTATCAGAACATCGGCGATCTGGCGCAGTATGCCATGGGCATCATCGGTTCCGTTGCCGGCGCCAATGTCAACGAGAACAACTTCGGTCTGGACTTCAAGCTCGATCAGTGGGGTCTGGTGCGCCAGCCCAACGAGTCTTATTCCAGCTACTTCAATCGCGTGATCAACAGCAAGATCTGGACGCAGCACACCAACGACCTGAGCGTCTATGACCTTGATGTTGATGGCGCGGCCGTGCTCAACGGCTATGCCAAGGCCCAGGATGATATCTATTACTTCTCCGTCGCCTGCTCGAACACCCATCGTGATCCGCTGACCGGCCACTACCTGCCGAACGCCAGCATGAACCCGATGATGCTCAAGAGCAGCACCTACATGGGCAGACACGTCAACTATGCGGTCGGCCATGTGAACATCACGCCGGAATGGTGGGAGAATGACGGCATTGTCTCCGTCCGCTCCGCCATCCGTCCGCACGAGAACTCCACGGATAAGTACAATGAAAACTATGGCGTCGGCGCCGACGGCAAGATGACCTTCAAGGCCGGCACCAAGATGGGCGTCTGGAACTACATCGAGAAGATCGACGGCACCGACCATATCAACATGGTTGGCCAGACGCAGAAGTCCACCCACGCCATGCTGCAGGCCAAGTTCTTCGAGCTGGCCAAGATGCTCAACAGCATCCCGGTGAGCAGCTCGTCCGACGCGCACATCTGCCCGGGCGCCCGCTTCACCGACATGCCGGCTTACACTGAGTGGTCGCATGAAGGTCTTGACTACTGCATCCAGAACGGCATCATGAGCGGCACGAGCGCCACCACCATCGAGCCGAACGGCGTGACCACGCGCGCACAGCTCGTCGAGATGCTCTACTGCCAGGCCGGTTCCCCGAAGGCCACGAAGGCCAGCCCCTTCACGGACCTGACCGACAGCTGGTATGTCGATGCGGTCAACTGGGCGGCTGAAAAGGGCGTCGTGAGCGGCACGAGTGCCACCACGTTCTCCCCGAATGACGTCATCACGCGTCAGGACATGGCGACCATCCTCTATAACTACGCCAAGAATGTTCTGGATCTGGATGTGTTCGATACCGCCGACCTGACCGGTTATCCGGACTACAGCTCCGTTTCCGATTATGCCCGCACGCCGCTGTCCTGGGCTGTTGCACAGGGCTTGATCTACGGCGCGGACAATGGTCAGGGCGTTGTCACCCTCCAGCCGAAGGGAGACGCGACTCGCGCACAGACCGCTGCGGTCATCATGCGTTTCTGCCAGAACGTCCTCTGAGACTTCATTTCAACAACACAAGCCCGATGGGATCTTCCCATCGGGCTTGTCCTATTTTGCTGCGTTCGGACTCACCGCGCCTTTTCCCAGCCGTCGAGCGGTGCGCGCTGGATGGCGCCGAACACCTTGCTGCGCAGGTCGGGATAAGTCTGGCTCATGGTGTGGATGAACTGCTTGATCTCATAGCGCTTGCTGCCGCGGTCCTCGGGGCAGGGGGTTTCGACGATCGGCAGCGCCAGCGCTTTCGCCAGATTGGTGATGCGCCCTTCGCCGGCGTAGAGCATCGGGCGGATCTGGTCCACCCCCGTGCGCGTCATGTGCGTCACCGGCTGAAAGCAGCTGATGCGCCCCTCGTATACGAGCGAGAGCAGAAACGTCTCGACTGCGTCGTCAAAGTGGTGGCCGAGCGCGAGTTTTGTGATGCCACGCTCACTGAGCGCGGTGCACAGCGCGCCGCGGCGCATCTTGGCGCACAGAGAGCAGGGGTTATCCTCCTTGCGCACGTCGAATACGACCTCTTTGATGTCCGTTTTCAGACGGGTATACGGCACGCCGAGCGATGCGCACAGCTCCGCCACCGGCGTGAAATCCATGCCGTCAAAGCCGAGCTCGACCGTGATGGCCTCGAGTGCAAACGGCTTCGGATAGTACCGGCGCAGCTCGTTGAGCGCCATGAGCAGCACGAGCGAATCCTTGCCGCCCGAGACGCCGACGGCGACGGTGTCGCCCGGCGCGATCATGTCATAATCCTCCACGCACCGGCGTACCAGACCGGTGAACGCATTCAGGTCGTTCATAGCGGGACCTCCAAAACGAAAATAGAAACTGTGAATTCGAGCGTAAAACGGAGAAAAACGGAGATTTTGAGAGCAAAGTCATATCTAAATCAAAATTTCATTGACAGGTATCGCCGATTGTGGTATAAAAGATAAGCGCGAATGCGAGACCTATTCTACGTTCGCACCTGAAAAATGTCAAAATGTTTTTCAACACATTCAAATTGGAGGCACGAATATGTCCACTACTTTGCTGAACAAGGACACCGTTACCCGCAAGTGGTACGTTCTGGATGCAGCTGGCAAGCCGATGGGCAAGACCGCAGCGCTCGCTGCTGATCTGCTGCGCGGCAAGCTCAAGACCGACTACACCCCGCACGTTGACTGCGGTGACTTTGTCATCATCATCAATGCCGAGCAGGCTGTGCTCACCGGCAAAAAGCTCGAGCAGAAGTACTACCGCACGCACTCCGGTTATCCCGGCGGCCTGCACGAGACGCAGTACAAGAAGCTCATGAAGGATAAGCCGGAGCTGGCTATGCGTCTGGCTGTTCGCG
>JABLTN010131343.1_pt1 | contig 12500 bp, 8 predicted proteins | sample 7160141 | NCBI WGS metagenome assembly JABLTN01 (sample SAMN14651226, study PRJNA627086) | human gut metagenome | isolation source: feces | host: Homo sapiens | reverse complement strand
TGATCATTTAATATCCATTGAGTCATATAAAAATATCCTCCCAGTAATGTATCTATACCAGGAGGATATAATTTAAAAATCAATTAGTATATAACTCTTTTTTTAATGTCCTTGACACAGGGTCCACTTTAGAAAGTTTTCTTCTATTGCATGTCTTTTTTCTGTTAAGCAGTTCCTGCGGGACATTTGTCCCGCACATTTATCTCACTACTCATTTATTATTTTTTCTCTTATCAATGTACTCAATAATAGCTTGTTCAATAATTCTTGTTTTTGGAATCATTGTTTCCTTACTGTATTCTTCAAGTTTTCTAAGAACTTCTACAGCCAAGCTGTATGTACTTGCTTTAAATTCTTTAGTTTTTTCTTTTTAATGCTTAATTTCGTTAAATTTCCACGCAAATTTTAAAAACAAGATATTGAAATTCAACCAAATGTGTAAATATGACATTTTTTTAGGGAATATTCAACCAAAATAAAAAGAACTATAAGTTGTTAGCTAATAGTTCTCTATATGATTTTTCAACCAGTAATTGCGGATTGCCCAAAAACTTTGTGATGTATGGTGACAAGCATTCATATCATTGTCGAGCTGTAAAGTTCGTAGACTGTTAAAATCAAAACAAGCAAAAGTAGTGAAAAGATGTTCATTTACTATACAACTTAAATGTGAAACAACAAACTATACACAAAAGCTAACATTGGGTATGAATACAGGAAGTGGTGTATTTGCCACTGCTGTAGTTAATGAAAAAAATGAAATTCTTTATATTTCTGAAGTGGAAGTTAGAAATGATATCCATAAAAAATGGAACAAAGAGCGAAATACCGTAGAAGTAGAAAAACCGTAAAATAAGATACAGAAAAGCAGGGTTTTTAAATCGCAGAGCATCAAAAAAACAAATAGATTTTCGCCAACAATGATAAGCAAATTTCATTCACATGAAAAAGAAATTGCATTTATAAAAAAATAAATTCGAAAAAAATAGTAAAAATGTGTATAACTAACTTATAAAAAGTTATACACATTTATTATTTTTAAAAGAGGATTTTATGGTAATACATAAAAAATTGCAATCTGTATAATCTGCTTTGTTTTTTATTAGATTTTATATACAAATCAAGAAAAAGTGTTGAGTTTTCTGTAATTAGTTAAATTGCTACTATAAAATCACAGAAACTAGGAGGGATTATGAAAACAAATATTGACGTCGTATTTGAAAAAATGAATCAACTAGATATCTGTATGCCGAATAATGAAGGAGTAACAACAGAAGAATTATCGGGATTTGTTGAATTACAACGGAGTAATGTATCGGCATTACTAAATCAGTTAGTTAAAGAAGGAAAAGTTGAAAAGATAAAAGGGAAGCCAGTTCATTTCAGATTAGTAACAAAAGAAACAAATAAAAATTTTGAATCATTAATAGGATATGATTCATCATTGAAGAATGCTATTGAAACAGCAAAGGCATCAATCTTATATCCAAAACAATTAACTAATGTTTTAGTGTTAGGAAAGGATGGTTGTGGGAAAAGTACATTTGTTCAAGCAATGTACGATTTTGCGGTAAAAAATTACATTTTCAAAAAAAATGCTCAATATTTAAAAATTAATTGTCGACAATACATGGAAAGTGAAAGTGAACTTGATGAAATATTGTTTGATAAGAAAAGCAGCAAATATTTATTTAACAGTTGGACAAGCGGATTATTGTTTATTAATCATATTGAAAAATTAAGACCTAATCAAAAAAGACAGTTAGTAGAATTAATTGAGAATGAATCTTTAACAGCAAGTAAAGACAAAAGAATAATTGTCTGCGGATATGATGAATCTACTTTTTCAGAAGAAAAAGAATGGTATATGCAGAAATTTACTATTGTTATTTCTCTTCCTGCTTTAAATCAAAGATCATTTGAAGAAAGATTTTTGCTTATAGGTTTATTTTTGAAGCAGCAGATAGATATTATCAATAAAAAGTTAATTATAAATCCTAGTTTAATGAAAAGCTTACTATTATACGACTGTGATAATAATATTAAAAACTTACAAAATGATTTAAATTCAGGTATTGCTAAAGGCTATGGTAGAAATAAAGATTCAGATATTTTAGTTTTAACATTTTCTGATTTTCCAGTAAAAGTCCGCAATGGATATTTGTTCTATCAAAAAAATCGTTTTAAAATCGATCAATTAGTTAAAGATGCATGCGCATATTGCATTGATAAAAAGCATTCGACATTTTATGTTGAGCAAAACAAGAAAGAATTAGAGTTGTCTGATGACAATTCATTTAAAAATGAAACCGAAGAAAATATTCCTGAATTTTTAGGAGGTAACTTAGATACATATTTATCTAATATTAATGATCAAAGTATTAATTTAGATCAAATATCAAAAGTTTGTGACAAAGAAATATTATTAGAAGTACAAGATTTTCTAAGCGAAATTCAAAAAGAAACAGGAAGAATATTTTCGGCAACGGTTTATTACAGTTTATGTTTACATCTGAATTCTTTACTTGAGCGCAGAGAATCACAACAAAAATTCTCCATGCAACAAGCATTGGAAATTATGGATAAACATAAAAAAGAGTACCAATACAGTTTAAATTTTTGTGCTAAATTTGAGAAAAAGCATGGATTGAAATTGCCTATAGATGAGGTAATATTTGTAACACTATTTTTGATTAACGAATCTTTTGTCAATGATGATTGTGATCAAGTTGTTATTCTGATTGCAATGCATGGATATGGAACAGCACAATCTTTAGTAAGAACAGCTCAGACTTTAGTTAAATCTAACAATATATATGGATTCGACTTAAATCTAAATGAAGATATTTCTATAGCTTATCAGAAATTGAAAGACAAGATTCTATCAATCAATCGTAATTGTGGTGTGCTCGTAATTTACGATATGGGGTCGTTTGAAACAATGCTGCAAATGATTTCTTTGGAAACAAATATTCCAATACGCACAATAGAAATGCCAATAACATTAGCTGCAATTGACTGTAGTAGAAAAGCAGAATTTGGCACATCTATTGATGAAATTTATATAAGTGTTCAAGAGTCACTTAATCGTCATAAGAAAAAGGAAGATACCATTTATTCGAAAGCTGATACTAAAAAGGCAATTATTACTTTGTGTATGAGTGGAGAAGGTGGTGCCAAAAGAATTAGAGAGTATTTGATTAGTAATTGTAAAATAACAGACATTCAGATAATTCCTTTAGCAATATCTAATAGAAATGAATTATTAAATCGACTAACAGAGATTAACAGCAGACAGAAAATAGTGTGTATTATTGGTAGTTATAATCCTCAAATATATGGAATTAGATTTATTAATTTAGAAGAACTTTTTTCTACAGACAGTTCAGATATAAAAGAACTATTATTTAATGAAATATCTCAAATAGATGATATTGATTATATTCAAGTGTTTTCATATATTGAAAATCAATTTAAGCATTTAAACACACAAAAAATTAAAAATCCATTATTTGAATGTGTTAACAAATTGTCGACACAGTTTCATTTAAGTAAAAGTGTTAGTTTTGGATTGTTAATGCATATAGCATCTATGCTTAACGGATTAGTTGAAATGTCAGATATGCCAGTTTATTCAAATTCAAAAAAAATACTATCTACATATTCAACTGATGCAAAAAAAATTAAGACTTATCTAAACAAGCTCGAAATGATTTGCAATGTTGACTGTGGTGAAGATGAAATTGCAGGAATAATATCCATAATTAGAAAGTTGTAGGTAAATAGAATGGAAACATTTAAAACAGAACAAATATCAATGGAAATAATAGCTGGTGCAGGAGAAGGTAGATCGTATGCTTTTGAAGCACTTCAGTATGCAAAGGAAAATAATTTTGAAAAAGCTGATGAGCTATTGAAGTTAGCAGATGAAAGCATAAAAAAAGCACACGTTGCTCAAACAAATTTACTTGTTCAAGAAGCAAACTCTAAAAAGGCAGAAATCAATGTGCTTCTTATACATGCTCAAGATCATTTGATGACGGCAGAATTGGCAATTGAATTGATTAAAGAAATGACAGATATATTAAAGGGGAACAAATAAAATGAATATTATTTTAGTATGTAATGGTGGAATGTCTACAAGTATTTTAATGCAAAGTATCACAAATTATGCAAAAGAAAACAATATGAATATTAAAGCAGAAGCATATGGTTTAACTGATTATCTTGATCATGTTTCTGATGCAGATGTAATTTTATTGGGACCACAAATTGCTTTCAAAAAGAAAACAATACAAGACTCTGTTTCTGTTCCTGTAATGGTTGTTCAAGGAATTGATTATGCTACAGGAAATGTAAAAAATATTTTAAGTCAAATTAAACAATTGAAGGGAGAATAATTATGGATTTAACTAATAATAAAACAATGGAAAAAATTGTTGATATTAGCGGTAAAATTTCAGATAACAAATATATATCAGCTATCTCTAAAGGAATATCAGCTTTAATTCCTTTCACAATGGTGCAGGCAGTATTTTCAATTATTGCTAATCCACCAGTAACAGCGGAACTTATTGCAAAAGGGGGCTTATGGGCTTTACTAACACCATGGTTTAATTTTGCAACAGCTAATAAAGCAGTACTTGCAGCACCAGCTAATTTAATCAGTGCATTATTTGCACTAATAGCAAATTATAATATTGCTTATCAGTTGGCTAGTCATTATAAACAAAATGCTAAAATAACATCAATGCTTTCAGTAGTAGGATTTGTTTTAGTAGCTTCTCCTTTAGAAGGGGGTGCACTATCTACTGCTTATTTAGGAACACAAGGTTTGTTTGTTGCAATTATATTAGCAATTGTAGCAGTTGAAATTGTTCATTTCTGCGAAGCAAAGAATATTGTAATTAAGTTGCCAAAAGAAGTTCCACCAATTGTTTCTTCATCTTTCACAGCTATTATTCCTTTGCTATTAACAGTTATCTTATTTTACGGATTAAGTTTAGTGGTTGTCGATGCAACTGGACTGACACTTCCTGCAGCAATGATGAAATTGATTACACCAGCTATTAATAGTGTTAATTCAGTAGGGGTAGTTCTGTTGATAGGTATTTTGTGCCAATTATTATGGAGTATTGGTATACATGGTGGAGCAATTGCTTGGGCAGTATTAGGGCCAATTTTAATGCAGGCAGTTGCGATGAATGGAGAATTAGTTGCAGCTGGTCAAGCACCTGTTTTCTCTCCAGTGTTCTTGTATACATTTGTTTCTTGTGGCGGAAGTGGTTGTTGCATGGCATTATCATTCTTATGTTCTAAATCTAAGTCTAAGCAACTAAAAGCCGTTGGAAGAGCATCATTAATTCCCTCTATATGTTCTATTACTGAACCTATAACATTTGGTGCTCCAATTGTATATAATCCATTATTAGCTATTCCATTTATTTTAGTTCCTACAGTTAATAGTGTTTTGGGATTAATTCTATTTAAAACAGGAATCTTACCGCTTCCATATATTGGAGTATGGACACTAATGCCAGTTGGTATTGGTGAATTCTTAAAATCAATGAGTTTTAGATCATTTATAATTGCATGGTTAATGGTCGTTTTAGGAGCCTTGATTTATTACCCATTCTTCAAGGCATATGAAGCTAAATTATGTCAACAAGAAGCAGAAATGGATACAAATAATTAATTGATCAATTTTAATTTTAATAAGTAAGAAAGAGGGCATATTTGCCCTTTTTCAAACAAAGAAAGGTATATATGGAAAAAATATATTTAGGTGGTGCATTAGCTGCAAATCAATGTGAAGGTGCGTGGAATGAGGATGGTAAAGGCATCGCAATTTCTGATGTTATGACAAACGGAAATAAAAATAAACCACGCACTTGGAGTTTTGAAATAGATGAAAATGAAACATATCCTTCACATGTAGCAATAGATTTTTATCATCATTATAAGGAAGATATTTCTTTATTTGCAGAAATGGGCTTTAAAATGCTTCGACTTAGTATCAGTTGGTCAAGAATATTCCCCAATGGTGATGATGAGTTTCCAAATGAAAAAGGAATACAGTTCTATAAAAATGTGTTTGAAGAATTAAAAAAATACAATATTGAACCATTAGTAACAATTTCTCATTTTGATATTCCACTAAATTTGGTAAAAAAATATAACGGGTGGACAAATAAAAAATTAATAGATTTATTTTTGAATTATGCACAAGTGGTATTTGAAAACTATTCAAACTATGTTAATTATTGGATTTGTTTTAATGAAATAAATGCATTATGTATAGCGGGTGGAGTAATATGCGGGGGTTATTATAGTGGAGAAAAAAATGGTAAATTATCTAAAATCCCTGCAATGGATCATCAAAACGATGTTGATAGATTTCAGTCACTTCATAATCAAATTGTTGCTTCTGCCAAAGCAAGCATACTTGGTAAAAAATATAATCAGAATGCTAAATTTGGGGTAATGATTGCACATTGTACTACATATCCACTTACATGTGATCCTGATGTAGTTCTTTTAGCGCAAAATGATGATGAAGAAATTAATAATTTAGTATTAGAACCAATGTGCAATGGTGAGTACTCAAATATTTTTTATAAAGTATTAAATAATCTTAATGTAACAGTTGATATTTCTGATGAAGAGAAAAAGAATATTAAAGATGGAGTGTGTGATTTTATATCATTCAGTTACTATCAATCTAGATGTGCTTCAACAGATGAAAGTGCAAAAAGAACTGCGGGTAATCTTCTTGGAGGAGTTGTAAATCCATATTTAAAACAGTCTGAATGGGGATGGCAAATCGATCCAGTTGGTTTAAGATATACAATTAATAAATTATATAGAAGGTATAAAAAACCAATAATGGTTGTAGAAAATGGTTTAGGAGCAGTTGATATATTAAATGAAGATAAAACTGTTCATGATCCATACAGAACAGCCTATTTAAAGGCACATCTAGAACAATCTTTAAAAAGTATAGAAGATGGTTCAGAATTATTAGCTTATTTATGGTGGGGCCCTATAGATATTATTTCAGCATCAACAGGCGAAATGAAGAAAAGATATGGATTTATTTATGTGGATGTTGATGATAAAGGTGAAGGCTCATTAAAGAGATATAAAAAAGATAGTTTTAAAGAATATCAAGAAATCATACAATCATATTATTCATCAAAATAATTTAGATACTTAGAAGGATGAAAAGTTAAGATTCATTGCGAAAAAAAGACGTATTACTTATGATGTGATGCGTTTTTTTTATGAAAATAGATATAATTTAGTTGGGCAAGTATATGAATGTTATTAATAATTTGTTTAAAAAATATCTTAATGATAGAAATGAAGAATACAAAAATATTTCGCAGGAAATATCGAAAAGTATTCTTTTTATGAATGAGGTAACACAAAAAAAAGAACTAATTGAGTTATCTAAGTATTCTGATGAAATGTCAGATTTAAGGTTATTATTCTCGAAAGCAAATGATTTGAATAATAAATTTATTTTAATAAAAGGTGATGCAATTAACGAATTTCAATCATTATTTTCTAAATTTGAAAAAGAATATAATTCATTTGAAAGTCTTGTTGATAAACATAATCAAGTGTATCTAAAAGAAAAAGTTCAAAATGTGAGAGAAATGATTGGACAAGTAGAAGGTCATGATTTAGACAATCAACAAATAATATGTATATTAAAAGACAGCTACAATCAAAATGTTGTTGCTGGAGCTGGAACAGGCAAAACAACAACCATTATTGGAAAAATAAAATATTTACTCAAATCAGAACAATACAAGCCTGAAGAAATTTTAGTTCTTTCTTTTACTCATGCTGCAGCATCCGAAATGAAAGCTCGTCTTCAAGAAGAAACTTCTAATAATATATGTGTTTCTACATTTCATAGGTTTGGATACAGCGTTTTGACTTCAGTTGAAGGCAAAAAACCAAACATTTTTACAAAATCTGCTTCACCTATTCTTGAAGAAGAATTAAGAAAACAGTTAAATGATTTCAAATATAAAAAGAACTTTTTGAGATTTATAAGTAGACAAGGTATTCACGAACAAACAGATTTATCGGAAAACATACGCAATATTGAAGAATATAAAAATTATATAAATAAATATAAACCTATAACATTTGGTAAAGAACTTGTAAAAAGTTATGGTGAGCTCAAGATTGCTAACTTTTTACGAGAAAATGGAATTGATTATATTTATGAGAAAAGCTATGAATACGACACAGCTACAGAAAAGTTTGCACAATATAAACCCGACTTCTATTTAACAAAATATAATATTTATATAGAATATTTTGGAATTGATAAAAATGGTCATGTTCCAGACTGGTTTGAAGGGGATAATCCTACTTTAAGTTATTCAGAAGGAATGAAATGGAAAAGGAAAATTCACAAAAAATATGGAACGAAACTTATAGAATGTTATGCATATGAAGATTTTGAAGGAAATTTAGAAGAAAATTTAGAAAAGAAATTAAAAGAACAAAATGTAGAATTTAGAAATATCCCATTAGAAGATATTTTTATCGAAAAAAAAGAATATCAAAAAATTATTCATAGTTTTATTTCTACAGCATTAACAATAATCAATTTATCTAAGAATAATAATATTAATGCAGAGGAATTACTTGAAAAATCAAAAGAAAATAAAAATGCATATTTATTAGCCGATTTAATATTACCTTTAAGAAAAACATATGATAATTATTTATATGAAACTAAACAAATAGATTTTGCAGATATGCTTATTAAAGCAGAATACTATATAAATGATGGTTTATTTAAAAATACATTTAAATATATTATTGTGGATGAATATCAAGATGTTTCTTCGAGTCAATATAGATTGTTGAAAGCATTGCGTAATAACAACGATTTCAAATTATTTTGTGTAGGTGATGATTGGCAAAGTATTTATCAGTTTAATGGCAGTGATGTCAGCTATATTATGGATTTTTCAGAATTTTGGGGTCCAAGTGAAATTAGCAGAATAGAAACAACATATCGCTTTTCACAATCGTTAATTGATATTTCAAGTGAGTTTGTAATGAAAAATCCTAAGCAAATAAGAAAATCACTTCAATCTAAAAATATGGATAATAGTTTAGCTGTTACAGAAATAAAGGGTTTTAATACAAAACTTAGTATCAAATTCATGGTTGATAGAATGTTGGAATTACCAAAAAACTGTTCTGTATATTTACTAGGTAGATATACCTTTGATGCTGACTTATTAAATTATGATTCGAGATTATCGGTTAAATACAATACTTCAACAGGTACACAAAAGGTATATTTTGAAAACAGAAAAGATTTAGATATCACTTTTTATACTGTTCATAAGTCGAAAGGGCTACAAGCTGATTATGTTTTTATATTGAATAATTCATCAGACTTTTTAGGATTTCCAAGTAAAGTAGAAAATACACCTTTAAAGAATATTTTATTGAAACAAGATGATTCTTATGAAAATGCGGAAGAACGTAGATTATTTTATGTTGCATTAACAAGAGCAAAAAAACATGTATTTCTAATTGTAACAAAAAATAGAGAATCTGATTTTATTCAGGAATTAGAAAATACTTATGGATACAGTCAATTAAATGATTTTTATTGCTGTCCTAAATGTGGTGGAAAACTTATTATGTTTCATGGTAAATATGGTGATTTTTTAGGATGCTCAAATTATAAGTTAAATCATTGTAAGTATACGAGAAAAATTATTATGCAGAAGTAAAATTTAATAAAAAATATAGTGTTTAAGCTACGATTTTAACTTTCTAAATTTTAACATTTTCTAAATTTCCGAGTAAATCAAACTTAGAAGCAAGTGGAACTTTGTGGAAACTAAATTCTACTTGCGCTTATATAAAGTCGAATTTAACTTTTCACTTCAGCTTTGTATTAAATGAAATGCTTTATTTCCTCCTCATACTCACATTAAATTCCAATGTGAAGAGGAAATAGAATAAAATCCCCTGTATTTATGTGTTATACAGGGGATAAAGTTATAAATATTACTTATGCAGCTACATCTTCAAATTGTGCATTGTATAGATTTGCATAGAAACCATTCTTTGCAAGTAATTCATCATGTGTTCCTACTTCTACAATATCGCCATGATTCATAAATAGAATCATATCAGCGTTTTTAATTGTAGATAATCTATGTGCGATAACAAAGCTTGTTCTACCTTTCATTAGATTTTCCATACCTTTTTGAATTAGGATTTCGGTACGAGTATCTACAGAAGATGTTGCTTCATCTAGAATTAGAATTTTAGGATCAGCTAAGAAGGCACGAGCAATAGTTAGTAGTTGCTTTTGCCCTTGAGAAATATTAGTGGATTCTTCATTGACAACAGTGTTATAACCATCATCCAGCGTACGAATGAAATGGTCTACATAAGCGGCATCTGCTGCTCTCATAACATCTTCATCAGTTGCATCTTTCTTACCATAACGGATATTTTCCATAATTGTTCCAGAATGAAGCCAAGTATCTTGTAACACCATACCAAAGCATGATCTTAAATCATGTCTAGTTAAATCAGTTGTCTTAATACCATCAATGTATATATCACCACTATTTAGTTCATAGAAACGCATGAGTAACTTAACGATAGTAGTTTTACCAGCTCCAGTAGGGCCAACAATAGCGATTTGTTTTCCTTCTTTCATATATGCACTGAAATTATTGATAACAGTCTTATCAGGCTCATAACCAAAGCATACATTTTCAAAAGATACATTACCTTTGATATTTAATGAACCATCTTCATTTCTGATATTTACTGGATGAACAGGATCAGCACTTTCTTCAGGTTCATCTAAGAATTCAAATACTCTTTCGGCAGCGGCTGCAGTAGATTGTAAGACATTCATAATTTGGGCAGTTTGTGTAATAGGCTGGTTGAAGTTTCTTACATATTGAATAAATGCTTGAATATCACCAATAGCTAAACCATTATGTATTGCAAGATAACCACCAAGTACACAACATCCAACATAACCAATATTACCAATAAAGCTTGTAATTGGTTGCATTAAACCACTCATAAATTGTGATTTCCACGCAGAGTTGTATAAGTTGTCATTTAGTTTTTCAAATTCTTCAATAGATTTATCTTCCCCATTGAAGGCTTTCATGACAATATGACCACCATACATTTCTTCGATATGACCATTCACTTCACCTAATGTTTTTTGTTGAAGAGAGAAGTACTTTTGACTGTGCTTAACAACAAATGCAGCGGTAATACCAGATAGTGGTACAACAATTAAAGCCATTAGAGTAAGCTGCCATGAGATAGAAAACATCATGATTAGGATACCAATAACCGTTACTACAGAAGTTAATATCTGTTGGATAGACTGGTTTAAAGATTGAGAAACAGTATCTACATCATTTGTAACACGTGATAATACTTCACCATGTGTTTGATGATCAAAATATTTTAATGGCAAACGATTAATCTTTTCAGAAATATCTTTACGTAATTTATAAGTTACTTTCTGAGTAACACCTGCCATAATCCAGCTTTGAATATAACTAAACGCTGCAGATAAAATATAAATGATTAATAGTTTTGTAAGAATATCAGCTATTTTATTGAAATCAATTCCACCGTTACCAGTATATTTAAGAGCTAATCCTTCAGCTAGAGTAGTTGTGGCTGTACCTAAGATTTTAGGACCGATAATATTGAAAACAGTAGAAGCAATAGCACAGATAATAATGACTGTAAGTACAGGAGCAAATGGCTTTAAAAATACAAGTAATCTTAATACAGAGCCTTTGAAGTTTTTGGCTTTTTCACCTGGCATCATGCCAGCTCCTCTACCAGGCCCACCCATTCTAGGACCGTTTTGTCTTCTTTCACTCATTTACGGCTAGCTCCTTTCTGCTTAATTGAGAATAAGCGATTTCTTGATAAACAGGGCAGTTCTTCATTAATTCTGCATGTGTACCATTACCAACAATCTTACCTTGGTCTAAGACAATAATCTTATCTGCATGCATGATAGAACTGATTCGTTGAGCAACAATAAATACAGTCGAATGTTTTTCTTTAACCATCTTATTTAACGCTTCACGTAATAAAGCATCTGTATGGTAGTCGAGAGCACTGAAGGTATCATCAAAGATATAAATATCAGCGTTTTTAACTAATGCTCTAGCAATAGATAATCTTTGTTTCTGACCACCTGATACATTAGTACCACCTTGCGAAATTGCTTCTTCAATACCGCTTGGCATTTTAGAAACAAATTCTTTGGCTTGTGATACTTCTAAAGCATTTTCAATAGTGCTGTCGGTTGCGTTTTCATCAGCGTAGCGAAGATTTGATTCGATTGTTCCTGAGAACAATGTGGCTTTTTGAGGGATATACCCGATACGATTACGTAAATCATGTTGCTTAACATCACGTATATCAATATTTCCAATACGTATTGA
>JABLTN010086436.1_pt1 | contig 12517 bp, 10 predicted proteins | sample 7160141 | NCBI WGS metagenome assembly JABLTN01 (sample SAMN14651226, study PRJNA627086) | human gut metagenome | isolation source: feces | host: Homo sapiens | reverse complement strand
CGGCGTCCTGCTCGGCGGCGCCGCGCTCCTTTTCCCGAACGCCTTCCTGCACTTTTTCGGCGCCGATGCCGCCACGTGGGACTACACCGCGCAGTACCTTCAGATTCTGGCGCTCGGCACGCCCGTGGTGGTCTTTTCCAATGTATTCGCAAACCTTGTCCGCGCCGAAGGTGCCGTGCAGGTTGCCGTCATGCTCAATATGCTCGGCACTGTCACCAATATTATACTTGACCCACTTTTCATCTCCGGCCTGAACCTCGGCGTGCAGGGTGCCGCCATCGCAACGGTTCTCGGCAATGTTTTAACCGCGCTCGGCCTGCTTTTTTATCTTCGCCGCCGCAATACCATTTTAACGCTCAACATGCGCAAAGCATTCCACATGCCGCATGTCTTCCGTGAAATTTTTACGCTCGGCATTCCGGGCTCTGTCAGCAACCTTTTGATGAGTGCCGTCAACACGATCACAAATCGCATTGTCATCGCCTATGGGGCCGATACTGTCGCCGAAATGGGCGCGGGCGGCAAAGCGGGCATGATCGTCGCCATGGTCGTCATGGCCATTGCCCTCGGCGTGCAGCCCATGTTCGCATATCTTTACGGCGCGGGCAACACTGCCCGCCTGCGCGAGACCTTCCGCAAAAGCGGCATTTTGGCGGTCTCTCTCGGCATCGTGTTAAGCGTCGTCTGCTTCATTTTCCGCTTTCCTATCTGCGGCCTGTTCTTAAAGGACGAAGCTCTCGTCGCTTCCGCCGCGCACATCACGGCGCTCGGTCTCCTCGGCATGCCGCTTATCGGTATATATTATCTTGCGGTCAATTACCTCCAGTCCGTCGGCAAAGCGGTGCAGGCTTCCGTGCTTTCCGTTCTGCGGCAGGGTGCCGTTTATGTACCGCTTCTGCTTTCTCTCCATGGTATGTTCGGTCTTTTCGGCGTGTTTTACGCCGCACCCGCCGCCGATATTTTCTCCACACTTTTAGCCATCTTACTCCTTTACCGCGCCATAAAGTAATATCTCGTCTCCGCAAAGCCGCATTCGCCCGCAAAAGCCAAAAATACCTTCTAAAAATCAACTGAATTTTCATATTCTGTCCATGACTTTTTCCCGCGCTTCTGTTATACTTTAATATAGAAACCAACGCAGCATAAGGAGACGGTACGATGGGCGCATTTGTAGAATTTGAAAATGTATCGAAAATTTATAAAACCGGCGACGTAGAGGTGCACGCCTTAACCGATGCAAGCTTTGAAATTCAAAAGGGCGAATTCTGCGTCATCGTCGGTGAATCCGGCGCGGGAAAAACGACGCTTTTAAATATCCTCGGCGGCATGGATACGCTGTCTAAAGGCACCGTCCGCATGGACGGACGCGACATCAGCCACTTTAACCGCACCCAGCTTGAAAACTATCGACGCTATGACATCGGCTTTGTCTTCCAGTTTTATAACCTTATCCCGAATTTAACGGCGCTCGAAAACGTGGAAATTGCGGCACAGCTGTGCACCGATGCCATCCCCGCCGAAGACGTGCTCCGCGCCGTCGGTCTCCATGACCGCATGCAGAACTTCCCCGCACAGCTCTCGGGCGGTGAACAGCAGCGTGTTTCCATTGCCCGCGCACTTGCCAAAAAGCCGAAGCTCCTTCTGTGCGACGAGCCCACCGGCGCACTCGATTACGAGACCGGCAAATCTATTTTAAAGCTTTTGCAGGATACCTGCCGCCGCGACGGCATGACCGTCGTCATCATCACGCACAATGCGGCGCTTGCCGCCATGGCAGACCGCATCATCCGCGTAAAAAGCGGCCACATTTACTCCGTTCGCATGAACGAGCACATCACGCCCGTGGAACAGATTGAATGGTAACGCGAAGGGAGCCGGAAAACGCATGACAAAAGCACTCAGAAAAAACACGCGGCGCAGCATTTCGGGCAGCCTTGGGCGGTATATCGCTATCCTGCTCATCATTATGCTGGGTGTGGCGTTTCTCACGGGTCTGCGAGATACCCGTCCCATCATGTCCGCCACCGAGACCGCCTATATAAAAAACACGAAGCTCTACGATCTTCGCCTCATCTCCACCATCGGCTTTGATGCGGACGACGTTGCCGCCGTGCAGAAAGCCGACGGTGTGGTTGCCGCCGCAGGCAGTGTGAATGCCGATTTCATCTGGCAGCACGACAACAAAGAGCGCGTTTACCGTGCACATATGCTGACAGATAACATCAACGAGCCTGTGCTCACTGCCGGACGTATGCCTGAAAACGGCAGTGAGTGCCTTATAGATTCCAGTCGCTTTTCGGAAGGCATGATTGGACAAACGATCGAAATTTCCGACTCCAACGACGAAGATACGAAGAAAAACTTCAAATACAGCACCTACACCGTGGTCGGCCTTGCAGATTCTCCGCTGTACATCCACACGCTGCGCGGCACCACGTCGCTTGGCGACGGCACGCTGCAGGGCTTCGTTCTCATCCCAGAGGACGGCTTCGATTTCGAGTATTACACAGAATTATACGTTACCTGCACCGATGAATTCCCGCTATACAGCGATGATTACGACGATTACATCGATACGTTCTCCGATACTGTCGAAGCCGCCGCCACCGCTTCCGTCAACGCGCGTTTTGATCGTCTCACGTCCGACGGCAAAGCCGAAATTTCAGACGCCGAGAACGAACTGAACGACAAAAAAGCTGAAGCCGAAACAGAGCTTGCCGACGCCAAAGCACAGCTGGACGATGCAAAAGAGACCATCACCTCCGGCGAAACGGAGCTTGCCGACGCGAAAAAGCAATTGGACGATGCCAAAGTACAGTTGGATGCAGGCGCAGAGCAAATTCAGCCCGACTTCACTTCGTGGGAAAGCGCCCTGCAAAGCGGCTTTGACACATATTACAGCGGCAAGCAGCAATTAGAGGATGCCCTTGCGGAGAGTCAGGCGCAGATCGACGCCGGTTACGCGCAGCTGCAGGAAAACGAAAAGCTCTACACTGAAAAATATGCCGAATTCACATCCGGCAAAGAGCAGTATGAATCGGGTCTTGCCGCCGCAAAGGACGCCCGCACACAAATTGACGCCGCACGCGCCGACTTAAACGAGAAAAAAGCGCAGCTCACGGCGGGCTTTGCCGCACTCGACGAAGCGCAGGCGCAGCTTGATGCCGTAAAAGATACGCTCGACCCGGCAGAAGCCGAAGCGCAGCAAACGGCGCTCGATATGCAGCGCGCCGCTTTGAATCAAAATCAGACGCAGCTCGACGATGCCGAAGCCGTATTAAACGAACAGGATGCCGCCCTCACCGCGCAGGAAGCGCAGCTCACAGAGACCGGCGAGCAGCTCGATGAAGCCGAAACCGCCCTCTCGCAAATGCGCACGCTGCTCGATGTCGGCCAAAACGATTACACCGACGGCATAGCACAACTTGAATATCAGAGAAAAACGCAAACTGCAAAGCTTGACGAAGCGTATGCTTCGCTCATCACGTTTCAAAACGGCATCAAAGAATACAACGAGGGCCTCGCTTCATACAACGACGGCGTAAAAGAGCTCGCCGACGGCAAAGCCGAATACGAAGACGGCCTTAAAGACTACGAGGACGGCAAAAAGGAATTTGACGAGCAAATCTCCGACGCCAAACAGAAAATCGCCGACGCCAAACAAGAGCTCGCCGATTTAAAGAAGCCGGAGCTCTACGTTTTAACACGTGACACAAACGCCGGCTACGTCTCGTTTGAAAGCGATTCCACCATCGTCGAAAAGCTCTCGGGGGTCTTCCCCATTTTCTTCTTTCTCATCGCGGCGCTCGTCTGCTCCACCACCATGACCCGCATGATCGACGACGAACGCACACAGATCGGCACGCTCCGCGCGCTCGGATACAGCCGCGGCTCCATCCTCGCAAAATACCTGCTCTATTCCGGCAGCGCCGCCGCACTCGGCTGTGTCATCGGCTATTTTGCGGGCGGTTATGTTTTCCCGTTCGTCATCTGGACAGCCTACGGCATGCTGTATCGCATTCCGGGTTTCGTCCTACTGTATGACCCCGTGCTGTTTGTCATCGCGCTTGCGGCGTCGCTTTTATGCTCGGCGGGCACCACATATTTAGCCCTGCGCATCGAGATGCAGAACATGCCTGCAAACCTCATCCGCCCGAAGACCCCGGCCGCCGGCAAACGCATTTTCCTCGAGCGCATCACGCCGCTGTGGAAGCGCCTGAAATTCCTGCACAAGGTCTCCCTGCGCAACATTTTCCGCTTTAAAAAGCGCATGATTATGATGATTCTCGGCATTGCCGGCTGCACCGCGCTGGTGCTCACCGGCTTCGGTATCCATGATTCCGTCGCGAACATTGCAAACTTCCAGTTTGATGATATTCAAAAGTACGATGTCAGCGCCCAGTTCTCCGATACGCTGACCGAAGATAAAATCAACGAAGTCAAAAGCGACCACAAATCGGAACTTGACGCCGCCTCCGCCGTGCAGATGACCTCCGGTGACGTCACAGGCGGCAGCATCACAAAATCCGCTTACATCGTCGCGTCCGACGATCCCGCCATCACCGACATTTTCGATCTGCATATCGATGGCGAGACCGTACCCTACCCCGGCAAAGGCGAAGTGCTGCTCACCGAAAAACTCGCCGAGCTCACCGATATCAAAACCGGCGATACCGTCACCGTTTCCGTTTCGGACACGGAAAAAGCCGAGCTCAAGGTCGCGGGTTTAGTTGAAAACTACGTGCAAAATTACCTCTACATGACGGGCGAAACGTACGCCATGATCGCCGATAAGGGCTACGAGCCGAAAACGCTCCTGCTGCGCGTAAACGACAGCGCAGACGAATATGCGCTTTCCGCCGCACTCTCCAAAACGGACGGCGTATCCTCCGTTTCCGTCGTCACCGATACGCGCAATATGATCGACCAAATGATGCAGAGCCTAAACTATGTCGTTGCGCTCGTGCTCATTTCCGCCGGCGCACTCGCGTTCATCGTCCTGTTTAACCTCGGCAACATCAATCTGACCGAACGCGTCAGGGAAATTGCCACCATCAAGGTGCTCGGCTTCCATTCCAGGGAAACCGGCGCGTATGTGTTCCGTGAAAATATCATTTTGTCCATGATGGGCATCGTCGTCGGCCTGCCGCTCGGCGTTCTGCTGCACACATTTGTGCTCATGCAGATCCGCGTCGATATGGTCTCTTTCAAAGCTGTCATCGCACCTGTCAGCTTCCTTTTGACCGTTGTCATGGTCGTGCTGTTCACGGTTATCACCGACCTCGTCATGCGCAAGAAAATTACCAAAATCGACATGGCGGAATCCTTAAAATCGATCGAATAAACAAAAGCTCTGCCGCACCCCGTTGCCGCAGAGCTTTTGTTGTGCCATAATCCAAACGATAAATAAAGTTGGTCGCGTTTCGCCGGAATTCAAGACCGCCACGGACGACCTGTGCTGCTTCATGAGCCTGATTGCGACCATGCTTTTTAAAGACACCCACACTTTCGGCACGTTTATTCAGACATGGGGCATGAACTTCCCGTGCGCCGTGCTGTGGCAAATGTTTTACTGTAGCCCGCTCGTCCGCCTGATTTTTCGCTTGATTTTCAGGGAAAAGAAAAGTAAATAAGCATAGAAAAAATTCTCCCTCGGCTCCGCAGCCAAAGGAGAATTTTCTTTATCCCGGCAAAATTTCCGCCAAAATCGCGTTGGAGACCAAAAAGCCTTCCGCGGTCAGCGAAATTCGCTCGTAATCTGCATGTATCAGATTTTTCGGCAAGTGCTTACAACCTTCCAGAACCCCGTCAAACAGCGCACCGCCGTTTTCAAATCGTGTCTCGCAAATCTTTCTTTGCAGCCCCTCGGTCAGCCGAAGCGACAGCATCGCAAACTCCGAAAAACCGCCGCCCGCGCCGTCGTCTGTGGGCACATTGCCGTTTAAAAAGCCCTCTAAATCGCGTGGGAAATAAAATCGCCTGCCCTCCATAAAGGAGTGCGCCGCGGGACCGAGTCCCAAATATTCCCCGCACCGCCAATACTGCAAATTGTGTCGGCTCTCTTTGCCCGGCCGCGCAAAATTGCTGATCTCATACTGGGCGTACCCGTGCTTTTTAAGCTCGTTTACGGCAAACAAATACTGGTCTGCCGTGCCGTCCTCATCGGGCAGGTTAAGCTCTTGCTTTGCAAACGGCGTACCGGGCTCTATCTTTAAAATATACGCGGAAACATGGTCGGCCTCGAGTGCCGCGCAAAAATCGATCGAGCTTTTCAGTGTCTCCAAGCTCGAGTTCGGCAGGCCGAGCATCAAATCGACCGAAACATTGTCGATGCCCGCTTCTCTCGCCGCTTTCACCGCTTCCCGCACGGTTTCCGCCGTGTGCCTGCGGCCGAGAATTTTCAATTCCGCCTCGTTTGCGGACTGCATACCCATTGAAATACGGTTGAACCCGCCGCGTTTCAGCGTTTCAAAAAATGAAACGTCTACATCCGCCGGGTTGCACTCCGTCGTGATTTCCGCGTTTTCGGCAACATTAAACTGCTCTTTCACTTTTTCGAGCACGCGGCACAGTCTTTTCGCACCGAACACACTCGGCGTGCCGCCGCCAAAATATACCGTATGCAGCAGCCGTTCGCCGTATTTTTCACCGTACACTGCAAGCCGCGCACACAGCGCCGCTAAATAGCGGTCAAATACGTCGTCTTCTTCCGGCCGCGCGGAGTAGAAATCGCAATACGGGCACTTGCTTTTGCAAAACGGAATGTGGATATACAGCGAAACCGGTTTATTCATCGAGCTTCAGAACCGCCATAAACGCCTCCTGCGGTACTTCTACCGTGCCCAGCTGACGCATGCGCTTCTTGCCTTCCTTCTGTTTTTCCAGCAGCTTCTTTTTACGGGTGATGTCACCGCCGTAGCACTTCGCCAAAACGTCCTTGCGCATCGCTTTAACGGTCTCACGCGCGATGATCTTGCCGCCGATGCACGCCTGCACCGGCACCTCAAACAGCTGGCGCGGAATTTTCTCCTTCAGCTTTTCCACCATCTTGCGGGCGCGCGGGTACGCCTTTTCCGCGTGGATGATAAACGAAAGCGCGTCCACCACTTCGCCGTTCAGCATAATATCCAGCTTCACAAGCTCGCTCTTGCGGTAGCCGATGAGCTCATAGTCAAACGACGCATAGCCGCGCGTGCGGGATTTCAGCGCGTCGAAGAAATCGTAGATAATTTCATTGAGCGGCAGCTCATAGTGAATATCCACACGGTCGGTGTCAATGTATTTCATATCCTTGAAAATACCGCGTCTGTCCTGACAAAGCTCCATGATGTTACCCACAAATTCTGTCGGGGAGTAAATGTGCGCGTTCGCAATCGGCTCCTCCGCCAGTGCAATGTGCGAGGGATCAGGGTAATTCGTCGGGTTATCGATGGAAAGCTTTGTGCCGTCCGTCTTTGTAATGTGGTACACAACGCTCGGCGCGGTTGTGATGAGGTCAAGGTTATATTCTCTCTCCAGACGTTCCTGAATAATCTCCATGTGCAGCAGTCCCAAAAAGCCGCAGCGGAAGCCGAAGCCGAGCGCCACGGAGGTCTCCGGCTCAAACGTCAGCGCCGCGTCGTTCAGCTGCAATTTTTCGAGCGCATCTCTAAGGTCTGCATAGTGTGCACCGTCTGCCGGGTACACGCCACAGAAAACCATCGGCTGCACCGCACGGTAACCGGGCAGCGGCTCTGCCGCCGGTCTGTCCGCCAGCGTAATGGTGTCGCCCACGCGCGCCTCGCGCACGTTTTTGATCGATGCCGTAATGTAGCCGACTTCGCCCGCGGAAAGGCTCTTTGCGGGCTCCAAAGACGTCGCGCGCAGAATGCCGCACTCCACCACGGTGAACTCACTGCCCACCGCCATCATGCGGATGGTGTCGCCGGGGTGCACCGTTCCCTCTTTAATACGCACATACGCGATAACGCCGCGGTACGCGTCATAGTAGGAGTCGAAAATCAGTGCGCGCAGCGGCATGTCCGGGTCGCCCTGCGGTGCGGGAATATCCGTCACGATTTTCTCCATAACGGCTTTGATGTTGAGGCCCGTTTTCGCGCTGATGCGCGGCGCGTCCTCTGCCGGAATACCGATGACGTCCTCAATCTCCGCCGCAACCTTGTCCGGGTCCGCGGAAATCAGATCGATCTTGTTCAATACCGGTACGACCTCAAGGCCTGCGTCCACCGCAAGGTACGTGTTTGCAAGCGTCTGCGCCTCAATGCCCTGAGAAGCGTCCACCACCAGCACCGCGCCCTCACAGGCCGCAAGTGAGCGGGAAACCTCGTAGTTAAAGTCCACGTGACCCGGGGTATCGATAAGGTTGAACGTATATGCCTCACCGTCGTTCGCGCGGTAGACGAGCGTCACAGCATGCGCCTTGATGGTGATGCCGCGCTCGCGCTCCAGATCCATGTTGTCGAGGATCTGGTCTTCCATGTCGCGCTTCGCGACCGCCTCGGTCTGCTCCAAAATGCGGTCGGCAAGCGTGCTTTTACCGTGGTCAATATGTGCAATGATGCTGAAATTGCGAATTTTACTCTGTTCCAAGCGTGATTCTCCTCTTTAGAAGTATACATAGTTAAGTATAGCATTTTCACGGCGTTTGCGCAATGACTGCTTTTGAAAAAGTCCGCATTTTAAGGTGCTTCACACCTTGCGCTTTTCTGCCTAAACGTGGTATCATAGAAAAGACAAAACCACGCGTATACGTGGTTCCATAAGGAGAACCGATATGCCGAGATTTTTTACATCTGCCGTGCAGTTTGACGAAGCCGCGTCCGTAGGCTCTGCCGTCATAGACGGTGAAGACGGCCGCCACATCGCCCGCTCCCTGCGCATGCACACGGGCGACGCCCTCACGCTTTCGGACGGTGTCGGCACCGACTACACAGGCGAAATTGAAAGCATCACGGGCGATACCGTCATGGTGCGCCTTACCGATAAGTTTAAAAACAGAAGCGAGCCCACCCTGCGCGTCACGCTGTACCCCGGTATGCCGAAGGCCGATAAACTGGAGCTCATCACGCAAAAAGCCGTGGAGCTCGGCGTCACGAAGATTGTGCCCGTTTTGACTTCCCGCAGCGTTTCCCGGCCGGATGCAAAATCCGTTTCAAAAAAACAAGAGCGTTTGCAGCGCATCGCGCTTGAAGCCGCAAAGCAGAGCGGCCGCGGCATCATCCCGGAAATCAGTAAAATGACCGATTTAGAGTCCACGCTCAAAACCGCACCCGGCAAAAAGATTTTATTCTACGAAGGCGGAGGCGAAGCGCTCGGCACGCTCGTCTCCCCCGATGAGGCCGAAGTTTCCGTCTTCATCGGCCCGGAGGGCGGCTTTGACGCTGCCGAAGTGCAGCTCGCTAAACAATACGGCGCTACACCCGCCACGCTCGGCCCACGCATTTTAAGAACAGAAACTGCACCGCTTGCGGCGCTTTCCGTTTTAATGTACATCACGGGGAATATGCAATGAAAACAGTATTAGTCACCGGCGCGTCGGGTGAGATCGGCGCTGCCATCGCAAAAGAATTCGCCGCCGCAGGTTACGCCCTCGCGCTCCACGGCGCAAAGCACATTGAAAATGTAAATCAACTTGCCGAAACTTTCAAATCAAACGGCATCGAAGCCTATCCCGTCTGCGGCGACCTTTCCGACCCCGCCGCATGCGAGCGCGTGTGGGCGGACACCGAAAAAAAACTCGGGCATATTGACGCTCTCGTCAACGCCGCCGGCATCTCGCTCGTTGATTTTTTCGACACCATGACGCCCGCACAGTGGAAAACTTTGTGTGACACGAATCTGTCCTCTGCCGTTTACCTCTCTCAATGCGCGTCCCGCTCCATGATCCGCCAAAAATCCGGCGCTATCGTCAATGTCTCGTCCATTTGGGGCGTGAGCGGCGCGGCAATGGAAGTCGCATATTCCGCCGCCAAGGCCGGTATGCTCGGGCTCACCCGCGCACTGGCCTTGGAGCTCGCCCCGTCGAACATCACCGTCAATGCCGTCGCACCCGGCTATATCGATACCAAAATGAACGCCCATTTGTCCGAAGACGAGAAAAAAGCGCTGTGCGAGGAGATTCCCCTCGGGCGCGCAGGCACCCCGGCAGAGGTCGCCGCAGGCGTCAGATTTTTAGCCGAAAGCCCGTACATCACCGGTGAAACGCTCGTCATTTCGGGCGGCTGGCGTTAAGGAGAATATTTACCATGTCCAAACAAATCGATGCTTATTCCTTCGCACTCGGCGTGTGCGAGGCATTCTGCGAGGTTGTCCGTGCCGGCGTAAAGCGCATCGCGCTCAGCCACCCGTTCACAGAAGACGAACTTCAAAACGCACTCGGCGCAGATTTTCTCCCCGCGTGTGAAGCAGTCGCCCGAAAGTACGGCTGCAAAGCGTATTATTTAAAAGAACCGCTCATCACCGACCTTTTCCCGGTCTCGTTGAACCGCGGCAAGCAAAATGTCGTTTTCTACCGCGAAGACCGTGACCTTAAAGAATTTTTGAGCATCCAACATGATAAACAAACCCTCATCGCCGAAAACAACTATACGGACGAAAACCGCCGCCAAATCGCCGTGCGTTACGGGCATCTGCTCTCGTACAGCGACGAAGCCATCGCCCGCTATTTATCGCAAAATACAGAACTCGAGTAATCAAAGGAGCACCCCTATGTCCATGACCATTAACAAAGAGCTGCCGAACCCGGCGGCCCTCAAAGCCGAATTTCCCGTCCCGAAGCACATCAAAGAAATCAAAGCCGTGCGCGATAAAGAGATTGCCGCCGTGTTCCGCGGAGAGTCCGATAAATTTCTCGTCATCGTCGGCCCCTGCTCGGCGGATAACGAAGAAAGTGTCTGCGAATACACCCGCCGCCTTGCCCGTGTGAACGAGCAAGTGAAAGACCGCCTCATCCTCATTCCACGCATCTACACCAATAAGCCCCGTACCACGGGCGAGGGCTATAAGGGCATGCTGCACCAGCCGGACCCCGATAAAGCCCCTGACCTGCTCGGCGGCATCATCGCCATCCGCAAAATGCACATGCGCGCCATTGAGGAGACCGGCCTCACATGCGCAGACGAAATGCTGTACCCTGAAAACCGCAGCTATTTGGATGACCTTCTGTCCTATGAAGCCATCGGCGCGCGCTCGGTCGAAAACCAGCAGCACCGTCTGACTGCAAGCTCCATGGATATCCCCGCCGGCATGAAAAACCCCACCTCTGGCGATCTTGCCGTCATGATGAACTCCATCAAAGCCGCCCAAAGCGCGCACAACTTCATCTATCGCGGGTGCGACGTCACCACCACCGGCAACCCGCTCGCCCACGCTATTTTGCGCGGCGGCGTTGATAAATACGGCACAACTATCCCGAACTACCACTACGAGGATTTAAAACGTCTCGCTTCCCTCTACGAAGAAAGCGGGCTCGAAAATCCCGCCTGCATCGTGGATGTCAACCACTCGAATTCCGGCAAAAAGTTCAAAGAGCAGATCCGCATCGTCAGCGAGGTGCTGCACAGCCGTTCTTACGACCCCGCCATACACAAGCTCGTCAAGGGCGTCATGATTGAAAGCTACCTCTTCGAGGGCGCGCAGAAGATTTGCCCGGAGATGATCCACGGTAAATCCATCACAGACCCCTGCCTCGGTTGGGAAGACACCGAAAAGCTGCTTTACAGCATCGCGGAAAAAGCGTAAAGGGAGTTGTAAGATGAAACTGTACGTCACACGCCACGGCGAAACACCCATGAACGCTGCGCACCGTGTCTGCGGACTCACGAATATCGACCTCACCGAAAAAGGCATCGCGCAGGCAAAAGAAGCCGGGCGCAGCCTCCAAGATAAAGGCATCAAGCGCATCATCGCCTCCCCGCTCCTGCGCGCCCAACACACCGCAAGGCTCATCGCAGACGAGATCGGCATAGATACCATCGAGACCGAACAGCGGCTCATCGAGCAAAACTACGGCATCTACGAAAATACCGACTGGGACGGCGAAGCGTTCAACGCAAATAAGCGCGAGTTCGCCGTACGCTACCCCGGCGGTGAGTCCATGCTGGACTTAGCCGGTCGGCTCTACCCGCTTTTAAACAAGCTGAAAGCCGAAAACGGCCCCACCACGCTCCTCGTCTGCCACGGCGGCATCTGCCGCATGATCCGCACCTACTTCTTAGATGTCAAAAACACCGACTACGCCGCCTTCAAGCTTCCAAACTGCGGCATCATGGAGTTTGAGCTATAAAAAAAGCATCTCGGCTATAGACGGGTGTCCGTAAAACAGTTAATCCTCCGTATGGCTTAGACCATGCGGAGGATTTGTTTATGTCTAATCTTCCAACTTGCTGGCGGCAAACGGTTTGTCAAAACCGTTTGCAGACGGCAAGTCCACAGGGGATAGCCGCTTTAGCGGCGCAAGGGGGTGTAGCCACCTTGACGGAACGAAGTGACGAAACATTCTCGGGCGTGCAGTTTTCTT
>JABLTN010109706.1_pt1 | contig 12519 bp, 9 predicted proteins | sample 7160141 | NCBI WGS metagenome assembly JABLTN01 (sample SAMN14651226, study PRJNA627086) | human gut metagenome | isolation source: feces | host: Homo sapiens | reverse complement strand
TAACCCTTGGCCGTGCAGGTCGGGGCAGTCACCACATCCTTGTAGCTGTGCTCATGCGGAAGCTTCGGGATGGTTTCGGTCTTCGTCTCACTGCAGCGGGTGCAGGTGAAGGTCTTGGTGCCGGTCTCGGTTTCCGTCGGCTCCTTCGTCACTTTGCCGTTGTCCCATGCGTGGCCGAGCGCGTCCGTGTAAGTATCCACATAGCTATCACCGCAGGCGCAGGTGTGCGTCGTGTAGCCCTTTTCGGTGCAGGTCGGCGCGGTGACGACAGCCTTGTAGCTGTGGATGGTCTCCGTCTTCGTCTCGCCGCAGCGCGTGCAGGTGAAGGTTTTCACGCCGTCCTCAGCTTCGGTGGCGGGCTTCGTCACTTTGCCTTCGTCCCAGCTATGGCCGAGAGCAGGAATCTCATGGGTAAAGGTCTTGCCGCAATCCGCTTCGGAACAGGTGCTCGTCTCCGAGCCCGGCTCGGTGCAGGTCGGCTCTTTTTCTCTGGTCCATTCGCTGAAGTAATGAATGGTTGCATTTTCGGTGATGGCTTCATTTTCGCTTTCAATCGACACTTTCTGCCATGCATCTTTCGTGCCAAGAAAGTAAACATCTTTAATGTGGTCACCATTATTGAATGCAACATTGCCGATCTCCGTAACGGTGCCCGGAATTACAACGCTCTCCAGACTCTCACAGGCGACAAATGCAAAGCCCTCGATTCTGGTAACGCCATCCGGAATGGCAATGCTCTTGAGGCTTTTGCATCCGGAAAATGCACTGCCGCCAATAGCCGTCACGCTATCCGGGATGGAAATGCTCTGGAGGCTTTCACATCCGGAGAAGGTACCGCTTTCAATATCCGTCACGCCATCCGGGATCACAACGGATTCCAGTTTCGTACAGTATTGAAAAGCACCGCCACCGATGCTCGTCAGACTGTTTGGCAGTGAGACGCTGGTCAGGTTCATGTTCACAGTGCGCTCAGTTCCATCACCAAATGTATAATAACCTGCAAAAGCACGATCGCCGATGCTGGTCACGCCTTCCGGGATGGTGATCTCCGTCAAGCCGGTGCAGGTGTAAAATGCGCGGTCGCCAATGCTGGTCACACCTTCCGGGATGGTGACCTGTGTCAAATTTGTGCATCCATAAAACGCACCATTGCCAATACCGGTTGTGCCCTCCGGGATGGCAAACGCCGTGTCCGGTCGGCCCGCAGGATAAGCCGCGATCGTTTTCTGGTCTTTGCTGTATACGATGCCGCTCATGGTGCAGAAATACGGGTTTTCCTCTGCAACGGCAATGTCTGTCAAGCTGGCGCACCCGGCAAAAGCACCGTTGATCGTTTTCAAATTGCGCGGGAGCGTGATGTCGGCCAGCGCGGTGCATCCGGAAAAAGCGCTGCTGATGTCCTCAACACTGTCCGGGAGCGTGACGTTAGTCAGGGCGGTGCAGCCCTCAAAAGCGTTGGTGATATCCTCAATGCCGTCCGGAAGCGTCACGGTCGTCAAAGCGGTGCAATTACGAAATGCGCCTTTGATGCTGGTTACGCCACCCAGGAACGTGATATTTTTCAGGCTGGTGCAGCCCTCAAACGTGCTGCCCATGCTGGTCACGCCGCTTGGTATGGTTACGCTTTCCAGGGCTGTGCAGCCGCCAAACACATAGCCCAGGTGCTGAACACCATTAGAGAGGGCGATATTCTTCAGGCTGGTACAATCCTGGAATGCCTCTCTTCCAATGCTGGTCACGTTGTCTGGGATGGTGACGCTTTTCAGATGCGTTCCTTGGAATGCGTTTCCTTCGATGGTTTGGACCGTACCCGAAATCTCAACCGACTCGATGGTGTGATTGTAAATAAATGCATACGAGCCGATGCTGGTCACGCCATCTTGAATGATAACATGTTTCACCATCAAGTTTCGCCAGGGGGTATTAAACCCGACAATCCCGGTGTTCCAGTAGCTATACATTGCGCCGGTGCCGCTGATGGTCAGCGTACCCGCATTGTCCAATGTCCAGGTAACGTTGCTGCCGTCACCTTCCGCGCCGCAGGTACCGCTATACAGCGCTTTCAGCACTTGCGTTTTCTGCGCACCGCAGCGAGTGCAGGTATAGGTCTTGTCTCCATATTCCGTCATGGTTGCCGCTTTGTTCACGACGCCGTCGTCCCATGCGTGGCCAAGGGCGGAAATTTCTCCGGTATAGGTCTTGGTGCAGCCGTCTTCCGTACATTTGCTCGTCCCATACCCCGGTGTAGTGCAAGTGGGCTGGGTTTCCACAGTCCATTGTTCAAAATAGTGAACAGTCGCGTTTTTCAGAGCATTTCTATCTGCCTCATCCCAAACGATCTTATCAAACTCGTCTTTGCTGCCGAAATAGTTGACTTCCTTCAGACTGATGCATCCATAAAAAGCACCATTGAGATACGGTGTATTCCCCGAGAGCGTGACGCTCTCGAGGTCGGTGCAGTTGGCAAAAATGCTCCACCCCAAATCTGCTACGCTGTCCGGAATCGTAGCGTTCTTCAAACTGGTGCCAAAGAACGCCCGAGCTCCAATGCTTGTTACCCCTTCCGGAATAACCACACTGGTCAGTTTATCGCATCCATAAAATGCATCATTACGGATGAACAGGTTCGTTGCGCCATTTGGAAGCTGCAAACTTGTCAATGCAGTTTCCTCAAAAGCTCCACTGCCAATATTCGTAATGCTGTCCGGAATCGTCACGTCCGTTAACTTCGAGCAATTCTGGAAGGCATAATTTCCGATATTGATGATGCCAGCCGGGAGTTGTACACGCTCCAAATTCTCGTGACAACTAAAAGCATAGTCTTCAATACTGAGAACGCCGTCCGGAACAACGACAGAAGTTTCTCCGATCTGAGGATACACCACCAGATCTTTTCCGTCTTTGCTATATACAACACCATCCTGCACGCAGTAATATGCATTTTCAGGTGCAACGGAAATCGTGGTCAGGTTCTTACACGCAGCAATCGCGCCGCTCATTTCCTCTACGCTGGCCGGGATTTCCAAGCTGGTCAAAGCATCACATCCAGCAAAAACGCATTTGCCAAGCTTCTTCACGCCGTCGGAAATCGTCACATCGGCCAGTTTGTAACAACCAGAAAAAGCAGAATCGCCAATGCTCAATACGCTGCCCGAAATCACGACACTGGTCAGGCTTATGCATCCGTTAAAAGCCCAATAGCCAATGCTGGTCACACCATTCGGGATCGTTACGCTTTCCAGACTGACGCATTGATAAAAAGCATACTGACCGATACTGGTCACGCTATCCGGGATCGACACGCTCGTTAGACTGGCGCAATTTCCAAATGTTTCATAATCAATGCTGGTTACACCATTCGGGATCGTCACATTTGTTAGAGAAGAGCAACCTCTGAATGCTCCAGTACCAATGCTTGTTACACTATTCGGGATCGTTACGCTTTCCAAATAGGTGCAACCGGAAAAAGCATACGCACTGATGCTCGTAACACCGTTCGCGATCACGGCTTTTTTGACTTTCTGATCCCGCCACAGCTGATTGCCGTCGCGCACCATATCGCCGGTGCCGCTGATCGTCAGCGTGCCCTCACTGTCCAGCGTCCAGGTCAGGTTGCTGCCGTCGCCCTCAGCGCCGCAGGTGCCGCTGCTCACAATTTTCAGCGTTTCCGTTCTTTTCTCGCCGCAGCGGGTGCAGGTATAAGTCACGGTGCCATCCTCTTCCGGAGTGGCAGGCTTAATCACGTTGCGAATGCCCCATGTATGGCCAAGAGCAGGAAACTCGCGGGAATATGTCTTCGTGCAGCCGTCCTCCGAGCACTGGCTCGTTCCATGGCCCGGTTCGGTGCAAGTGGGCTGTTTTTCCATATCCCATTGTGCAAAATAGTGAATGGTTGCCGCCTGCAGAATTGCTTTACTGTACTCGGCAATACTGATTTTGTTGAATGCTTCTTTACTGTCTAAATAATTGACTTCCTTCAAAGCATCGCAGCCGACAAAAGCGCCACTATAAATGTCCTTCACATTGCTTGGAATCGTTACGCTTTCCAAAGAAGTGCAACCACGGAAAGCATCATCTTCAATTCTCGTCACGCCATCCGGGATCGTCACGCTCGTTAGACTGGTGCAATATCCAAAAGCGCCATAACCAATGCTTGTTACACGATTCGGGATCGTCACGCTTGCCAAACAATAGCAATCTTGGAATGCATTATAACCAATGCTTGTTACACCATCCGGAATCGTCACGCTTTCCAAAGAAGTGCAACCACGGAAAGTACCACCTTCGATGCTCGTCACACCATCCGGAATCGTTACACTTTCCAGATGGGTGCAGTCATAAAAAGCACACTTATCGATGCTCGTCACGCTATCCGGGATCGACGCACTTTTCAAAGAAGTGCAATTATGGAAAGTATAACCTTCGATGCTCGTCACGCCATCCGGGATCGTCACGCTCGTTAGACTGGTGCAATTTTCAAAAGCGCCATAACCAATGCTTGTTACACTATCCGGAATCGTTACACTTGCCAGGTGCGTGCAGCCATAAAAAGCATAATTACCGATGCTCGTAATACCGTTCGCGATCACGGCTTTTTTGACTTCCTGGTCTGCCCACGGCGCAGGGTTACTTGCGCCGTATTCATTGCGGTTCATATCGCCGGCACCGCTGATGGTCAGCGTCCCCTCGCTGTCCAGCGTCCAGGTCAGGCTGCTGCCTTCACCCGCCGCGCCGCAGGTGCCGCTGCCCACGATTTTCAGCGTTTCCGTTCTTTTTTCGCCGCAGCGGGTGCAGGTATAAGTCACGGTGCCGTCCTCTTCCGGAGTGGCAGGCTTAATCACGTTGCGAATGTCCCACGCATGGCCGAGAGCAGGAATCTCGCGGGTAAAGGTCTTATCGCAGCCCGCCTCGAGACAGGTTCTTGTCTCCGAGCCGGGCTCGGTGCAGGTTGGCTCTTTCTCTCTGGTCCATTCACCAAAGTAATGCATGGTTGCATTTTCAGTGATGGCTTCATTTCCGCTTTCAATCGATACTTTCTGCCATGCATCTTTCGTGCCAAGAAAGTAAACATCTTTTAGACTGTCACAGTTAAGAAATGCATTACCACCAATATCCGTAATGGCGTCCGGAATTGTAACGCTCTCCAAACTCTCGCAGCCATAAAATGTCTTATATTCAATCTTGGTAACACCTTCCGGGACAGAGACCTGTGTCAAATTGGTGCATTCGGAAAATGCATCATTGCCAATACCGGTGACGCTCTCCGGGATAGAGACCTGCGTCAAATTGGTACATCCGGAAAAAGCATCACTGCCAATACCGGTGACGCCCTCCGGGATGGAGACCTGCGTCAAATTGGTACATCCGGAAAATGCATCATCGTCAATACCGGTGACGCCCTCCGGGATAGCAAACGCCGTGTCCGGCCGGCCCGCGGGATAGGCCACAATCATTTTCTGATCTTTGCTGTATACGATGCCGCTCATGGCGCAGTAATACGGGTTTTCCTCCGCAACGGCAATGTCTGTCAAGCTGGTACACCCGGCAAAAGCACCTTCGATAAAGAACGCTTTACGCGGGATCTTGATGTTGGTCAGGGCGGTGCAGCCGGCAAAAGTGCCGATGATTGCCTCAACACTGTCCGGGAGTGTCACAGTTGTCAATGCGGTGCAATTTTCAAATGCACGGTCCATGCTGGTCACGCCGCTCGGAATCGTGATACCGGTCAGGGCAGTGCATCCGGAAAAAGCATATTCTCTGATTTTTGTAACACTGTCCGAAATCGTCACACTTGTCAAATTGTTACAACCATCAAAAGCAAAACCTCCAATGCTCGTAACGCCGTTATCGATCACAACCGTCTTGACGTCCTGAGCCGTCCACGGTGCATCATCTGAAAAATAGTTTTCCATCGCGCCGGTGCCGCTGATGGTCAGCGTACCCTCGCTGTCCAGCGTCCAGGTCAGGTTGCTGCCGTCGCCCTCCGCACCGCAGGTGCCGCTGGCAGCAGCTTCTGCCGCCAGCGCTGTGGCCGGCAGAAGCGACGCGATCATCAGCACCGCGAGCACAAAGCTCAAAAGTCGTTTTCTCATATGTGGTATCCTCTCCTTTGCAGTTGTGTTTGCATATGTCCGGCTTCCCTGTCTTCCCAAATTGCCGACCATACTTTGCGCCTGCCATTGTACCAATTTTTGCTTCAAAAAGTAACCTCTGCTGCATAACTCGCACAAAAAACTGCATAACTCGCAAATTTTTACTAACATTTTCCTGCTAAAAGAAAATGCTTCAAAAATCAGGCGGTATGTGCTATACTCTATCAGTGCTTCCAAAATTCGTGTTTTCATGGGGCCTGTTTATGATGTTGGCTTACGTTTCCATATTTGAATTTCTGTTTAACGAGGTGCTGATCGTTCAGTGGGCGATGTTCCTGTGGTACACGCTCACACCGCGGTGGTCAAAGAAAACGACCATACTCTGCTATCTGCCGATCTGCCTGATTGCACCGTTCATCCCGTACTTGCTTCCGTCGCGCAGCGTTGTGCGGATGTTCTCCGTTCCGACCATCATGATCCTTTCCGCGTTTGCGTGCTACCGCAGCAGACCGATTCGAACGCTTTTCTGCGCGTTTTATCCGCAGCTGGCAACCATTGTGTGCGAAGCATTGATCCTGCTTATTTTTCCGACGGCTTATCAGAACAATTATGACTCCACACAGTTCTGGCTCCATTCCAAGGCGGTGCTGCTTGCTCTGTTCTATCTGCCGGTTTACAGTCTGATGGTCTGGTCCGCCGCATCTTGCCTGGGCAAGACGCGCTATCAGCTTACCGTGCGGCAGTGGCTCATTTTTCTGTTCTTCCCGCTGTCGCAGACGCTGATGATCTGTTTTGTTTACAACACAATGTTCCTCATCACGCCGACCACTGCACAGCTCTGCCTGCTGGCAGGCATTCTAGCCGTGTGCATTGCGGCGGACTTTGCCCTCCTGCGCACGATCAGCGACGCCGGACGCAAGGCCGAGCTGGAGGCCACGAACCGTATGCTCGAAAAGCAGCTGAATATGCAGCTGAGCCACTATACAGCCCTGACTTCGCAGTATGAGGCTAACCGCCGCATCCGGCACGACATTCTGCACCACGTCAATACGATCCGGTACCTGCTTGCAAACGGTCAGCAGCAGGAGGCGGCGGAGTACGCCGGGCAATTTCTGGCCGAGAATCAGCGCAACTCACAACTCGGGCAGTGCGACAACCCGGTCATTGACGCCTTCCTCTATGGCCGCGTTCAGGAGGCAAAGGCACAGGGGATCACCGTTGAGACACACATTATTCTGCCGGTCGAGCTGCCGGTCTCGAACACGGACCTTGTCATCGTGTTCGGCAATCTCATGGATAACGCCGTCGAGGCGTGCGCAAAGCTCGAAAATCCCAAAATCGAGCTGAATGCGCACATTGAAAAGGGGTATCTGGTCATTACGGAATCCAATCCCGCTGTACCTGAACCGGAGGGACGCAAACAGCGCCGCATTCCAGAGCTGGAGCGCGGCGTGGGAATGCAGATCTTGAAGTCAGTCGCAGAAAAGTACCAGGGCAGCTGTATGAGTGAAACAGGAAATGGTAATTATTCCGTGTCCGTATTTCTGAAGCTGTGCCAGGCAAAAGAAGGTAATGCAATTTATGCTGAAAATAGTTGTGTGTGACGATGATGCGCTTTGCTGTAAAGAAATCGTTAAAGGTATTCGGGACACACTCGGATCTACACCTGCAGACATCTCCGATTTCCGCGATCCCACACTGTTGCTGGAACACCTGCGCAAAACCGACTGTCAGCCGCACATTGCCCTGCTGGATATCTGCATGCCGGAACAGGATGGCATCCGTTTGGCGCAAAGCATGAAGCAGTACGCGCCCTTCTGCCAAATCATTTTCCTCAGCAGCTACCTCAGCTATGCAACAGAGGTATACGAAACCGAGCATATCTACTTTATCCTAAAGTCGCAGCTCCACCAGCGGATCGGCCCTGCGCTGCATCAAGCCCTGACCGCGCTGGGCGATCGTTCTGTGCAGATCACGGCGCAGAAAGATGGCAGCACGCACGTGATCGCGCTGCAGGATGTACTGTATCTGGAGCGTAATCTGCGCAAGACAAAAGTGATTACGCAGCAGGGCGTTTTCCTGACGCAGGAATCACCCGAAACGCTGATCAGCGGGTCCGGCCATTTCGTCCGCTGCCACCAGAGCTACTGGGTAAATCTCAAACATGTGCAGGCGATCGGCAGCAACCATTTCACCATGGACTGCGGATCTGGCATTCCGATCAGCCGCACTTATCTTCAGGAGGCCAAACAGCGGTTTTTACATGAATTGATCCACATTTGAGATAAACGATTCCCCTCTGATTCCGTCAGAATCAGAGGGGATCATATTTTCATTGCTTCTTTACGCGCTTGCAAAACGCCCTCAAAGTCGCAGTGATCTGCTCGCAGGTCACCGGCAGAGTCGTCCGGTATTTACGCTTTTTATGAGGCCCGAATGCGTTGTACCACACTTCGGGAATGGTCAAGTTAACATTTGGACAATATAACAAGAAGGAAAAATACGAAATATCGGACAGTGAGGAGGCATGGGCATGATCACCTACACCCCACTATGGGAGACGATGAAGCAGCGGCGCATCACGACCTACGCTCTGATCAAAAACGATTCGTTCAGCCGCGGCACATCGGACTCTCTCAAGCACAACCGCAATATTACCACCGCGACGCTCAATGACCTTTGCCGCATTCTCTCCTGCCGCGTGGAGGATGTGCTGGTCTATATTCCGGACGAAACCGAAGAACCGTAACTGCCCGTTTCCGATCATGAAATGGGCAGTTTCTTCTTGAAAATGGCAGCATCCCCGCTCCGGTCGGAGCGGGGATGTGTTTTACAGGATGGTTCACTGCGCATCCTGCGCGTCGGCCTTGACCTCAATGACCTTGATCTGCGGCGCGGTATAGTCCGTTTCTTTGACGATGGTGTCCGTGATGGTTGCGACCTGTGCCGTGCTCAGCCCGTCGGCCGGCGCGGGCACGGCGACCGTGATGCCCTCATCCGTGATATAGACCACGCACTCGGAAAAATTTTTGGCCAGCAGGAGATTTTCGATCTGCGTCTCGGTCATGGAGTCGCTCGCCATGGCGGAGATGGCGCTCATGGCGCTGTCGATCGTCGCCTGTGAAGCCCCCTCGGCCGTCGAGGCCGACTGGAGCAGCGACAGCGCCTCGTCGCGCGACTGCTGGCGCGTCAGGCGCGCTTTAGCAAAGTAATCATTGGAGGCCGACGCCGACGCTGCGGCCGCGTCCTCCTCCGCCTTGACCGCCGCCGTGGCGGCGTCCTCGGCAGCGGCCATTTCGGCATCCGCCTTTCCCCACTGGGTGTTGTATGACCAGTTAAAGTAGATCGCGGCGCAGACAAACAGCAGCACCACAATGATCGCAATGTTTCGTTTGGTTTTTTTCATAGTCGCCCTCCCGTTATTTTGATTGCGAATCCGGCTGCTTTCTGAGCACGGAGATGTGATCCGTGCTCAGGCCGGTAAACTGTGCCACTGCCTGCGTGACGGCGAGCTGCACCTGCGGCGAATCCGCCCCGTCACAGACGACGACTGCGCCGAGATACTGCGGGCTGACCGTCTTGAGCTCCACTGCCTCCTGTGCCCCGCCGCCGGCAGAGATGATAGTCGGCTCACCGCTATCGTCCGTCGCCAGCTCCCGCTCGGCCGAGCAGCGGTAGGACAGCAGCACCTGCACTTGTCCCGCGCCGTTGATCTGCTGCAGCAGCTGCGTGAGGCGCTGCTCCTCGGCCTGGATCGTCTGCGGCTGTGTCTGCTCGGAAACCGTCTGTGCCTGCGCTGTCTTGGCCTTTGCCCTGCTGCCGGTCGGCAGCAGGAGCAGGATCAGCCCCACGAGCAGGATGATGAGAACGTATTTGTACTTGGCTGCGAAAGCGCTGAGTTTTCGTGTGTTCATGATGTGCTGCTCCATTCCTGCCGCTCGCGCGGGATCCCGAGGTCGGCCTCGATGATCTGCGCCAGGCGACTGTTTTCTGCCGCCGGTCCGGTTGTGACCAGCCGGACGGACTGCGGATACCAGTAACCGTCGGTGCTCCACTGCAGCGTGACCTGCGCATCGTCGAGCGCGGCGCCGCACTGCACGGCTTTGTCCAATATATATGTGCGCATTTCCGATTCTATGACCGTGCGCTGCAAGCGCTCGCTGCTGTCGGATACCGCGCCGTCCGTCGACACAGAGACGTGATAGTCCTGCAGCGCAGCGGCGTAAGCGTCATAATCGAACGTCACCAGCGGTGAGAACAGCAGGCACGTCAGGGCAACGCCGCCGGCCAGCTTCGTGACACGCCGCAGGCTCTCCGACGTCGGAAACAGCGACGCCAGCGCCGTCAGCAGCGCCACACCGGCCAGGCTGAGCAGCCAGGCACGCACAGACTCCATCATCCCGTCACCGCCTTCATACTTGACACGATCGAGAGGAACAAAATGAGCGACGCCACGCCGACCATCCCCAACAGGAAACCGTACACATCCGCAAAACCATCGATCAGCCGGCCGACGCGCTTGTCCGCAAAGGACTCGGCGATACCGGCCGCGAGCTTGTACAAAACATAATGCACGGCAAGCTGGAGATACGGCGTGACGCACACGGCAGCGACACTGACGACGCCGACGATGCCAATGCCGCTGCGCAGGATCGCGGCGCTGGAGGTGACCGTAGACGCCGCGTCGGCCACGATGCTGCCGACGACCGGGAGCGCAGCGGAGACGGCCGTCTTGACCGCCTTGGCCGCGGCTACATCCGCCGAACCGGTGAGAATACCCGTCAACGATAGATAGAGCGTGAACACGCTCGCAAAGCCGATGAGCAGCAGCCGGAACGCCTTGCGCAGCAGGCCGCTGAGGGACGCAAGCACGTCGTTTTCAAGCGTCGTGCCGCAGATGACCGTACCCGCGTACAGATACAGCAGTGGCAGGAGCACTGCCGTCTCCGCGGACAGGAGCACATCCAGAAACAGCGACGTCGCCGCGTATTTTGCAGCCGCCGATGTCGCCGCGCCGCTCGCCGCTGTGGCGGCGCACATGCTCGGCAGCAGGATCTTGGAAAAATCGCGCAGCGTGGCAAGCGCCGCGCTGCCCGCGGTGATGCACGAGGTCACGTGGGTAACGCTCAGCGCAGCGACCGCCACCGTGCCGGCCATCTGCGTAACTTTTACGCAGGCACCGTTCGCCGAGAGCGACGCGCACAGGGCCGACAGGAATACGACCGCCAGCAGCAGCGCCGCATTGCGCGCCGCCGACGCGACAGCTCCCCCGCCCTCGCGCAGGACATAGTCCCACAGTTTTGCGAGCAGGGACTGCGGCTGCGCGGCATCCGCAACGGACAGTGCGCCAAAGGCATCGAAAGCCTGCTCCGGAAGCGCGGATTCCAGCGAAGCCGTACCGAAATCCTCCGCCTGTTCGGCCGCAACGTCGTAGGCAAGCACCCCCGGCGTGCACGCTGCCAACACCAGCAGCACAGCCAGAAGCACAAGCAGCCGCTTTTTCATAAGCATTCTCCGATCATGTTCAAAAACGTGTGCATCAGCGGCAGTGCAGCATAGAGCGCGGCCGCAACACCCACGAGCTGCACCGCGCAGGCGCCGGCGGCCTGTCCGGCGTCTTTGCAGAGGCTCTCCCCGATCATTGTCAGGATGCTGATGGTCATGCACTTGAGCAGCGGGCCAGTGTAGACGCCGGACAGGCCGCTGAGCGCGATCGCGTCGCGAAAAAATGCCGCCAGCGGCTCCAGCAGACCGATGCACAAAAACAGCGCCAGCAGCGCCGCGGCCATGCTCAGCAGGAGCGACATGCCCGGTACGGTTTTATAGACCGTAGCGGCGGCAACGGCGGCAATGACCACGATGATGATCGCCTGAAAGACCGGCTCCATCACAAGGAAAACAGGCTCTTGATCAGGTCGAACAGCTCGCTGATCTTCTGGATCACCAGCACCAGCACCACGACCAGACCGGCAATGGTCGTCATAAGTGCCTGTTCATCGCGCCCGGCGCGCGAGAGCAGAATATTGAGCACGGCGACCAGGATACCGATCGCCGCGATCTTAAAGACAAGGTCAACGTCCATAAGCGCCTCCTGTGTAAATCAAAACAGCGCCACGGCGGCGAGCAGTCCGAGCGTCGCGCCGAGGCCGCAAAATAGTTTTCCGCGCTGCACCGTGTCCGCCTGCATCTGCGCTGCGGCGGCCTGCAGCGTCTCTATGCAGGCATCCAGCGCACGGCGCTGGAGCTGCGCATCATACTTTCCGAGCTGTTCGCCCAGTGTCAGCAGCGCCGCACACACATCGGGCGCAAGCATGTCCAGCGCCTGAAACGCAGCCGACCAGCTCTCGGAAAACGGCCGGTCGCCGTCCGTGATGCTGTCTGCGAGCACGGCGTACTGTGTGCTCAGCGGCTCCGGCGCGCTCGCCGC
>JABLTN010033819.1_pt1 | contig 12550 bp, 12 predicted proteins | sample 7160141 | NCBI WGS metagenome assembly JABLTN01 (sample SAMN14651226, study PRJNA627086) | human gut metagenome | isolation source: feces | host: Homo sapiens | reverse complement strand
CGGACCGCTGGTGCTCAGCGCATCTTCTCATATGCGCAAGTGGGACAAGGCAACGTATCGGGCGGAGATTGACTTGAAGCCGGCGTTGGACGAAGCTGTGTTGGACAAGCGCATCCTGTCGGACTTTTCGCAGGAATTGAACACGGATTTCCGCAACTCGCTCGGCGGGCTGCTGCCGCGCAAGCTGGTTCCGATTGTCGTTGAGCGTACAGAGATTGACCCGCACCAAAAGGTCAATGCGATTACCAAAAAACAGCGGCAGAAGCTCGTGCAGGAACTCAAGCATTTTGCGCTGGATATTACACAGCCGGGACCGATTGAGGATGCGATTATCACATCCGGCGGCGTATCAGTCAAAGATATTGTACCTAAGACGATGGAGTCCAAAAAGGTGCCGAATCTGTACTTTGCCGGAGAAATTATGGACGTGGACGCGTACACCGGCGGATTTAATTTGCAGATTGCGTGGTCGACCGGCTATCTGGCAGGATTGCATGCCGGCAGTGACCGCGCGTGAATAAAAGTGAGGAAAGATATATGAAAACCATTGCAGTTGCAATTGACGGTCCGTCCGGCGCAGGAAAAAGCACGATTGCTCGTGCGGCTGCCGGACATTTGGGCTTTGTGTATGTGGACACGGGCGCGATGTACCGCACGATTGGTCTGGCGGTATGCCGCGCAGGCGTCGCGCTGGGACAGACCGAGCGCATCCAGTCGGTGCTGGACAGCGGAATTCAGGTGAGCCTGAAGTATGAACAGGGCGTGCAGCATGTACTGCTCGATGGCGAGGATGTCTCTGCGTCCATTCGCACACCGGAGATGTCCAAGTATGCATCGTTTGTGTCTGCAGTTCCGGCAGTGCGTGCTTTTTTGCTGCAGACGCAGCGGGAGATGGCGAAAACGCACAATGTCATCATGGACGGACGCGACATCGGCACCGTCATTTTGCCGGATGCAGAGGTCAAGATTTTCCTGACCGCATCGGCGCAGGCGCGTTCCAAGCGCCGGTTTATTGAGCTGCGGGAAAAGGGCGAAGATGTCACATTGGAAGAGGTGCTCGCGGACATGAAGCAGCGCGATCACGACGATGAGACTCGCGCCGCCGCACCGCTCAAGCAAGCGGAAGATGCGATTCTCGTAGACACGAGCGAACTGACGCTGGAGCAGTCGATTGCGGCGGTAGAAGCTGTGATTCGTCCGGCGCTGGAGGGCTGAGCATGAAATACAACCGTACCTTTCAGGCGTTGGCGATTCCGATTGTCAATGTATACGACCATCTGAAATATAATTATCACGTCATTGGGCGCGAAAAGGTGCCGGACGGCGGCTGTGTGCTGGTGGCAAACCACACGCAGTGGGCGGATCCGGTACTTGTCGGCACGGCGCTCGGCAATCAGTATCCGCTTGTGGCGATGGCGAAAAAAGAGCTGTTTCAAATCAAGCTGCTCGGGCCGCTCATCTCGGCGCTCGGCGCATTTCCGGTTGACCGCGGCACAGCGGACATCGGAGCGATTAAAACCTCACTCAAAGCGGTCAAAGAGGGAAAGAAGCTGCTGATTTTTCCGGAGGGCGGCACCAAGCACAAAGCGGGCGATGAGGCGAAGGTTGGCGCGGCGATGATTGCCGCACGCACCGGTGCGCCGATTGTGCCGATTTATATATCGGAAAACAAGAAATTTCGCTCAAAGGTTTATGTGGTTTTCGGCGATGCGTATATACCGGAAAAAACCAAGTCCAAAGACGGCTATCGCGCGATTGCGGACGATATGATGCGTCGCATTTACGCGCTGAAGGAGACGATATAACATGGTAACAGTCGCAAAAACAGCGGGCTTTTGCTTTGGCGTGCAACGGGCGGTGGACATGGCGGAGAAAGCCTGTCAGGAGTACGGCTGCATTTGGGCGCTGGGCGATATTATTCACAATGCGCACGAGGTCGGACGTCTGGAAAAACTGGGCGTGCACAAGGCGGAAGATGTCGCGGATATTCCGGACGGTGCGCCGGTGCTCATTCGCGCGCATGGCGTGCCGGAGCGCGTCGTGCAGCAGCTGGAACAGAAAGGCTGCCGCATTGTCGATGCCACGTGTCCGTTCGTCGGAAAGATTCACCGGATTGTGCGCGAGGAGAGCGAGCAGGGACGCCGAATCATCATCATCGGCTCCCGTAATCATCCGGAAGTCGTTGGCATTCAGGGCTGGTGCGGCACATCCGAGGTGTACGAAACGCCGGAGGAACTGCGTGCAGCACTGGAGAAAATCGGCAAAAATGGAGAAAATTTACAGAAAATTCCAGTTAGTGTGGTTGCGCAGACCACCATCAACAGGGAAATCTTTGATATTTGCGGTAAAATTATAAAAAAACAGTGTACAAACGCAAAAATATTTGGTACAATATGTAATGCAACGGACGAGCGCCAAGCGGAAGCTCGTCTACTGGCTGGCAAATCGGACATTATGATTGTGATTGGCGACCGAAAAAGCTCTAACACAAAGCGTCTGTATGAAATTAGCACGTCACTGTGTGATCATGTGCTATACATCGAAGATGCCACTGGGCTTACGGGAAATGAGATCCAGGGTATGGAGCAACCATTTATCGGGATTACAGCAGGCGCGTCCACGCCAGCCTGGATAATTAAGGAGGTCAGAAACATTATGAGCGAAGAGACAAGAATTGAAACCGGCAGCGAAGATTTTGCTGCTATGCTGGAGGAATCCTTCAAGACTTTAAATACAGGAGATAAGGTAACCGGTACTGTTCTGAAGATCACCCCGAACGAAGTTCACGTAGATCTGGGCGTAAAGCACGCTGCTTACATCCCGACCCATGAGCTGTCCGACGATCCGTCCTTCAACGCTGAGGAGAGCATCCACGTAGGCGACGACATCGAAGCTGTTGTTGTTCGCGTAAACGACGCAGAGGGCACCATTGTACTGTCCAAGAAGCGCGTAGACCAGATGAAGGGCTGGGAGTCCATCGAGGACGCAAAGGAAAATAAGACCATCATCGAGGGCAAGGTCAACGAAGAGAACAAGGGCGGCGTTGTTGCTAACGCATTTGGCATCCGCGTATTCATCCCGGCTTCTCAGACCGGTATCCCGAAGGGCCAGCCGCTGAGCCAGCTGGTAGGTCAGACTGCACGTTTCCGCATCACCGAGATCAACCGTCAGCGCAAGCGCGTGGTTGGTTCCATCCGTGCGGTACAGCAGGAAGAGCGTCGCGCTGCTGCTGAGAAGGTTTGGAGCGAGATCGAAGTTGGCAACGAGTACACTGGTACCGTGAAGTCCCTGACTTCTTACGGTGCATTCGTAGACATCGGCGGCGTTGATGGCATGATCCACATCTCCGAGCTGTCTTGGGGCCGCATCAAGCATCCGTCTGAGGTTGTAAACGTTGGCGATACCGTAAACGTTTACGTAATCGGTCTGGATCGTGAGAACAAGAAGATTTCCCTGGGCTACAAGCGTCCGGAAGACAATCCGTGGAACGTATTCACCGCAAACTACGAAGTTGGCGACACCGCTACCGTTCGCATCCTGAAGTTCATGCCGTTCGGTGCATTTGCTCAGATCATCCCGGGCGTTGACGGCCTGATCCACATTTCTCAGATTGCAAACCGCCGCATCGAGAAGCCGGAAGACGTTCTGTCCAAGGATGAAGAAGTAGAAGCTAAGATCATTGACATTGATCCGGAGAAGCAGAAGGTTTCCCTGTCTATCCGCGCTCTGCTGAACGACGACGAATAATTTTATTATTTGAATCAATGGGGAGCATCCGTGTTTGCGGGTGCTCTTCTTTTTTGTGTCACGGCAAATCGCAGGCGCATATCCTGCTCTCACAAAGAGAGGGGGCGGCGCAATGCGCAGACACAGAAAGGGCAAGATCCTGCTGTGCGTGACACTCACAGGGCTGCTTTTGATTCCGGCCATGGCTGCCGCTGTCCTGCGTCCCAAATTGGCTGTATACGCAGAGAATTATGTACAGTATCAGGCAACGAGCAAGATGGAACACGCTGTGGCGAGCTGTGCCGATCAGATGGAAGAAATCGGAACACTGCATCGGGATGAAACCGGCGCGGTGACCGCGCTTACGACAAATTCAGCCGCCGTCAATCGCATTCGAACCCAGCTTGTACAGCGCGTGTATGATGAAATTGGCGCGCTGGAGCATGCGCGGACATCGGTGGCGCTGGGGACGCTTGTGGATCCGCAGCTGCTCACAGGCTTCGGGCCGCAGATTCCGTTTGGCGTGGTGTCGCTGGGCTGCGTGACAGCACAGGTGGAGTCGCAGTTTTCCAGCGCCGGCATCAATCAGACTTTGTATGAGGTCTCTGTGACGATCTGTGCGGATTTCTCGCTGCAATTGCTCGGCACGGCGAAAAGCATGACGGTGCGGGCAAACTATCCGCTGGAAGAGAGCATTCTTGTCGGAGATGTGCCAATGATTTCCGCAAATTCAAAATAACCTCTTTTTCTGCACGGATATTTTTGCTATAATAGATATGATTGTTTAGGAAGGGATGGATGGCAGTGAATATCGCACAGCAGGCAGCGGCTTTGCGCGAAGCCCTGCGTTATCACAATAAAAAATATTATGATGAGGATGCGCCGGAAATTTCAGACTTTGCATATGACCGTATGCTGCGTGCGCTGGAGACGCTGGAGACAGAATATCCGGAGGTGGATGAGCCGGACTCTCCGACCCATCGCGTGGGCGGCAGCGTCTCAGACAAATTTACCGCAGTGACGCACCCGTGGCCGCTGGAAAGCTTGCAGGATGTGTTTTCGTTTGACGAACTGCAGGAGTTTTATACCCGCGCCCGTGCGCCGGAATACGTGGTGGAGTACAAAATTGACGGCCTGTCCGTTTCACTGGAATACGAAAATGGCATCTTTGTGCGCGGCGCGACGCGCGGTGACGGCATCACAGGTGAGGATGTCACGGACAATTTGCGCACGATTGCGGACATTCCCAAAGTCCTGCACGGTGCGCCGGAAACATTGGTTGTGCGCGGCGAGGTGTATATGCGCCGCTCGGTGTTTGACGCCATCAATGCTCAGCGTGAGCTGGAGGGCAAACCGCTGCTTGCCAATCCGCGCAATGCGGCGGCCGGCTCGCTGCGGCAGCTGGACAGCAATGTGACCAAAGAGAGAAAGCTGTCCATTTTCTGCTTTAACATTCAGAATAGTGATGATTTGCCGCTGGAATCGCATGTGCAGGCGCTGGATTATTTGAAACAGCTCGGGTTTCCGGTTTCTCCGCGCTATCCGGTGTATACGGATCCGAAAGATATTGAACGCGAAATTCAGCACATGGGTGACACGCGCGGCGAATTGGATTTTGACATTGACGGTGCAGTGGTTAAAGTCAATGACTTTGCCCTGCGCCGTGCACTCGGCTCAACGGCAAAATATCCGCGCTGGGCGTCCGCGTATAAGTATCCGCCGGAAGTCAAAGAAACGATTTTGCGCGATATTATTATCACTGTCGGTAGAACCGGCGTGCTGACGCCAAATGCCGTGCTGGATCCGGTACAGCTGGCGGGCACAACTGTCAGCCGCGCGACCTTGCACAACCGCGATTTTATTCGGGAGAAAGATATCCGTATTGGCGATACCGTTCGCGTGCGCAAAGCAGGCGAGATTATACCGGAAATTCTCGGTTATGTGCCGGAAAAGCGGCCGGAAAACACCGTGCCGTATGAAATGCCAAAGGTCTGTCCGGTGTGCGGCGCACCGGTCTTTGAGGACGAAGATGAAGCGGCGATTCGCTGCACCGGCGCAGAATGTCCGGCACAGCTGCTGCGCAATCTCATGCATTTTGTGTCGCGCGATGCGATGGACATTGACGGCTGCGGACAGGCTGTTTTGCAGTCGTTGATTGATGCCGGACTCGTGCATTCCGCCGCAGATTTATATACGCTGAGAGAAGAACAAATCGAGCCGCTGGAACGCATGGGAAAAAAATCCGCGGAGAATCTCATTGCGGCGATTGAGAAATCCAAGAGCAATGATTTGTCTCGGCTGTTGTTTGCGCTTGGCATTCGTCATATCGGACAAAAAGCGGCGAAAACGCTGTCTGCGACATTCGGCTCGCTGGATGCGGTGCTTGGTGCGACAGAGCAGCAATTGACCGATATTCGAGACATCGGCGGCGCAATTGTGCAGTCGATAGAGGAATGGCGCGGACAGGAACAGTCCAAGCATCTCGTGGAACGGTTGCGTGAAGCAGGCGTCAATTTCCAAGGCGAACAGCTCGTCAAGAGCGACAAGCTGGCGGGAAAAACGATTGTACTGACCGGCACATTGACGCTGTTTACGCGCAAGCAGGCGACCGAACGCATCGAACAGCTGGGCGGCCGCGCATCCGGCTCGGTCTCCAAGAAGACAACGTTTGTCGTCGCGGGCGAGAACGCGGGCAGCAAGCTGAAAAAAGCGAATGAACTTGGCATTCCGGTGCTCACCGAGCAGGAATTTCAAGATTTGATACAGGAGGACAAAGAATAATGGCTATTACGAGAGAAAATGTCGAATATATCGCCAATCTGGCGCGTCTTGACCCAAAGGGCAAGGGCTTTGACAAAATCGCTGAGGATATGCAGGAAATCGTTGCCATGGTAGACCAGCTACAGGAGCTGGATCTGGGCGACATCACCGATTGCATTGATACCGAGCGCAAGAACGCCATGCGCGAGGATGAAGTCGTTCCGTCTTACGACAAGGAAGAAATCCTTGCGAATGCACCGAGTGTGGCATGCGGCGGCGTCAGCGTACCGCGTGTCGTAGAATAAGGGAGGCAATACCATGGAATTGTATCAGAAGACAGCAGCCGAGCTCTCGGCAATGCTGAAAAATAAAGAAGTCAGCTCGGTAGAGCTGACCAAGGCTGCGTTTGCAAGAACTGCCGCTGTAGAGGACAAAGTCGGCGCATACATCACGCTGACCGAGGAGCACGCACTGGAGACGGCAGCAGCGATTGACGCCAAGCGCGCCGCAGGCGAGGAGCTGGCTCCGCTGGCAGGTGTGCCGGTGTCCGTAAAGGATAACATCTGCACCAAGGGCATTCGCACTACCTGTGCTTCCCGTATGCTGGAAAACTTCCAGCCGCCATACGATGCAACGGTGATGAACCGCCTGCACGATGCCGGTCTGGTTATGACGGGCAAGACCAATCTGGACGAGTTTGCAATGGGCTCTTCCTGTGAGAATTCTGCGCTGCAAAAGACGCACAATCCGCACAATCTGGAGCATGTAACCGGCGGCTCTTCCGGCGGCGCAGCAGCTTCTGTCGCAGCCGGTGAAGTTTCCATCGCACTGGGTTCTGATACCGGCGGCTCCATCCGTCAGCCGGCATCCTTCTGCGGCGTTGTTGGTCTCAAGCCGACTTACGGCACGGTTTCCCGTTACGGTCTGGTTGCATTTGCATCTTCTTTGGATCAGATCGGCCCGTTCGCCCGCAGCGTAGAGGACGCCGCACTGCTGACAGACGTGTTGCGCGGCTATGACAAGATGGATTCCACCAGCTATCCGCGCGAATATGACAGCCTGCACGCAGGCATGAATGCGGACATCAAGGGCATGAAGATTGGTCTGCCAAAGGAATATTTTGGTGAAGGCATCTCGGAAGAGGTCAGCAAGGCGGTTCTGGCTGCCGCAGAGACCTATAAGCAGCTGGGCGCAGAAGTCGTAGAGATTTCTCTGCCGCTGTCCAAGTATGCCCTGCCGATTTATTACATTCTGTCCTCCGCAGAGGCTTCGTCCAATCTGGCACGATTTGACGGCGTCAAGTACGGCTATCGCGCAGAAAAGTTTGACGGCATTATTGATCTGTACGTCAAGTCGAGAAGTGAAGCATTTGGTCAGGAAGTACAGCGCCGCATCATGCTGGGCACCTATGTACTGTCCTCCGGCTACTATGATGCGTACTACAAGAAGGCACGTGCCGCACAGCGCGCAATTCGTGCCGACTACAACAAGGCATTTGAGCAGGTAGACGTCATTATGACGCCGGTAGCACCGACCACCGCATACAAGATTGGAGAAAAGACCTCTGATCCGCTGCAGATGTACATGGGCGATATTTGCACGGTTTCCGTCAACATCGCAGGTCTTCCGGCAATGGTACAGCCGTGTGGCTTCGATGCGAACAAGCTGCCGATTGGCATGCAGCTGATTGGTCCGCGCTTTGGCGAGCAGAAGCTCATCAATGCCGGTCTTGCCTATGAGAAGGCGTCCGGTCTGTCCAACATCGTGGCACTGTAAGGGAGGAATCGTATCATGAATTATGAAGCAGTCATCGGTTTGGAAGTCCATGCCGAGCTTTCTACAAAGACCAAGATTTTCTGTGGATGCAGCACGGCATTCGGCGCAGAGATTAACACCCATGTTTGCCCGGTTTGCACGGGTCAGCCGGGTGCTCTGCCGGTTCTGAACAAGCAGGTCGTGCATTATGCGGCAAAGATGGGTCTGGCTACCCATTGTACGGTAAACCAGCTGTGCAAGTCTGACCGCAAGAACTATTTCTATCCGGATCTGCCGAAGGCATACCAGATTTCGCAGTTCGATGTGCCGATTTGCGAAAACGGCTATGTTGATTTTGAAGTAAACGGCGAGCCGAAGCGTGTTCGCTTTGAGCGCATTCACTTTGAGGAAGACGCAGGCAAGCTGCTGCACGATGAGGGCGAGGGCACGGTTGTTGACTTCAACCGTTGCGGCGTACCGCTGATCGAGATGGTAACGCGTCCGGACATTCATTCCGCGGCAGAGGCAAAGGCATTCTTGGAGACCGTCAAGACGACCCTGTCTTATCTGCAAATTTGCGACTGCCGCATGGAGGAAGGCTCGATTCGTTGTGATGTCAACGTGTCGATTCGTCCGGAAGGCTCCGAGACGCTGGGCACTCGTGTCGAGATGAAGAACATCAACTCGTTCTCTGCGGCAGAGCGTGCCATTGAGTACGAAGTAAATCGCCAGATTGACGTTGTGTCTGAGGGCGGCACGATTACGCAGGAGACCCGCCGTTGGGACGATTCCCGCGGAAAGAACATGGTCATGCGTTCCAAGGAGGATGCGCAGGATTATCGTTATTTCCCGGATCCGGATCTGGTAGCCGTAGAAATCAGCGATGAATGGCTGGAGCAGATTCGCTCGGAGATTCCGGAGCTGCCGCAGTCTCGCTACAACCGCTACATGGAAGAAATCGGCTTGCAGCCGAAGGAAGCGCGCATTCTGGCGGATTCCTTTGACAAGGCGTGCCTGCTGGATGAGGGCGTCAACATGCAGCGTGTTGATGCCAAGAACATCGCAAACTGGATTCTGTCTGACATCTCCAAGTATCTGAACGACAAGAATCTGGAGCTGAAGGACACCAAGCTGACCGCGCAGAAGCTGGTTGACATGATTGAGCTGATTGAGAAGAACACCATTTCCGGCAACGCCGGCAAGAAGGTTCTGGTTCAGCTGTTTGAGACCGATGATTCGGTTGACACCATCGTTGACAAGCTGGGTCTGAAGCAGGTATCCGATGAGGGTGCAATTCAGAAGCTGGTTGATGAGGTTCTCGCTGCCAATCCGAAGTATGTTGCAGACTATAAGAAGGGCAAGAAGAATGCCATTGGCTTCTTGGTTGGTCAGTGCATGAAGGCCTCCAAGGGCAAGGGCAACCCGAAGATGATTAACCAGCTGCTCAGCAAGACGCTGGACAGCATGGAATAAGAAAACTTTCGCGGATAGAAAGCAGACGCAGCATATGCGTCTGCTTTTTTGAAATCGCTTGTTTCTGCCTTTTCGGTGCAGGCTGCGGAGGCACCCAGACGACACAACCGAAATCGTCCGCAAGCTCTGCGGAACAGGGCAAGGAATACCTGCTGTTCCTGACAGCGTCCGGCGAAGATAACACGTATCGCGTCACCGGTGCTATGCAGGGCGCGTATGAAGTCCAAGCGGACGGTACCTGTGTTGCTTGGGACGGCACCAAGTGGACACTGCAAGACGCACAGAAGGCAATCGAACAGGCAAAGTAACACAATAAATCTTGAGGACGCTCCGATAGGTCGGGGCGTTCTTCTTTGCTTTTTCCGCAGAATTTCCTGTTTACTTTCACACGTTAACATGTTACAATATAGCTGTTAGTGAGGGAGGCGAAATGGATGAACAACAAACTCAGGGGAAAATCCATGGATAGTCTGTTTCAGGCAATCCTGCATTTGAACACGCTGGAGGAGTGCAGCAACTTTTTTGAGGATCTCTGCACCATCAGCGAGCTGCGTGCCATGGAACAGCGCTTTCAGGTCGCTGCTATGCTGGATGAGGGACGCATTTACAGTGATATCGCAAAGGAGACCGGTGCGTCTACGGCAACCATCAGCCGCGTCAACAAGTGCTTGACGTATGGTTCGGACGGCTACCGCACGGCACTGGATCGCATGAAGCAAGCAAAGGGAAACGATACAGATGAGTGAATATTCAGAGTACGGACTGCTCTCGGAATACTATGACCGCTTCACCGATGACGTGCCATACGAACGGTGGGCGGATTTTTTTGAGCGGATTTTTGAACAAAAGCACGTCAAGCCGTCTGTGATTTTGGATTTGGCGTGTGGTACTGGCTCGCTGACCAGCATCTTGGCACAGCGCGGCTATGATATGATTGGTGTCGATCAGTCGGAAGATATGCTGATGATTGCACAGGAAAACTGCATGGATGCCAATCCGGACAAGCCGGTTTTGCTTCTGCATCAGCCGATGCAGGAATTGGAGCTGTACGGCGGGATAGATGCCTGCGTGTGCTGCTTGGATTCCGTCAATTATGTAGAAGATCCGGATATGCTGCGCGAGGCAATGAAGCGCGTCTATACATATCTCAAGCCGGGCGGACTGTTTTTATTTGACGTCAACACTCGCAGCAAGTTGGAGCGCATTGACGGACAGAGCTTTGTCCGCGAGGATGAGGATGTGTTCTGCGTCTGGCAGTGTATGCTGGAAGAAAATCTGTGCCATTATCACTTTGATATCTTTGAGCTCAACGAGGATGGCGCATGGAACCGCTATGAAGAACACCACATCGAGCGCGTGTACGACAATGCGGAGCTGACGGATATGTTACAGCAGGCGGGCTTTACAGACATTGAACTGCGCGGTGAGCTGTCGGACGAGCCGCCGAAGGAGAAGGAAGAACGCATTTTCTTCTTGGCAAGAAAACCGGAATAAATCATGAGGAGACGATAAAATATGAGTGATAGATTGATTCGTGCGATTTGCCGCAATGCGGAAATCAAGTTTACTGCGGTGTGCACAACGGAAACCGTTGAGCGCGCGCGCCAGATTCACAAAACGCTGCCGCTGGCAACCGCTGCGCTGGGCAGAACGCTGTCTGCGGCTTCTATGATGGGCAGAGAGCTGAAGGACAAGAACGGCTCTGTGACCATTCAGATCAAGGGCAACGGCCCGCTTGGTGCCATTACCACCATCGGCGACTGTGACGGCTGTGTGCGCGGCTATTTGCAGAATCCTGCTGCGGAGCTGCCGCTGCTGCCGAATGGCCATCTGGACGTTGGCTCCGGTGTCGGCCGCGGCTATCTGATGGTTATCAAGGACATTGGTGTCGGCGAGCCGTTTACCGGCACGACAGCTCTGCACAACGGCGAAATTGCCGAGGACATCACCAAATATTTCGCGGAGAGCGAACAGGTGCCGTCTGCGGTTGCGCTGGGCGTTTTGGTGGACATCGATCAGCATGTCAAGCAGGCGGGCGGCTATATCGTCCAGCTCATGCCGGGCGCGACAGACGAGGACATCACCCGTCTGGAAAACAATATTGCCAAAGCTGGCGCAATGACCACGATGCTGGAGAGCGGCATGTCGTTGGAGGACATTGCCCATGCCGTGCTGGACGGCTTTGAGGTCGAGTTTTTGGAAGAAGCACCGGTTACCTATCGCTGCGGCTGCAATCACGCCAAGGTCACCCGCGCGCTCATCAGCTTGGGCAAGGACGAGCTGACGCGCCTGCGTGATGAGGAGGAAGGCATTGAAGTAACTTGTCAGTTCTGCGACAAGGTCTATAAGATGACCCGCGACGACATTGCTGTGATGCTGGAGGCTGCGACGGCGAAAGAGGAGAATAACGGCTGATAACCGCGAAAAACAGCACGTTTTGACAGAGAAAAAAGAATTTTGAAAAAAATCAAAAAAACTTTGAAAAAAGTGTTGACAAAACCGCATCCAGTGAGTATACTATAATAGTCGCTGGACGGTACGGAAGTTTAGCTCAGCTGGGAGAGCATCTGCCTTACAAGCAGAGGGTCACAGGTTCGAGCCCTGTAACTTCCACCACCTGGCCCGGTAGTTCAGTTGGTTAGAACGCCAGCCTGTCACGCTGGAGGTCGTCGGTTCGAGCCCGATCCGGGTCGCCAGTAAACTTTGACTCGTTTCCATCGTCTTCGGACGGTGGAACGAAAAAAAGTTTTCTGAAATTGAAAAAAGTTCTTGACAAACAGGGGCTTAGATGATATAATAAATATCGTCGTCTGACAGAAAAGACAACTTGCCTCTG
>JABLTN010137789.1_pt1 | contig 12563 bp, 9 predicted proteins | sample 7160141 | NCBI WGS metagenome assembly JABLTN01 (sample SAMN14651226, study PRJNA627086) | human gut metagenome | isolation source: feces | host: Homo sapiens | reverse complement strand
GCTGGCACTAATGTAATCAATCGTATGAAGGATATTGGTATTCCGAATGCAGAGTTTCTGACATTTGGAGGATATCGCTATGACTATAGCCATCCCGAAATTCCTCATTATAATCTTATTGAAGTCAATGAAATAGATAGCTTGCCTAATGGTTCTGGACCAAAGGTCTTTGAAAGGTTGGCTAATAATGTTGCCGATGATATAAAAGAAGTTCTTTTGTATCATTTAAACTCTCGTAAGTTAGAAAATGAAAGAGTGTAAATATTGGATAGTTGTATTGCTACAGCTGTGCTTTCTTTCTATCAGCTGTGGAGAAAAGGGGGCAAAACAAGTTGCTCCTGCTCAAGAGCATGCCATTTTGAAATTTGAAAATGATGAAGATGGAAAGTATTCGCAAGCGATGATAACACAAATCATCAAATATTTTCATCTGCCAAATAATACTGTTGTAACAGATGAGGATGTTGATGCAATCTTGTTGAGAAGCGTTGATGGGGGAGATGGCATTTATGGCAGTGACGTAGTTACCATTTGGAAGTATTATAAGAAGCAGAATGATATTCAAGAAGTAGTTACGGCACATCCCATGGCAGACTTGTTGTGGTATAATCCTGATAAAAAACATGGTGTAATGCTAGGGCTAGATTCTGTTTTTGCTGCAAGTGGAGCCATGCTTGTCCCTCTAAATCCTGATGTGGTAGTTGTAAATGGAACAATAGACAAGATGAATACAATTTATACTTTTATAGTAGATAAGGATGCGGGAAAGGCGATATTGTTGCCATCAAATCGTGGCTGCTTCGGTTTTACATCAGAGGAAGGTCTACCTATTTGCTTATCTTTCAGACATCATGCTAATGGCGAGCCTGGCAGATATTCTGTCGTTTCTGTTTATGATGAAAAAGGAAACCTCGTCAAGGAAATGTCGTTTGAAGATTATAAAAAAGACGAGAAGTAATGACAGTAATAGAATTGATAACTAAAGTTTCCCACCCCCTGCCAAATAGGGATTTTTCAGATATAAAACTCTGCTAAGCCCTGTAAACTGGGAGTTTTAACTCTTACCAAAAAAGTGTTTCGTTTGTTCTCTATCTTCCAGCACTTTAGCCATGACAAGATAAGCGGAGGCAGCTTCGTCATCATTAATCAAGCTCTCTTCCAGTTCATCAATGCTAACACCAAGATGCTCGCAGAGAACTTCCAAAAGACGTTTTATACAGGATAGCACTCGTTTCCAGAGAGTCAACGCCATAAGATCTTCCTCCATATTCTCAAATAGTTCTCCCATGGTTTCATATTCAGAGAATCTCTTTTCTAAGGCCATAGTTATATATGTAAGGAAGCAGAGGGTACAATCGGCTATTTGCTCATCAAAGTTTCTACCAGCACATGCTCCGAGACCAAGATACTGCTTGCATTCCTTGTTCAGAACCTCTATGTTCAAATGCCCTGACAAAAGACATACTGAGGTCTGTGCTCAACAATACATTCCATCGCTGATTTCTGACATATCTTATAAGAAATATGCGTACAGGCTGGTCTTCCAGTTTTCCTCTCAATGCGATATAATGGCACTTGTACCGTCTGCTGTTATGGCAAAATTGAGAATTGCCTTCATATAGTGCTATCAGTTCCATTGCATTGTGCAACTTCCCATTTACAGAGTACTTGGTGTTGCACATCTTTGCCAATCCAACAAGGTTCAGAGCACCCTTGCCGAGTTTGAGAACCTCGCTGATAAAGTATTCGCAGGTGAACCAATAGCAATTGTGACCTGTGTACAAGAAGGTCATAAAGTGACATAAAATTCGTTCTCTATGAACTTTTAACACTTAATATGTTGGACCAACTCAGAAAAATTGCTTAATTTTGCATTCATAACAGTTATTCTTTAAATCGTTGTTTTATTGTTGTTTAGCGATTACAAAAATACAACTTTTTATTGAGAAACTGTTATTTCTACCCCATTAATTTGGGGTGGAAAACTTTAGTAAAGTAACTAATGCACTATCTAATAACGAGAACAAATATGAGAAATAGTCTGATAATTGCCTTAGTATTCCTTTTGAGCATGATATGCCATGCTCAAAAGGTATCAATAGCAGAATTAAGTGGCACAAAGTGGAAATTAACTAAGCCTGTACTTGACTATTGTGACAAAACAATGTCCTTTACAAATACAACTGTGACCAATACATTCAATTATCACTATGTAAAACGAGGAGAGACGAAAGAAAGTAAACGTTTTTTCAGTAACTCTTATCCTTATTACCTTGCAGCAACAATTCCGACAAAATTCAATCAAAGTTTTGTAGGAAAAGTAAAATCTGGTGCTTACGTCATAAAGTACGTGAACAAGAGGATTGTTACTTTCAAAGTTTTGAGTATTAGTAATGCCCAGTTGAAACTTTCGACCCCACAAGGTGATGTACTCGTTTATGACAAAATAGATTGACTATACGAAAATCATTTTGTTGCCTAAATGAGGCGATACGACTGTTTATCTGAAAGTAACAAAGGCTTGTAGGTATGTAAAAGACATGCCTACAAGCTTTTTCTTATCAAAACAAAAACAAGTCCAAATAACATAGGAGAAAGCTTGCCCCTTAATTGAGCAATCGCACGACGCTTTTGTACTTTCACCGTTTCAGCAGAGATGTCCAGTTGCTCCGCAATTTCCTTATTCTTCTTACCCTCCATGCAAAGCAGAAAGACTTCCTTTTGGCGAGGAGGCAACTCATCTATCGCAGCAAAGAGTTGGCGATAGATTTCTTCCTTATTGAAAATATCCGAAGTATCATCCACCAACATAAACTCCTGCAGGTTATCAATTATGCTCTGCCGATAGTTATTTCGCACGGTTTGATGGCGCAGATGATTGAGAGCCGAGTTGTGCACCGTATTATATAAATAGGTGGAAAACTGGGAAATACTGTTGAAAAGCGGGCGGCGTTCCCATAAGACAGAGAAAAGTTCCTGCACGATGTCTTCTGCAACTTCATTCTCCACAAACTGACAGCCATAACTCACCAAGGCACGATAATATCTATCGTACAACAACTCGATGGCTTGATTATCCCATTGGCAAATCATCGCTATTTCAGTATCATTTTTCCCTCTCATGAGTGCAAAGATACGCATTTTTATGCAATATAATTTAAAAATGCAACTTTTTCTCACTTTTTTCTTTGTTTTTGTAACCAAAAACACACCTTAGAGTGTTATAATAGTAATTACAGACAACAATTCTATCACAAAAGCAATAGAAAATATGAATAAGAATCATGATATCAATACACTCGTCAGCAAATTACTGACTGGCGAAATCTCAGAGGAAGAGGGCAAGGAACTCTTAACAAGAGTCGAGCAAGATACATCCCTGAAAGATAAGATAGAACATCTCATGAATGAAGATGATTTTCTCCTACGCTACCGCCTCTACAAGAGCATTGATGCGGAGAAAGCAAAAGCAACATTCAAAGCATCGCTTCAACAGACAGAGGAACAGGAAGATAGGAATAACGACAAATCGACCACCTTCATCTGGTTGCGCCGCATTGCCGCTGCAGCAGCTATCGTCCTCATAGTAATGGGTACATGGATGTATTTCGGACATCAGGATTCCAACCCACAAGTCGCCATCACCACAGAACTGCATCAAGCCATAGAACGGGTTCAGCAGAACGACATGAATGGAGCTACCCTCACCATCAACGGCAAAACCATCAAGGTGAAAGATGCACAGGGGGCATTGGCACAAGCAGAAGAGGCAACTGACAGTAAGAATGGCAGCAGTTTCTGGGGGACAGAGGAGATAACGGAAGGATCTTTGGTAACAAAGAAAGACAAGGAATTCTGGATGGTACTGGATGACGGAACCTACGTACATCTCAACTACAATACCACGCTCATCTATCCTAATCACTTCGTAGGTAGTGAGCGTAAGGTAAAACTGAAAGGAGAAGCCTACTTCATCGTGGCCAACGACTCGAAGAAGCGACCTTTCATCGTAGAGACGGCCAACGGAGATGTACACGACTATGGTACCGAGTTTAATGTCAACACGATGAAGGAAAAAGGTGTAACCAGCGTAGTTCTGGTGAAAGGTAAAGTTGGCGTGAGCAGCAAGCACGGCAAGGAATACCTGTTGAAAACAGGCGATATGGCGACCCTGAAAGCAGGCAGAACACCAGACATCCAGCAAGTGGATGTTAATCTCTACACCTCTTGGAACACGGGCAACTTCTTATTCGACGGCTGTACGCTACAAGATCTGATGGAAGTTATCTCCCATTGGTACAACATGAAGGTGGAGTTCTCATCCGAAGACATGAAAGAACTGCGATTCACAGGCAGCATTGACAAATACGAACCGATGGGACAGACTCTCAATGCAATAGAGAATATCACAGGATTGAAGATAACTGCCAAGGAAGGCATCATCAACATCAAAGAATATAAACATTAATATCATATACAACATGAAGAAATTTTTATCAATGATGGCAATAGCCTTGTTAGCGTGCATCGCAACAATGGCTGCCACTGTCAAAAAGACGAATCTGAAAATACTCTATGTAGGAGGTCATTCCGACATAGAGACTTTTGGAGTAGCAGACTATGACAAGGAAGCTCATGCCAAGAGCATTGAGACTCGTACAGCTGCTTGGAAGTCATTCCTCGAGACTTACTTTACAACCGTAAAAACAGTTCAAGGAAAAGACTACAACTATAAGATGTCATACAATTATGACGTAACTATCATCGATGGAGATCTCAAACCATTGGAGCCACGCCGCACGGTGAGCCAGAATGGCAAATACAGCAAAATGGTATATGCTAAGTATTTTCCCGAAAACTTCGACCGTCCTGTCATCACGATTGCCGAAGAGGGTGAAACCGTAGGTCGAGGCATCGGTGTGAAGAACGACTGGTATTGCCTCTGCCTTCTTGGTCATGCCTATAATACGAATACCAAGAGTGCCATCTTCAAGGGTCCTTATCCTGTCAAGATTACCACCGAGAATCGTCCTACACCAGCAGCTGCTAAAGAATATGGCGAATTTGCCCACGAAAAAGTGCCAGCTACAGTAGCCATGTGGAAGGTTCAGAATAAAGATTATAGCAATAGCAAAGGCTATAAAATAGGTATGGTTACTCGTCCATGGGGATACCTCGATTCCCCAGATACAGAGATTATCTCTGGAGGCGAGAGTGCCAAGTGCTTCCATGCCATCTCTATCGGCCGTCACGCCAACTGGTTGCACTGGGGTTTCAGTGCTTCTCCTGCCGATATGACCGAAGAGGCAAAACCAGTATTCCTCAATGCAGTCATATATATCAGCAAGTTTGCCGGTCATCATATCATTGCCCGCAAACTCAACGAGGGTATTGCCACCCGTACTTCCGTGGATGAACAGAAATACAATGTGAGCAAGGAAAATTATGACTCCTATAAAAACAGTATAGAAGAATATAATCAATTGATGAAACATATGAGCGATTCGCTGAAGACTATAGAAGCTGCTGGCGGCAAACTTTCTGATAAAGACAAAACCTACATGCAGATGGGAGAACATCCTCAGTATGTGCCTAACTATCTTGAGTATGTAAAGGAAAGAGCGGGCGAACTTTATGAAAAGTTTGGTGCAGACGTTACCGCTTACGAGAAGTATTATACCGAGAATCGTCCTTATTTCTATGGCAGTCTGAACGATTATGGTGTTAAGCTCGATGAAGATGCCAAAAGTTTGGGTATTGCCAACAACGACAAATGCATCCTCGACAAGGCTATCTCTATGTGGGAAAACAACAAGGACGTAGAGAAGGCAAAGCGCATCCTCTATCGTTATACCCTCCTTCGATATGAAGATGCCAAAGAGTGGCGCCAATGGTACAAGAAATACCAAAACAAACTCTTCTTCACAGAAAGTGGCGGATGGTTGTGGCTGGTCAACGATCTCGACCCTAAGACCCCAGGCAACGATTATAGCATATTGAAAATCAATGAGATTGACGAGACAGCTCTCGCTCCAAAGAAAAAGGCTACTCAGGAAGACCCTGTTGCCTTCTCTTACGCAACCATCCAGAATGGAGAAGAGGGTGAAATCATCATTCGTATGAATATCTATCCGGGCTACCATATCTATAGTGTTGTGAGCGACCAGGATCCATATATCCAGACCTCTTATGACTTTAAGGCAGAAGGGGACATCAAGTTGGAAGGTGAATTGCAGAAACCTGCCGGTAAGTTGATGAATGGCTCTCAGTCTATCATCTATGAGGGCGAACAGGTATTGCGCCAGAAATATACTGGCAAGCAAGGCAAGGTAACTGTTACTATCAATTATCAGGCTTGCAATAACCATGCTTGCCTAATGCCAAAGTCCAAGACCTTGGAAATCGAATTATAAAAGTCTGATATCACCAGAACATGAGTATAAATTTATAATAAAAAGAGAGAGAATGAAAGAATTTGGAAGAATGAAACGAATCCTTTTCGCTACCTCCCTGCTTGTAGGAGCAGTAACCCTATGTGGAGGAACCAGTACTGTTATGGCTCAGCAGCCAAAACACCAGACGGTAACTATCAATGCAAAGTCGATGAGTGTGAAACAGTTCTTCGCTGAAGTCAAGAAACAGACTGGCTTGAACTTCATCTACAGTACAGATTTGGCAGCCAAGTTGCCACACATCACGGTGAATGCCACCAATCGTCCATTGCGCCAAGTACTTGACGAGGTGATGAACAAGGTAAACTGCCGTTATGAGATTGAGGGTAATATCGTGACTATCACTCGCCGTATGGCAGGTGAACGAGTACGTAATGTATCCGGTATCGTCTCCGATGAAAGTGGCGAGCCGCTGATTGGTGTGTCTGTCTGCATCGACGACAGTAAGGTTTGTACCATTACCGACAGCAAGGGTTTCTATACCTTGAAGGTGCCAGCCAATGCTTGCTCCTTGAAGTTCAGCTACCTCGGCATGAGCAATGCAGAATTGCGTCTGGGAAGCGGTAAAGCACCTTTAAGCCGTAACATACAGATGGTTACCGACAATCAGCTTTCTGATGTTGTGGTAACAGGTTATCAGGAGATTTCCAAACCTAAGATGACAGGTTCTGTCACCACCATCACCTCAGCCAAATTGGACGAGCGTTACACCACCAACATCATGAACAACCTCGAAGGTCGCGTGGCAGGTCTTTCCACTTATAATGGAAAGATGACTATCCGTGGTACCTCCTCTCTCTATGCCGAAACCACCCCATTGCTGGTAGTGGATGGCGTACCTGTAGAGGGAAACATCGACGATTTGAACCCATATGACATCGAGAGCGTAAACATATTGAAGGATGCCGCAGCCAATGCCATCTATGGTGCCCGTGCATCCAATGGTGTCATCGTTGTAACCACCAAGAATGCTAAGAAGGCAGGCAAGATAGACATCGACTTCGCAGCCAACCTCACGGTATATGAAAAGAAGAACGTAGATTATGCCGACAATTTCTATATGACTCCAGAACAGCAGGTGGATGCGGAGGCCAAGTATTGGGACTACTATTTCTTCCATAATGATGGTGAAGTGGCTGACCCTATCGGTACTACTGCTCAGTCAATCTCTATGGGTACCCAAGCAGTAACTCCTATCGAATATGCCTATTACCAGCGAGCTAAGGGAGAAATTTCCGAGGAAGATTTGCAGAACCAGTTGGCTTCTTTCAAGAAGAACAACTATGCCAAGGAGTATGCAGATGCCGTATATAAGCAGAGAGTGATGCAGCAGTACAACCTCTCACTTCGTGGACGCAGCGATAAGTTCACCAACAACCTGACTATCAACTATAAGTATGATAACAGTGGACTGATCAATCATTTCGCCAATCAGTTTAATGCCCAATATAAGGGTTCTTACAATGTAGCCAAGTGGCTCACAGCCTCCATGACTATCAATGGTATCTATAGCAAGAGTAAGGAAGTAGGTTACGACAACAATAGCTACTATAGCGATATCTGGAAACAACCTGCCTATATGCCATTCTATAATGCTGATGGAAGCGTCAAAGGACAACACTATTGGTATGATGGCGATGATTACATGACCTTCGATTCTCCTTTTGAGGATTTAAGCTCTAATCCAGTGGATGAGTATTACAATAACACCCAGGTTACCCGCCGTCAGTATATGCGCTATCATGGAGATTTGCTCTTCAAGATTATTGACGGATTGACTGCCAATGCCCAGTTTGTATATGAAACCAATCATAACACCGTAGAATGGAATGCAAAACAAGATAGTCATGTGATGCGTACCATGCGTAATGCTTATTATTATCAATCTGCAGATGGCACTATCAAGAACTACGTTCCTACCTCTGGCGGTCTGCTCCGTACTACAAATAGTGACGGACGTTATTGGACAGCACGTGGCCAGTTGAATTATGCCAAGACCTTTGGTAAGCACGACATCAATGCCATTGCCGGTCTGGAATTCCGTGAAACCAAACTGACAGGTTCTAAGGCATTAATGTTAGGTTATGACGACCAGTTGCAGACAAGCTCTACCCACACGATAGACTTGGGAACATTGAGTACCATGAACTATTCACCTCTTTTCTTTGGCGCATCAGGTGGTTACCCTGCAAGCCAGTTTGTATTCGAGCCTTATATCAAGGAAGGAATAGGAGTTGTTCCTGAGACTCACCACAAGTATGCTTCTGGTTATTTCAACCTCACCTATACTTATGATGAGAAATACAATGTGTTCGGTTCGTTCCGTAAGGACTATGCTGATGTATATGGCTTGAACGCCAAGTTCCGCGGCACGCCACTCTGGTCTGTAGGTGCAGGATGGTTGATTCATAATGAAGACTTCATGAAGGATATCAAGTGGGTAAACTTCCTGAAACTCCGTGCCAGCTATGGTGTGACTGGTAACATCTACCAAGGTGCAACCAGTTATATGACAGCTACATCAGGAGAACTCAATCAATATACCAACTTGCCATACGGCACCATCGAAAGTCCTGCCAACCCTAACTTGAAGTGGGAGCAGAGCCGCACCACCAACATCGGTATCGACTTCGGATTGCTCGACAACCGCTTACGTGGTTCCATCGATTATTATAACAAGGTGGCAAAGGATGTGTTCTCTTATCGCACCCTCGACCCAACATCAGGTTTCACCTCTATGTTCGTCAACATGGCTTCTATGCGCAATCGTGGTATAGAATTGCAGATTACTTATGATTGGCTGAGAGGGGCAAGCCGTAAGAATTGGAGTTGGACCACCAACTTCACCATGTCACACAACAGTAATATTGTAACCGATGTAGAGAACCCATCAAACAGCGCATACGAGTTGATTGAAAGACCATACGTCAAAGGAAAGCCATCCAGTGCCCTCTGGTCATACCGCTTTGCAGGCATCAGCGACCAAGAAGGCGAGAAGGGTCAATCTCTGTTCTACATTGAGGATGGGGGCAAATCTCACAGTGCAACAGGCAAAAGTATAAGCATATTGGAATACTCTGGCCAGAGCGAGCCAAAGGTTATCATGGGTATGGACAACAGCGTAAGATGGAACGGATTCTCTTTCAGCATTCTGATGGCTTACTATGGCGGTCACATGATGAGAGCCTTGGCGCATAATGAAACACTCTCAAGCACCTGGAGCACCGCTATCACCAGCTATTTCCTGAATGCATGGACACCAGAACACCCAACAGATATTCCAGGCATTGGCAGATACGCCTCTACAACGATTGGCTCTGAAACAACCTATGGCAATAATGCTATCCATCATGCAGACTTCCTGAAAATCAGAAACATCGTATTGGGCTATGACTTTCCGCAGGAGTGGTTCAGAGGAACAGGCATTAACCGCCTCTCTCTCCGCTTCCAGATAGACAACCCTAAGTATCTATGGGTAGCCAACGATGTGCATGTTGACCCAGAGACTCTTGGACTCCGCAATCCAAGTTCATACATCTTTGGTCTGAACATCAGTTTCTAATCTTTAGAATCATATAACATAAAAAGTAAGATCACAATGAAAAAAACAATATACAGTTTACTGGCAATCACAGCATTGCTGTTCTCATCTTGTGAGAGTTTCACCGAATTAGAGCCAAAGGGCAAGAACTTGCTTACCACAACCGACCAATTAGAAATGCTTCTCAACAAAGAGTATGAGGGATGTTCCTCTGATATGCGACAAATGGCTGGTGATATGATATATGCCTACAGCAATGTAGCAACAATCATCAGTCAGCCAGTTAAGACCCGCAACGTCATCATCTGGACTTACGATGAAGCCAATATGGACAAGATGGCAGAATTGACTTCCAGTGATCAAGACTACACTAATTTCTACGGCTACATCGGCACGATTGCCAACCCAATTCTCTCAAAGATTGATGCCGCATCTGGTACGGAAGCAGACAAGAAACTGATGAAAAGCGAAGCCCTGACATTGAGAGCCTGGTCATTCTATATGTTGGTCAACAAGTTTGCCAAGGCTTACAATCCAGCTACAGCTGCTACAGATCCAGGAATTATCCTGATGACAGAGGATAAAGATATCCAGACTGCTCAGCCTAAAAGCACCGTAGAGGAAGTTTATCAGCAGATACTCAAGGATGCCAATGAAGCAATTGAGATAGATGGTCTTCCTAACTCTGCCATTAACAAAATGCGCTTCAGTAAACCCGCAGCTTATGCCGTAAAGGCATTGGCATTGCTCAACATGCAGAAGTATGATGAGGCAGAAGAAGTGGCCAAACAGGCTATCGCCATCAATGGCACTATTAACAACTATAATACCTCATATCTTGGTAGTACCCAAGGTTATATAACAGGCGGGACTTATCCTGTTATCAATCGTGGCAAGAAAGGAACCGATGAGGATTATTTCCTAAATGGAAATCTTGAATCCTTCAATGCTTACACCCCAACTACCATGGCAAACTTTGAGGCTGGACATGCCTATAAGGACAAGATGAGCAATATGAATATGATGTATGATTACATGATGGATGCCGGAGTAAGTATGCTGGGTGAAACTGGTTTCAATTTTACTTATGATCTCAACTCGTTATGGAATGATGGTGGTCTTCGCTCTACCCAGATGTATCTCACCATCGCCGAATGCGAGACCCACAAAGGCAACTACGATACAGCCATGGAATATCTCGACAAGGTGCGCGTAAACCGCATCGATCCTGCCAAGTATCAGCCCCTCAAAGGCACAGTCAGCACCAAGGAAGAAGCCATCAAGCATGTGAAGCAGGTGACCATGAATGAGGACATTTACTCTATCAATATCTTCATAGACAAGAAGCGCTGGAACCAGTGCGATGGCTGGAAGCAGAACTATAGCCGCACACTTGCTGGAAAGACTTATGCCATCACTCCAGACAGTAAAATGTGGATATTCCCATTCCCTCAGAGCGTGATAAACAATAATAGTAATATCACACAGAACTACAAAGAATAAGAAAATATGAATAAAAAATCTATTTTATTGATACTTTCATCAACTTTAGCCTTGGGCGCAAATGCCCAAGGCTAATACACCATCAATGGTAATCTTCTGAATGCGGATGGACAAAAAATATATCTGGAAGTACTGGCAAAAGTAAAATCTGGCAAGCCTGCACCTGATTTCACAGCCAAAGACATCATAAGCGAAGCTAAAACTGAAAAGGTCAAGCAAGACTCCAAACTTGCTTGACCTTAGTTTATCTAATAACATACATGTCTCAAAAACTCACACATGTACATCTGTTCTCTATAGCTTCAAGAGTTTGGCAAACTCCCAGACCACAATGCCTGCCGTTACGCTGACATTGAGCGAATGCTTCGTACCAAACTGAGGAATCTCCAGGCAGCCATCGCTCATATCCACGATGTTCTGCTTTACACCCTTCACCTCGTTGCCGAAGATTACGGCATAGCCGCTGGGGAGTGAAGAGTGAAGAGTGAAGAATGAAGATTTCTCTTGATTGTCTGATTCTAACGGCGTTTGAATAAGCTTTTCATGAGCCTCTGGCAGATTCTGGAGTTTGGTAGAGCCTTCCACCTGTTCGATGCTATAAATAAAAAAGCCTTTCTGCTTCAATTTCTCCACAGCCTCTTCCGTGGTCTTGAAGTATTCCCAATCTACACTATCCTCACCACCCAATGCAGTCTTATGAATCTCGGCATTAGGAGGAGTAGCGGTAATACCACACAGATATACAGCCTCTACACGGAAAGCATCGCAAGAGCGGAAGACACTTCCTACATTATATAATGAACGCACATCATCCAAGACTACTATCAGGGGAAGCTTCTCAGCCTCCTTGAATTCCTCCAGCGTGAGGCGATTCATCTCTATCGTTCTTAATTTACGCATTTCCCTCAGCCTCCTTGGTCTTGTAAGCCAAAGCGTACATACGAATCTGCTTGATCATCGCCAAGAGACCATTGCTGCGGGTTGGACTCAGATGATCCTTCAAACCTATCTTCTCTACGAAATAAAGATCAGCATCCATAATCTCCGTAGGAGTATGACCGCTCAAT
>JABLTN010097200.1_pt1 | contig 12568 bp, 18 predicted proteins | sample 7160141 | NCBI WGS metagenome assembly JABLTN01 (sample SAMN14651226, study PRJNA627086) | human gut metagenome | isolation source: feces | host: Homo sapiens | reverse complement strand
TCTTGTTATCCAGCCCTCCGGCTGTATCGGTTGAGCAAAAGTCAGCGTGGGAATGGTGTGGTATCTTTATCTAAGTGAAACCCCCTTTTCCCATTTTGAGACGGTCTGTCTTACGACATTCAGCCTTGCCGCCAGCTCTTCCTGTGTGATACCCTTCTTCTTGCGAAGTGCTTTTAGGTTATCCTGAAACATAGTGCATTCCTCCTTTGCACTTTCATTATAGTGCAAAAAGCGGCGTTGCCTCAAGCAACGCAAAATAACATTGTCCCAAATCAGGCTCTTTTGATCATATTATAGCAGAATTTTATGAGAATTTCTACCGCTGACGATCTGCCCCGCTTTTTCGCAGCTTTTCGCAAGCCGCTCTTAAAATTATCACAATTCTATGCTATACTAATCCTACGCCCCCGGTGCCAGTGTTCCTGCTGATGTGACGGAACTGACGGTGCAGTGGACAGCCCCGACCTATACCGTCACGCTGAACGCGGGCGACGGCACTATCAACAGCGGCAATGTCACCTCCTACACCTACGGCGTGGGCGCAACACTCCCGACAGATGTGACGCGCACCGGGTACACCTTCAAGGGCTGGTATGACAACGAAAATCTGACCAGCTCTCCTGTTACGGCGATCAGCAACACCGAAACGGGCAATAAGGAATATTGGGCGAAGTGGGAGATCAATCAATATACCGTCACCTTCGACACCGTAGGTGGTAGTACCGTCGCATCCATTACACAGGACTACGGCACAGCGATTGCCGCCCCTGCCGCCCCGACAAGAGAAGGATATACCTTTATCGGCTGGGACACGGAAATTCCCACGACCATGCCCGCCGAGAATATGACTGTCACGGCGCAGTGGAAAGACACCGAAAAGCCCACGGGCGAAATGAAAATCAGCGAGAACAGTTGGAAAGCGTTTCTCAACAACATCACCTTCGGGCTGTTCTTTAAGGACACGCAAACGGTGACGATCACCGCAGCCGACAACAGCGGCGAAACGGTAAAGGTTGAATATCTGCTGTCAGATAAGGAATCAACAAAAGCGGAGCTTGACGGCATGACCTTTACAGCGTACACCGCGCCGTTCGGCATTGACCCCGATAACGAATATATTATCTATGTCAGACTGACCGATAAGGCGGGCAATACGGACTACATTTGCTCGGACGGCATTGTGCTTGACGGCACAAGCCCGGTTATCACCGGCATTGAGGACGGCAAAATCTATTGCGAGGCACAGACCGTAACGATTGACGAGAAATATGTAGATACCGTCACCGTAAACGGCACAGAGGTCACGCTTGACGAAAACTTTAAGACTGACAAATAAAAGGCGACTGTTTGGAAATCCGACAGTCGCCTTTTTGTACATAAAACATAAGTAGGGGCGACGGGGCGTTTTAGCCTCGCCGCCCCTGCGGTTCGTTTGAATAGAAGATACGATTGTCCCTATGTTACTTTATGCTTGGGCTGCATATTTTCATCTATCAATGTTGCGGGTACTGCCTTATAAACGTTTCATTTGCTATTTGCAGGGCTTTGTAATACTCACGATAAGACGGACTTAACCTTTGCATAGCCGGAATAAAAACCTCATTATAACCGCTTTCATTCTGGAATTGCTTCAAACATTCTTGTAAGCGGTATGCAGGAGTTGCTTTGTATTCCTCCGATTCCATAACAGCTCGATATTGTTCAAGCATATCCTTGTTGTCATGGATATACTGCTCTGGATTTTCCATAGCAGTCGAAAGTGCTGCGGACGCATTTTGAATAATGGCAATATCGGTATTCTTTATCGCTTCGTCAAGATATTCTTGTAGATCCCTAGAAACAGTGACAGTAATACCATCCAAGAAACTGATGATTGTTTCAAATGCGTCCTGCTGTTCCTCCGTTGTGATCATCTCTCCCAAAAACGGAGCAAAGTGTAAGCATACGAATTTCCCATAGCAGCCGGGAAACTTGTCAAGGATACGGGTCAGTATGGATTGCTTTTTTTGAAGTGCGTCCATCTGTGTTCGGATATGATCCCAATCGCCGCCGTCCGCAAGCTGCTTGATCAACGCTTGCTTTGTTTGCAGGTCAGCAATTTCAAGTTCTTTTTTGTTGAGAACATCATAAATTGCCGGTAAGCCATCTTTTTCTAAGACAGTACGGATATCCGACACTGAAAAACCCAATCCACGCAAAACTGCAATCCTTTTGAGTTTTGAAACATCTGCATCGGAAAACTGGCGATACCCGTTGTCCATGATAACCGGACTGATCAAGCCCTGCTCGCCATAATATTCAATCGCTTTTTTGGTTAGATTGCATTCTCTGCATACTTCATTTATGAGCATTATACTCACCTCCATATATAGGATAAGCTAACCCCCAAGGTGACAGTCAATATGTTTTACAGAATTTTTTCGCCTGTTAACCTAAAGTATACTGCTCTTTTGGGCTTCCGAAATACAACCACCTATCATTCGAAAAAATTCTGTCACAGCGTTCAGTAATAGATAGATCATTACCTTACCATTTTCCAGCACTATTACTTCATCATAATTTCTAACAGCTTAATCGATGAAAATGCATTCCATGCTTTTTGCTGGGATTTTAACACAGGTCGGTCAAGACCGCTTTTCCCGATCTGATATGCCTCGTTTTCGGAGTTTACAAAACTCCCCTTAAAGCTGGTGTATCTTAGTTGCCTGCAACGTGGGACTATTCTGAGTTAAACAGGATATTTGCAACAGGATACGGAAGAATAAGCAAACAAAAGCTATACGATAATGCCTCGCACAGCCACAGGTGAAATCTATGTCGTGACAAGGGGAATCCAAATCGAGCGCAGGCGGAGACTTGTGAGAAACTCCGCCTGCTGTCTTTGGACTCCAAAAGACCTTGCCCGTCAATCACTACACAGCTTTCTGGTTTTAATTGAGAAAGAATATCTCCTCAACCGGTTTCTTCAGGATCAGTGATATTTTGAGAGCCAATTCCAACGACGGTGAATATCGACCATTCTCAATGGATATGATCGTCTGTCTACTCACAGACAGACGATTTGCTAAATCCTCTTGACGTAGCCCAAGCTCTTTACGCAGGTCGCGAACCTTATTCTTCATCTCTATTATCCTTTTTGGGAACCAGAAAACGAATGAACGAAGCCCAAAGAATGAAATAGAGAGCCGCAGAAGCAAATAGAATAGCTGCTGGTATGTGCGGAAGTTCTCCTGTTACAACATATTGCCACACGCAATATGCCAGCAAAGCCAGTATGGTGAGCGGGTAGACGATTCTCATCGAACGATAAGAAACGTTTTTTTCCATCTCGTCAGATTTTCTGATGCTATGTTGTTTCATGAGTAATCTCCTCCTTAAGTATTTATTTTTATCTATCACCCGAAGTCTTTTTTTGCAGTTTTGAAAGTGATCTGGGGTCTGCTACCCAACTCTCAATAAAACCGCATTTTTTGCACACATATCGTGTGACATTGGCAACTCCAGGCGAAAGTTGGAGATTGAGTCCAACTCCGCTTAAAGAGTTACTGCTTTGGAACTGCGCGATATCAGCAGATCCACACTTTGGACATTGGTTAGTTTTTTTCATGGATACACCTCCAATATTTCAACTTTCATTACATAAGCTCCTTTCTCGAAAAGATAGACGTTCCTATTGTCAAACAGGCTATTATGCTGCAAACGATGGATATGGCTGCATATGGAAGTATTGATTTATCAATGTTTAAGGATTCTATACTGGATGAGAAATTTGTAAATAACAATTTCGTGATCCATTGCATTGATTCATGCTTTGCTACAGCTCCATTCATTACTGACGCTGAAATGGATTCTATAAGACTCCATACAAAGTAAAGAATTACAACAAGTGCCTCGCTTTGGACAATCAGCGCAATCAAGATAGGAATCGTTGAAAAGGCTATCTGTGAAAACGCAAGCAATGATAATGTTGATAGCAGTCGTAATACTTGACTGATATGGAATTGAGGCCCCCACCTGTTTACAACTGTAGATAGGATAGCGCTTATGAGTCCAGAAGAAACAATTAAAGCAAACACAACAATGGCAAAAGTCAGATATTTTGCGATAAAAATCGTTCTTCGCTTAATTCCACGCCCAAACAGATTGCAAATTGCTCCACTTCCAATGTCAGACCCAATTATACTCACAATCAAGAACGGAACAATGAACGTAAAGATCGAAGTATAGCTTGACGCAAACGAGACAGAATACCCATCTGGTAAGCTTATGTTCGTACTTTCAATCAAGCCTAGTAAACTCTGCAATCTGCCGAACAGATTAAATGAGTGGGTTATCAAGCATATAATGGTGAGTGCAATGCAGATGATAAAGCCTCTCCCTTTCGCAAACCTATTGAGCTCTGCTCTAATTATCCGAATCAATGCTATGTCCTCCTGTTATTGCTAAAAAATACTCATTTAACCCTGCAATACCTATTTGGCAATCGATCGCAAGCTCTTTCCGGATTGCATCCGCAATCATTGGGAGATTTTCAACAGAGTTGTTAGGAAATAGTAGGCACCTTTTGTCATGCACATAAACAGCTTTCCACACCTCCGAGTATGACCTTTTAATGCGTTCCAGTTTTTCAAACGATTCCACCTCAATACATTTTAGTCGCTCATTTGACTCTGAAGCAGAAAATGTCGAGGCGATATGACCACCATGTAATATGGCAAAATCCGTCGCTAGTCCTTTTGTTTCTTCAATCAAATGACTTGAGATCACTATTGTGACGTTCTTTTTTTGTTGAAGATTCAAAATTAAGTCCTTGATATCTAAGATGCCAGATGGATCTAATCCACTAAAGGGTTCGTCCAGTAATAATAATGACGGATCCATAAGCACAGCACGCGCTATTGCCAGTCTTTGTCTCATCCCCGTAGAGAAGGATTTGACTTTTTTGCCAGATGCAGCGGATAATCCTACGAGGTCAATGACCTCTTGAATTGTATGTATCGGACAATTCCAAACAGTTGCATAATACTTAAGATTCTCATAAGCACTTAACCGCTCAAAAAACTTTGGCGTTCCAAGAACAATTCCTATGCTTTTTGAGCTGGAAATGTAAATGCTCCCAGCATTTGGCCTGCTTAAGCCTAAAGTCAACCTAAACAATGTTGTTTTGCCCGCACCATTCAGCCCAAGAAGAAAAGTGATGCTCCCAGGAGGAATTGACAAAGACAGATCTGTTAAAACATTTTTGTCACCATACTTTTTGGAAATATTCTCGTATTTAATACAATCCATAATATTTCCTCATAGCGGGTACGTTAACAGAATTGAAGCAACAAAAGAAATCACAGATAGAACTATGTTCTGTTTCTTTGATAGTGAAAATCTCTCTCCCGCAACCTTATATGATAGTAGGAAAACACTCAGATAAAAAGGAAGATAGCCCAATATCCCATAGACAGCACTATAGGAGATAAGTTTCTGCTTCATAGTCACAAATGCCAACAAATCGACCAGTCCCATCACGAAAGTGAAGAAGAGCATCCGAACTGAAACTCCGAAGCAGTTTGAAATCTTTGTCCCCTTTCCCATTGCTGCCAAACAGAAATAAAGGATAATCGAGAGCCCAAATGCGACAACTGCCAGCATCACAAAGGCTGAAATCACAGCTCCGACAATAAAAATGACGCTACTATAGTTGGTTTCCCCAATAATGCTTGCTATTGCATTAGCCGCTCCTTCTCTGTTGAGCAACAAGTTTATTATGCTCACAACTCCCACAAGGGCGGCCTCTATCAGAAAAATGTATTTTACCCTAGTTGACTTGATCCATCTTGTAAATTTCATAAATATACCCTCCTTGTAAACACATAGCTTGAAGATAATTTAATCAGTCCCAGTTAGCGCTGCCTTCTGAAACGTCAAGCACCCTTTACATTTCAGAGTATACCATACTCTTGCGAAAATGTCAAGCACGTTTTACATGGCAAACCAGCCATATATCGCGGGTGTTATAAATACTTCCACTAATGCGCAGAACAAAATTGCAAGAATATGGATTGTCAAATACAATAAAAACTTCTTAGGATTATTCCTTATAAAGCTTTCACCTTTATACACAATAAGACCTGTTGCGAGAAGGCATGGTATCTCAAAAATTCCATGAGGAAGCATCAATATCAGCAACTTAATGTTTGATGATATGATCCAACCAAGAGTGATTCCATGAGCTATCCCATTCGAAGTATAAATAAATATTGAAAAATACTTCGTAAAAATCGATGACAGATATATCGCTACAACGATAATCGCGTTATTCAGGAATACCTTAATAAAGAGAGAAAAGGCTTCTTGTTCAATGTCGATAATATCTTTTCCTGCCTGCGGATGGATAAAGAACAAGCCGAGAATAAGACCTATGACTAGTGTAGAAAAATAGGTAATTGACGGTGCCTTTAATGCTTTAGATAGTTCTGCTCTTTTCACAAAAATCCTTTCCTCTCTTAGTCTAGTTTACAGATACTCTTTTATTCGGCCTAACGCCATGTATTAATTGAAAAGCTGAGGCAATCGCCACACCTTTAACTGATACAATCACGCCAATTAAGCAGCTACACTAGTTGCAACAGCGAGAATCTTGGCAAGCCAAAGGGGAATAGTAACACCAAAGGTTGCCAGTGCTGCAACAATCGCACCTGCGGTTCCAAGACCAAGGATGATTATCGCGATCCATTTGGGCGGATACCATCCAGTTGCAGCCTCAATAAGCTCCTGAATGCCAAATACAGACATTGCGCTTGCGACCAGAGAAACAGCCGCAACAGAAATGCCGTTAAATGCACGTCTTACTTTAGTCATTGAAGTCTCCTCCTTTCTTCTATAATCTTTGTATGTTGGCAGTATCTGTAAACTTTACAGGCATAGAATACATAATTTTGAATAATTATGCAATAGATTTTGGGTATATGTGAAAAATATATTATTTTATACTTTTCACACAGGCGTATATAGCACTATAAAATACATGAAGAACGCCGAGATCCCGTCAGCTGACAGTACATACGGGTACACGAATAAAATCAGTAATGATTGTGTGAACAATTTGCCACGATGGAGAAATGCTTTTTTTCGTCCGGTTTTGGAAAAACGCAGGGTATTCACCGTAGTAGTAGTGAGGGATGAAAGATACCGTAGCAAGCATAGGGAGTGTAGCCACACTCCCGAAAAAGCCCCTGCCGGGGCATTGCTTGTTGGGATAATCCCAAACCCTTATTGGAAACAGAAAGGACGGTGGACGAATGGCAAACAGAACGAGGAACATTGTGCTGCGTGTCCCTGTGACCACAGAGGAACGGGCATTGATTGAGAAGAAAATGCAGCAGATGGGGACGCGCTGCTTCTCCGTCTATGCCCGTAAAATGCTTATTGATGGCTATGTGATAAAGCTGGATTACAGCGACATAAAAGCCATGACTGCCGAGCTGCAAAAGATCGGCACGAATATCAATCAGATTGCCCGACGTGTCAATGCAACGGGGACAATCTATGCGCAGGACATTGAGGATATAAAGGGGGTGATGAATGAAATATGGCTGTCACAAAGATCCATCCTATCAAAAGCACCTTGAAGAAAGCCCTTGACTACATTACCAACCCGGCAAAGACAGATGGCAAACTCTATGTATCCTCTTTCGGCTGCGCGGTGGAAACCGCAGACATTGAGTTTGAGAAAACGCGGTTGCGGGCAATGAATAAGGGTAATAACCTTGCCCATCACCTGATACAGGCATTTGAGCCGGGCGAGGTTACGCCGGAAGCAGCCCATGAGATCGGGCGGCAGCTTGCCGACAGCATCCTTGGCGGTAAATATGAATATGTGCTGACTACCCATATTGACAAAGGCCATGTACATAACCACCTGATTTTCTGTGCCGTGGATTTTGCCGAGCATAAGAAGTATATCTCCAATCGGAAAAGCTATGGCTTTATCCGCAAAACGAGTGACAGATTGTGCAAGGAAAACGGATTGTCCGTTGTGATCCCCGGCGCGGATCGGGGAAAGCATTATGCCGAATGGGACGCGCAGCGCAAAGGGACAAGCTACAAACAAAAGCTGAAAATCGCCATTGACCGGCTCATTCCTGTCTCCGCAGACCTTGACGATCTGCTGCGCCGTCTGGAAGCAGAGGGCTACGAAATCAAGCGCGGCAAATATATCTCATTCCGCGCACTCGGACAGGAACGCTTCACCCGCTGTAAGACGCTTGGAGAAAGCTACACAGAGGAAGCATTAGCCGAGCGCATCAATGGCAAGGGCATTTTGAAAACCCCGAAGCCGGAGCGCACCGGCGTTTCGCTGCTCATAGATATTGAAAACTGTATTAAGGCGCAGCAGTCGGCAGGCTATGAGCGCTGGGCAAAGATTGAAAACCTCAAACGCGCAGCCCGGACAATGGTATTTCTCGATCAGAACGGGATTGCCAGGTACACGGATTTGCAGCAGAAAATCGCAGAGCTGCAGGACGGGCAGGAACAGACCGCCGCAGCCCTCAAAACGGTGGAACGCCGTTTGTCCGATATGGCGCTGCTGATCAAGCATATTGAAACATACAGGGAGCTAAGACCGCTGTACGATGAGTACAAGAAATCCCGCGACAAGGAAAAATATCTGCGCGGGCATGAAAGTGAAATCATCCTCTTTGAAGCAGCGGCAAAGGCATTAAAAGCAACTGGCGTTGAACGTGGGCTGCCAGACCTTTCAAAACTCAAAGTAGACTACCAACGGCTTGCTGCCGAAAAGGACAGGCTGTATTCCGAATACGGAAAGCTGAAAAAGCAGCTTCGGGAATACGATGCAGTCAAACAGAATGTGGATAGTATTTTGTCCCCTGTCCAGCAGCGGGAACAGGAAAAAACGTTGTAGAAGCATTGACATTCACACATATATTTATGTATAATAAATGTGCAATATTATGTCGATTGGGGGTGTGCGTTTGGACGCAAAAGAAACCATTAAGGCGCTTTTGGAAGCGTCTGAGGACGGAACGATTACTGCCGAACAGGTAACACAGGCAGGGCTGCACCGCAGCGTATTGCAGGAGCTTGTAAAAAGCGGCGAGCTGTACCGCTTCGGACGCGGGTTGTATGTGCGCAGTGGGATATGGGAAGATGAACTGTATCTGTTGCAGCGGAAATACGGGCGCGGGATCTATTCTATGGAAACAGCTCTTTACCTGCACGGGTATTCAGACCGCACCCCGGCGCAGTACACCATGACCTTTCCAAAGGGCTATAACACCCCGTCACTGAAACAGGAAAATGTCACGATCAAATGGGTACAGCAGTTAAACTATCCTCTTGGCATTATTGAGATCCCCTCGCCCTGCGGCAATCCTATTCGCGTATATGACCTTGAAAGAACGCTTTGCGATCTGCTGCGCGGCAGCGGCGGTGACATTCAAATCATCAATCCGGCAATGAAACGGTATGTCGTTTCCAAAGACCGGGACATTCACAAACTTTTGCAGTATGCACAGCAGTTAAGAGTACAGCCAAAGGTACAACGGTATCTGGAAATTCTGCTGTAATGCAATTCAAAAAAGGAGGCGTATGTATGGGTTATCTGGCAGCGCAGGGCGCAATTTTGGCAATCGGTATTGTGATCGGGTTGATCTGCTCGGTCATCGGGCTTTTCTTCGGACATATCATTTTGTTTGACAGCATTGCCCTCGGCATTGTTGCCGGGGTGTGCTGCAACTCCTTTACTCCCATTCACCCGGCGCTCTGCCTTGTGATCGGGATTGCGGTTTTTTTGCTGCTGTTATGGCTGCAACGTACCAGTGTCGGTTTCTGGGTGATCGGCGGACTGCTCACGCTGATTTATGCGGCGGTAGCCGGGCTGCTGGCGTGTTTGCTTACAGAAAAAGATCTTGTTTGGGGCTTGGTGACTTTCGGTATCGTGTTCCTCGTGATCGGCGGACTGCACCTTCACGCAAGGGACAACTGAAAATTCCAGTCAGTGACTGGAAAATCTGAAAACGGGCATAATAGAAAGGATACACACTATGGATGAGATAGCGAAGTATGGCGATATGATCAATGAAATCAAAGAGGTTTTGCAGTCTGCGCGGCAGAACGTAGCGCAGCAGGTGAACACAGAGCTGTTAACTACTTACTGGAATATCGGGCGCATTATCGTAGAGCATGAGCAACAAAGCAAGGAACGTGCTGAATACGGACAGCAGACGTTAAAAGAACTGTCCAGAGTGCTGACAAAGGAATTTGGCAAGGGCTTTTCCCGCTCCAATCTGCAAAATATGAGAGCGTTTTACCTCACCTATCAAAAATGCCAGACACCGTCTGGCAAATTGAGCTGGTCGCACTATTGTGAGCTGCTTTCCATATCCGACGCAGATAAACGCAGCTTTTACGAAAAGGAAGCAATCAATTCCGGTTGGTCTGTCCGGGAATTAAAGCGTCAGATGGCAACCTCCCTCTATGAAAGACTGCTGCTTTCTGACGGAAAAACAAATAAGGAAACGGTGCTTGCCCTTGCGCAAAAGGGGATTGAAATGGCTTCTCCCGGCGACATCATCAAAGACCCCTATGTTTTTGAGTTTCTGGGCATTCCCGAAAGCAAGCCGGTTATGGAAAGCGAGCTTGAAAAAGCACTTGTCCAGCAGATTGAAAAGTTTCTTTTGGAGTTAGGGCGCGGTTTTATGTTTGTCGGCACACAGCAGCGGGTTACACTGAACAACATTCATTACTATGTGGATATGGTTTTTTACAACAAACCTCTCCGTGCCTATGTACTGATCGAACTGAAAACGGTCAAGCTGCTGCCGGAAGCGGTCGGACAGCTCAATATGTATCTCAATTATTATGCCGCAGAGGTCAACGATCCCGACGATAACCCGCCCATCGGTATTATTCTTTGTACCGATAAGACAAATGTGGAAGCGGAATATGCACTCGGCGGGCTTTCCAACAACATCTTTGCCTCGCGCTATACCTATGTAATCCCGAATAAGGAAGAACTGATCGCACAGGTGGAAGCAGTCTTGAGAGAATGGCATGAGCCGGAATCGGACGGCGAAAAAGAGGATTAAAGTCACTGTTTAGGGGCATAAAATGCGGCTTGCAGCAAGGCTTTCTGGCGTGGAAACCAAGCTGCCCGTATGTTTTCCTTTCCACAAGAGAAAACAGTCTTTGAAACCGTGACGAAATGGCAAAAAAGAAAATGCGGGACGCAGCAGCCGAAGATGGCCGCTGCGTCCCGCGTTTGTGTATTACTGCCGCTTTTGGAATACCGTGTCCGCAGATCATTGAAACAGCGACAGGCTGCTCTTTACAATCCGATTGACGAAGTAAATGACTTCCTCACGACTGTACTTGTCATAGCCTCCGACGACAACGTGCATCAGGCCGTTTGACAAGTGGGTATAGAGCATTTCCAGCTCCGCGTCGGTAGCATGGCGTAGCTTTTGCTTCCAGTAGGCAATGCTCTCATCTCTGGCAAGGTCGATCATCCTTTGCAAAACAGACGCACTTGCACCTTGGAAGATCAGCACCCGGCAGGCGTCCTCGTGTTGCTCCACCATTGCATAGATCGCTTCAATGAGGGCGGTCACATCAAAGGAATCTACCAACTTCAACGATTTCTGAAACGCTTCCAGTAGTTCTTGCTCGATGCTTTCCAACAGTGCAAAGCAATCACTGTAATGAGCGTAAAAGGTCGCGCGGTTCAGCTCCGCCATTTCACAGACCTCTTTAACGGTGATCTTGTTGACAGGCTTTTGTTTGAGCAATATCAAAAAGGATTCTTTCAGAATCCGCTGCGTATATCGGATTCTTGCATCGGTTTTCCTCATAGAAAAAACTCCAAACATAAAAAATTTACAACTTTTTTCGACACTGACACCGTATCTGTCGGTTATCTTTCGCATAACAACGGGTTGTCGGTTGTCGCAAAGGTTCATTTTAAGTATACTATACTTGTGAAAGATAATCAACACTTGCCGTTTAGTTTGGAGGTGATCCCGTGTTTCAAAAGTATCTTGTTACAGGCGCAACCGGCTTTCTCGGACGCACTGTGGTCGCGCAGCTTCTTGAAAGAAAGGCAGAAATCCACGCTCTTGTCATGGAAAATGATCCTCTGGCGCGGGAACTTCCGCAAGAGGTTCATTCCGTTGTCGGTGATGTATGTGATGAAAGCTCCCTGAATTGTTTCTTCTCCGGTGCAGACCGGCAAACCTGCGTCATACATTGTGCCGGTATTATATCGGTAGCTTCTCATCCGGGCGATAGGATTTACCGGGTGAATGTTGGGGGAACCAACAACATTCTGCGCTTGTGCGCGGAATACGGCGTTGGAAAACTCGTGTATGTCAGCTCAGTCCACGCCGTTCCGGAAAAACCCAAGGGAACGGAGATCACGGAGGATGCCGTGTTTTCGCCGGAATTGGTGCGGGGCGATTACGCAAAGAGTAAGGCCATCGCAACTGCCCTGGTTTTTGATGCTGCGAAGCGGGGGCTGAATGCCAGCGTGGTATTTCCCTCCGGCATCATCGGTCCG
>JABLTN010025473.1_pt1 | contig 12574 bp, 12 predicted proteins | sample 7160141 | NCBI WGS metagenome assembly JABLTN01 (sample SAMN14651226, study PRJNA627086) | human gut metagenome | isolation source: feces | host: Homo sapiens | reverse complement strand
GTTTATATGTTTTAAAAAAATCATGAAGTGAAATTCAAACCCAAAGATGGTCATTAAGATTTATATTATAAAGATAAATTTATATCTTTAGAAGAAAAAAATAAACCAAATGTTCCGTATTTAAGGTGGAGATTAGGATGTAATAGTAATCGTATAGATTACTGTTTTAATGGTTTTGCTTTTAGAGATTTAATATGCAAAAATAGCTATGCACAATATTTATATAGTGCACCAGAGTTTTTAGGTAAGCTGGCAGAATTCTTAGAAGACTCAGATATTAAAAAAGACTATTTTAATAATAGTAAATATTACTGCTTAGAATATCTTGTACCTATTGATAAAGTATATTTTGATAATAATGAAAAATTAGATAAATAAAAATATTTATTAAATCAAGTATTACATAGTTTATATGAATACTCTATAAGAGAAAGTAGATATATGTTTGATAATGATAATCCCATTATTAGATTATGATGTAATGCAAGAAGAATACTTTGTTTCAAAAGAAGAAATCACATTGGAGATATTAAGATAAAGAATAGTAGTTTTATATTGTATATATTTTAGCAATAAGTAAATATGAAAATAAATGAATTAAGTGTTAAAATATATCCAAGCTTTGGTTATTAGACATCTAAAACAGCCCCAAATTATTATTTAGGATTATACCATAATTTTATATAATATATACGAAACAATAAAAGGGTAAAACTCACTTAGTATAGGGGGAAGAAAATGTATAACATTGGAGAAGTATCTAAATATTTAGGTATCTCTAGAGATACGCTGAAATTTTATGAGAGTAAAGGATTAATAAATCCTAAGAAAAATTCGGGAAATGGATATAGAGAATATGATCATTTTGATATATATGATATTACAACAATAAACTTTTATAGGGAAATTGATATTGAGATGAAAAAAATTCAAGAGATAAAGAAAAATATGAGTATAGAGGATTTAGAGTTTTTACTAAAAGAGAAAGAACAAGTTATATTAAGAGAAAATTCAGAGAATTTAAAGAAAGCAGTTACATTAACAGCTTTAAGAAGAGTAATAAGTTTTAATGAAGAAGGTATGATAGGAGATAAGTTTATAATTGTAAGAGAAGTAGAAGACTTTCACAAGGACATAGAAGGTGAAATTATTGCTCATGAAAATTGTCTTTATACTATTATTGAAGATGGAAGATGGTCTACTGATGGAGAAAATATTGATAATAAAGTAGAAGCCAGTTTAAGAAAAATAGCAATAAAAAAAGGATATGAACTTCTTGGAGTTGTTTATGTTAACATATTACTTACTACTTATGAAGAAAATCTTGAACGTGTATTCTTAGAAATTTATGCACCTATAAAATAATATAAATAATAGTTGACTAGGGTCTTACTCATAGGTTTAAGCTCATTATATAAGCAGTTATAACTTAGATTATAGCAATCAAATATTAATTGAAATGAGGAATACTTATGAAAGCAAAGAAAGAATTGAAAAGGCCTATAGCAAGTTTTATTATTTTAACAAATTTAATTTTTTTACCACTTTTTTTATTAGTAGCAGTAACTAAAATATTAGGATTACCAATAATAGTATTTAATGTTGCTTTATGTATATCATCTTGGTCATCAACATTTGCATTTATGATACTATTTAAAAGAATTTATCCAGAGCAAAGTTTTATAGCATATGTAAAAGATAAATTTAAAAATAAATTGAAGTTTATAATAATATTTGTTGCAATTGGTGTACAAGCTTTAATAACAGTATTAGTTATATTTATAATAGCATGTAAGAATAATGGAATGATGCCTAGTTTTACAGTTTCATCATTAGGAATGTTTATATATTTATTTGTAAAAAATTTATTTGCAGGACCATTAGGTGAAGAATTAGGATGGAGAGGATTTGTTTTAAATGAACTTCAAAAGAAACATTCTCCTATAAAGTCATCAATAATAATAGGGTTTTGGTGGGGATTATGGCATTTACCAATATGGTTTACAACAGGATTTATAGGAATTAATTTAATAAAATATATTATATTTTTTATTATTGCCATTATATCAGTTAGTATTATAATTACAGTTTTTTATAACCTAAATAAGAATTTATTAGTTCCTATTATGATACATCAACTATTTAATTTTTTAATTGGAATAATTAGCTGGGATTTAATTGAGCTTATAAAATATTATGCAATATTATATTTATTAGTTGCAATTATATTAGTTATTATGAATCAAAGGAAAGTTCTATATGGAAATATTTCCATTTAGATAAAATGAATTTCTTTAGAGGTGTAACGGAGAATTATAGTATAAGTAAATATAAGAAATGGTATTATATCAAAAAACATTTAATATTGGATTAAATAAATGGGATGCGTTAGGTGTAGAAGTAGATAATTTCTATACATTAAAAGAAGTTCATTGGTTAGTTAGAAATATTTATACAGATGGAGATGAATGAAGGAATTTTTAAAATAGTAAATAGAATTAAAAAATTTGTAGATATATGGATAGAGTTAAATTTGGATATTATATTTCACTTGTAATTATTTTAACAATACTGAGATTTTTAGTTAACAAACTAGTAGAGGTTATACTTAATACACATAATCATAGGATGAATGTTATTGATACATTAATAATCATACTATTTACTGAGTTTATTATGGAAGTATTTAGAGGAAAAGAGAATTGTAATAAATTTAAATAGATGTTTATGGGATATATATGATATAACATATGTAAGTAATGATAATACTGAAGATGCTTTCAGAATGTTTACTATATTAAATAATATGGGAATACCATTAACAAGTGCTGATATTATCAAATCTCAAAATATAGGAGAATTAAGTACTGAAAGAGAAGTAAAAAATATGATGAAATATGGGAAGATATTGAAGGAAGGTATGGAGAAAGATTTAATAGATTCATTCAATTTATAAATATAGTGAGATTTATGATAATATTATTGATTTGCAAGATACGTCTCTTTCTAATGAGTACAAAAATTTAATAACTATAATGAGAATTTGGTTTAGATCAGAAGAGTGGATTCCGCAGGTTATGTATTATTATAGTAAGTTTAAAGAAAATAGGTTAGAAGAATTTTTAAAGTTACTTGAGTTTAAATTTGCTGGTGATTGGATTTGTGGAATAACCCCAACATTAAGATTAGATGCTATGAATGAAATTCTTAAGGTAATAGAGAGTATTTATACACGTACAAAGGATGATTTTATAAAACTGAATTTTAAAAAAATAGAAGCTCCATATAAAGTAACAACATTTGATAATTCAGGAAAAGTAATAGATTCATTAAAGGTAAAATATTAGAAAATGTAGAGGATCAGTGGCCAGGAGAATTGAATGGTAGTGGAACATATATTAATTTTAAGTTCGAAAGGCAGTTTTTAATACACTACGTTCTGGATTAAAAGGTAACTATAATTTTAAAAGTTTAATTAAGATTTTAAAAGAAGAGTTGGGATTTGTATATTATGGAATAATTAAGCAAAATAAGGCTACTATTACAATAGCATATACTGATAGAGAGAATAATATTGGTACTGAAATAGTAGAAGCTTTAGAACCCCAATGGAAGAAGTATTTTGGACTAGGAAAAGGAGAAACTAAGTGTGATTTGGGTGCAGGTAATATAATATTAAGACATGAATTTGGGTGTATTTCAAATAATAATGAAAACTATAAATACTATAAAAAGAATATGTCTTCTTCTGGTGTGAAAATAAGATTAAATGGAAGGCTAATAGAGTATAATTTGTTTAAAGAAATATGGGGAATAGAAAAACATAATAAATATAATTATTTATTAATAAGAATAGATTTAATTTCTGAAGATCAAAATAAGTTACCTATGACGAGAACAACCAAAAATGGATTAAGACAAGGTGACATAAGATTAAATAAAGTATATTCTTTTATATTAGAGCATTTACCACAGGTAACAGCAGAAATAGATAGTGATGGAATTGATAATGAAGTAGATTTGTTCATTGAATTAGAAAGAATAAAGCAACAACAACTTGATGATCCAAAGACTATAACAAGGGAACAAAAAGTTTTTAAGGCAATACATGAAAAGGTAAGAATAGATTTATACATTAAGAATAAGGATAATGTAATAATTTATGAAGGTAAAAAAGATAAGACTACGCCAAAGGACGTATATCAATTAAAAATGTATTGGGATGGATGTATTGCTGATGGAATAACGCCAACTATAGGAAGATTAATTTCAAGAAGTCACCCTGAGTCGGTAAGATTATTAGTGGAATATGTTAATCAAATTAAAGATATTCAAGGAAATAATTATAACTTTCAGTTAATAACTTGGAAAGAAGATTCAGTAAAATATCCGGAATTTAACGAGTAAAAGTAACTAAAAAAATTGATATGTTCAATTATGACTTAACTAAATTTTATAGTTAGGTCTTATTTTTATGTATAAATATGATAGAATATATTAGAAGAAAGTTATTAAGAGTGGACAATAGAGTATATAGTGGAAAATTAACAGGAGAATCATTTTTATTATATGAATTAATTTCTGGAGGACAAAGTACTGTTGATAATTTATTTTATAATATGAATACAAGGAAGATTGGATTAGTTGGAATGTGGGATACTGTTGCATTCGATGAAGTTGTTGCTATAAAGTTTAAGAATAAAGATGGAATACAAATAATGAAAGATTATATGGCTTCAGGATCATTTGCAAGAGGAAAGGAAGAAAAAAATGCTTCTAATTCGTTTGTATTTGTAGGAAATATTAATCTTATTTATCTAAATGGAGTTTTATGATGTAGATTTTTGCTATATAGATAAAAAACAATGGATGAAGAGTATATATCAGTTCCAGAGCAAGGTGGTAGAAAACTAATACCAAAAGGTTTAGGAAAGCCAGGCCATATATATACAGTAGGCCATACTCAGAATGGAATGATTGGAGTATACAAAATAGAAAATCAAGTTGTTTCTGGTTCTGGTAAGTTTGAAAAATCAGGAGTAGGATCAGATAGAGAAGCAAAAGAAAGCTTAGATACTACATTTAGATTTTTTACAGCTAATAGTAAAAGTATTAGTGCTTCTATATCAACTAAAACTAAAGATTTCTTAATGCATATTAGTGATTTACAGGGAATTGGTCTAACAAGTGAACTTGCAGTTGCTCAATTTATTGCATTATGTTCTGCATCATTAGAAAAGCCTGTTCAAGAATCATTAGTTGTATTAGGAAATATGAATTATGGAGGAACTTTAATGACAATAGAAGAGTTTGCTAATTGCCTTCAAGTTTGCGTTGATGCTGGAGCTAAAAAGGTATTGATGCCTGCAACAGCTGTAGTAGATTTACAAACAGTTCCAGCCGATTTATTAATAAAAGTACAACCAATTTTTTATTCTAGTGCTATTGATGCTGTATTTAAGGCTTTAGGAGTAAATTAAATAATTTATTAAAATGTATAAATAAAATGAATTACCTAGTAATATAGAATTACTAGGTAATTTAAATAAAACAATAAAATAGTGTAAAAATAAAAAAGCAATATGGACAAAATAATATTATTATAGTATATTTTGAGTGTAAGCTTACAGAGGTGTTAATGTTGAAGTTTGGAGAATACATAAAAAGTAAACGACTAGAAAAGGGAATTTCTTTAAGAGAACTTGCCAGTAAAGTTGGAATATCACCATCTTATATGAGTGATATAGAAAAAGGAAGAAGAAATGCACCTAATAAAGAAAAAGTAGATAAAATTGCAGAAGCCTTGTTTTATTCAGAGGAAGAAATAAATGAACTTTATGATTTAGCAGGAGAATCTAAAAACTCTATAGCTTCTGATTTATCGTCATATGTTATGGAAAGTAATTATGTTAAATATTTTCTTAGAACAACTAAAAATAAAAATGATGATAATTTAATGGATGATATTACTTATGTTTTAAATAATGAAAATATCCAAAATATTGTTAGAGCAATAAGACAAGGAAATTATACAGAAGATGAATTGAAATTTCTTTTAAAACTAATAAAGAAATAGGAGGATATATGTATTGAGAAGATATACTAATGAACAGTTAGAGGAGATTGCAAGCGTTGAGTTAGAAAAAGCTAAAAAGTATAAAGGTTTATATAATAAAGATTTAATTAATATAGATTTATTGGCTGAATTATATTTAGGTTTAGAGATCGAGTATAAAGAGCTACTTGATACTAAAAAATTGGCTATGTTAGTTATGAATCCTATGAAGGTAGTTGCAAGGATAGATTCAGAAGATGAGAATGAGGAGGAAATACTTGAAATAGTAGCGGTTCAAGGGAAAACTATACTTATAAATTTAAATGAGTCTAATAATAGAAATGAAGGTGGATTGAGATTTAGTATAGCACATGAAATAGCACACTGGATATTACATAGATTTTATTTGGAAAGTGAAATTGATGATGATATTGAAGTTGAAGCTAATTATTTAGCAGCAGCGCTACTTATGCCTAAAGAAAAATTTAAGCAAGAGATTGAATTGTTAAGATTAGAAAATGATAAATATAAAGGTGAAGAATGGATAACAAATAAGTTAGCAAAAAAGTTTAATGTATCAAAAACTTCCGCCAGGATAAGAATGGAGTGTATTATGGGAAAAAATGAAAATAAAAGTTCGCAAAGTTGCGTACATAATAAGGAAGATAAACCTAAAAAGACGAAGAGTGCAGCTGTAACTAATTACACTTGCTTAAATCAACAGCTGAGTTATGAAATTACAGAAGAATTTTTAAAAGAAAGTTATGTTTATGAAAATAATATAAACAAATCATTTATAGATTTATATGAAAAGATAAAGAAGATAGCAAAAGATAAAGATATAGAACAATGGAAAATAGAAACATTGCTGAATATTCCTAAAAAGATAAGTCAATTAGAACCATATCAATTTATTGCATTTAACGAATGTAGAAATAAGTTTTATTCATTAGATATATTAAGTAAGGGTCAAATAATACAAATAAATAGTAGGTTTAAAAAACAAATAGAAAAGTTTGTAAGCAATAATTTAGAGATATTTAAGGAAGCAAAATTAGAGTTGGATAAGTTAGATTTTTCTGTTGAGGAAAGTAAAAGAGTTTCATTAAATGATATAGATTTTAATGAAGAGTTAATAAGTATGAAAATATTAAGAGATATTTCAAGTAAGAATTTTGAATATGATGGTAAAATAATTGATTTTTTACCTTGTTATAATGTAACAACAGGGATAGAAGTTATAAGTGATTTAATAGAAGATAATGAACTTAAAGATGTAATTAGAAGATATTCATTTGTGATACAACCTAATATTGTTGAATATAGGAATAAAAAATATTTTGAACCTAAGATAGTTTTAAGAAGATTTATAAGTAGTATATTAACTGAAGATTCTTTAGGAACACAATTTAGAAGTGAAAGTAATAAGTATATAGATTTAAATAGAACTATATTTATAAAGTGTGATGATAAGTTTATTACTGTTAGAATAGCAAAGAAGAAAGATCTTGAAGAAGGTGAAGCTATTAAAATACGACCATATTATAAGGATTACTTTATATTTAAAGAAATTAAGGAAAATATGGATATAGGAATAGAGAATATAAATTCAGCTTTATTTGCAGAGAAGGCTAATCCAGATATATTAATAGCTTATCATACATCTATGAAATATGATGTAGACACTAAAATAGGTGTAGGGGTTCATAGTAATGATAAGGTATTAATAAAGGATCATATTTTAAAATCTTGTGAAAACTTAAAGTTAATAGAGCCAATTGAATGTATAGTTGCAAATAAAAAAGATTTTATTAACATATCGGGTTCGGCTACTGATCAAGGCAAATTAAAGTTAGATAAGGTATTTGTAAAAAATAATCTTAATGAAGTAAATTTATATGTTTTTAGAATAGCTAATAGTAAATTTAAATTAGAAGATTATATAAGAAGATTTATAGAACATCCATCAATTATAAAAAAGGAAAAATATAAAGAAGAACCTAATATTGAAAAAATCAATAATAATCAATATAGTATTAAACTTTACAATAAAACAATAATTTTTAATATTATTGAGATAATTAGTGATAAAATTGCAGGGCGAAAGATATCGGAAAATGAAAATTATGAAGATAGGAAGAAAATAATATTGAATGCTATGGGACAGGTAAAGGAAAATTCAATAGCAAGTGTATTAATAGATGATTTAAGAAAAAGCCCTAAGGTAGATTCTAAAAATATTATAAGGCTTGCTCTAAATTCAATTGGAATTGTAAATCAATTTATAATTGATGATGTTGGAGCTGAAAATAAGACTGATGAAGATAGAGATAATGCATTTGATAATAAAACAAGAGCAGCCATGTTAGATTTACTAAATGATATTGGATTTGTAAATGCATCAGGAGTAATAGAGAATAAAGTTATATATTCTTTTTGGGTGTATAGGATAGGAAAAAAAGATAATAAGAATAAATATATTACATTTATAATAAGAACAAATTTTAATGATATTGAGTTTATGATATTAGAAGGTAATGAGTGTTATGAATGGATGCCATTATTTAAGGCTAATAGTGCTATAAGTAGTTTAGGAAGCTGGTTAAATAGTTCTGGAGATATAGAGGAATTAACACAAGAAGAGGTTATTAATGAAATAATAGAGGAAATAAATGAAGATTCAAGAGAAAAAATAGTAATTGTATCACATGAGAATAATTTTGATAATAATTTGTTTGAAAATAAATTTAAAGAATTTATTAATGCATCTGTAGTAATGACTAATATTTCAGAAACTGAAGTTATACAATATCATAAAACGGCAGGAAATACAGGAATAACAAGTTGTATTTATAAGATAGACGATAATTATTATAGAAGTTATGGGCAAAAGGTAATAGGAATGGAGCAGAATTCCGCTTTATATAAAAAGGATTATTTAAAGAAGGAATATAAGCATAGAAATTTATTGGATATTAAAATTTTAAAAAGTAACATAAATAATAATATGTTGGCAGAAATAATTCATAGATTAAGATTACCTTTGACAAATAACATACATGCTAATATGGATATACTTACTGAGCATTTAAGTTCTTTTGAAAGACATATAGAAGGGAGTATAACAAAAAAATGATAAATAATGGAGGCGTAGTGGAGAATTTCAACTTATTATTAAGAGATATAAATTTATTTGAAGAAAAAAAAGATTTAAAAAAGTTATATCTTGATTTACAAAGAGCTAAAAATCAATTTATATGTTTTAATGACTGTTTTCAATTAACAGACTTTATAAGGAAGCTTGCTATTATTTCACCAGCTGACTTTGGAATACAAAACGATAGCGGTTATATAAATAAAGGAATATACTCATTATCTATTTTAGATAGTGAGTATAATCTAAGAGATGAATGGAGAAATTATTTATTCAAAAATACTGGAGAAAAATTCTTGAAGAAAAGATTTAGCAAATTAATTAACTTATGTTTAGAAATAGAAAAAAATGAAGGGGATAATTTGGGGCTTAAGTGCTATATATTTTTCAGAATGGACACTGTAATAAGAAATCCTATTACTTCAATAATAAAGTTTAAAGAAGAATTAGCTGTATTATTACAAGATAAATTTGAAGTATATAAAGATAGGTTTATTGAATTATTTAAAGAATTTTATGAAAAGGTAAAAGCAAAGGGCAAATATAAAGTTTGCAATAATTGTGGATATTGGGATTATACAAGTAATAAACATGTGTTTTGTAAAGAAAATAAATTTAAAGAGCTTGAGTTAGGTGTTAATGATTGGATTATAAAGGAATCGGTATATAAGGATTATACGTCAGTAGGTCTTATAGAAAGAGATGTATTTGATAGATTGAAAAAAGAAGGTTTTGAGGTAATATTATATCCAGATATAGAAAGAGAAGGGGATTTAAAAGTTATAATTTATAATAAACAAATATTTATAGATTGTAAGTCGTATAGTAATATTACTGATTTAGTAGATGAAATTAAAAGGGATAAATATTTGGATAGAGTTATAGTGGTACCAGATATTTATTATAAAGAACATAAAGAATATATTGAGGCAGAATTACCTAAGTATTTAAGTAGAAAGTTTTTAAATATAGATAATTTAATAAAGTATTTAAAAGTAGAAGGGCGAAAAGTAAATGAATAATCGTAGTTTTTATGAATTACATAGAGATAATAATCTTAAAGAGATATATAGTTTTTGGGAAGAATTTGATAAAAAGATATTAATATTTGATAATCCAAGTGAAGGAAAAGTATTTGATATTAAGAAAACATCTTTTATATATGCTGAGCATGTTTTATTTTCAGCATATTATGTTTACGGAGAAAAATTTAAAGTAGAGGATGTTTTAGCGTTATACACATCGATGCCTGAAACTTTTATATCTAATATGGATGAAATGAAATATAACTTTGCAGTTAAAGGTATTTATTATTTAAAGAGTTTTTCAAGAAATGAAAGAGAATTATTAACTAATATTAAATTTTATTTAAATCAAAAAAATGATATTATTACTAAATTTAAAATGTTCTTTTTAAATGAAGATAAACAAACTATAAATTTTAAAAGTCCTGATTTTTATAGTGAGAGAATAGGGATATATATAAATTTAATAGAAAATTCATTTTCAAAACATCTAAATAGTGAAAAAAAGCCTGGAAGTAAAGTTGATGATAATAGAATAGGACAGGAAATAACTAATAAACTTAAGGAAAAAAGAAGTTACCATGAAAGTATAGTTAAAAATATAAATAATATATTAGATACAATAGATGATTCTTTTATAGAGAACATGGGAGAGAAATATAAATATCAAAATGATAAGATAAAAGTATATGATGTGCTAAAAGATAGTATTATTTATTCGGAAAATAAATTTAGGCTTAATGAGTTTTATACTCACTTAGCAGGTAAAACTGGTGCAGGAAAGACTGTGTATACAGATATAATTATAAATAAACTAGCTAAAGAAAATAAAAGAATGCTAATAATAACTGATAACACTATTAATAGTAAGCATTATAAGGAGCGTCTTGACAAATTAGGAATAAAAAGTACTATTTTAACTGGTAAGAAAAGAAATCATTATATAGAAAGATATTATAAATCTAAGAGACAGAATGTATTGCTAGAAAATAAAGAAGAAGGAGCTTTAAAGAGTATTATATTAAATGAATCTATAATAAATAATTTAGATTATTTTTGTAGTGAAGCAAAAGAGCCAGAAGAAAGTGACTATGATCAAATTGATGTAAAGAGAGATTGTAGCAAATGTAAAGATGGATTCTTAAAGTGTGGATATTATAATATGTATAGAGAAATGATAGACTCTAATGTTATTATAGCGACAGCAAAGACATTATTATTATCTAAGATGCCAAGAATATTTGATTTAGAGGAAAGAACGTTATTTGAGATATGTATTTTATATTCGGATTTAATGATTATTGATGAAGTTGATGAAATACAAAAAGAGTTTGATGGAGCTTTTATTGATGAAATAAAAATATATTCAGGAAATGCTGTAGATGATACTTATAGTAGAGGAGATATAGAAAGTCTTTTAAAAATTGTTAATAATATTGATAGATTAGATATTTCAACTAAATCTGTAGTTAATGAATTTAAAAAGGATGTTAGAATATTAGATAACATTGTTGATATATTAATAGTATTATTTTTAAATAAGGGAAACCAAGATTTTATTAGAGAGTCTATAGGAGTTAATAAGAGTTTTAATTTAATATCTTTAATAGAATTATTTTTTGAGAAATATATTCGTAAAATGCAGGTAAATCAAATGGAAAATAGAAAGGTTAATAATAAATCAGTAATTAATGATTATTATAATTTTTTTGTTAATGAAGATACAATAAAATATATTACATCTAAATATTTTAAGTTGCTAGAGGAGTATGATGTAGATAAGGTTAATTTAGAGAATGAAGAGGGTTATGAGTCTATAGAAGAAGTTTGTCATAAGATATATAATGGATTAATGAAAGACTTAAAGGAATTAAATAATAAATATAATATAAGATTTAAAATTCTTAGAGATAGTAAAAAGAGTTTAAAAACTGAGAAAGAGGAAATGAGAACTAAATTTTTAATATTTATAATGCTTATTTCTTTAATTGATAGTTACTATAAAAATGTGAGAAGAAGATTAAGGTCAGTAGTACCATATGTAAAGGAATCAAAAGACAATGGGTTAAGAGATTTAGTATTTAGGTATTTATATAAAGAGGATATTCCACTTGTTCCAGAAAGTTTTTTAGAAAGTTTTATTAGTGGATATACTTTAACAGAGGAAAAGGAAACTAATAAAAATATTCTTGTTCTTAAAAAAAATAATTATACAGGAATAGGAAGAGAAGTGTTGTTTAATACTACTAAAAATTTAGCAGCATTATACGATACTAAACAAATACCTATGTTTATGTCATCTGCAACAATCATAGATACAAAAAGTTCATTATATACAAT
>JABLTN010051492.1_pt1 | contig 12575 bp, 10 predicted proteins | sample 7160141 | NCBI WGS metagenome assembly JABLTN01 (sample SAMN14651226, study PRJNA627086) | human gut metagenome | isolation source: feces | host: Homo sapiens | reverse complement strand
TGGCTGACTATGTCGTCGCTGTCACCGATTGCCTCGTGGACTACCCCAACTACCCCGCAGAGATCAACCAGACCAAGGTGGATTACGTCTGCGTCGTGGACCAGATCGGCATCCCCGAGAAGATCGCTACCGGCGCTGCAAAGCCCACCACCGACCAGCGCAAGATCCTGATGGCCGAGTACTGCACGCAGGTCGTTGCAAACACCCCCTACTTCAAGGATGGCTTCTCTTATCAGACCGGTGTCGGCGGCGCATCCATCGCCTCCACCATCTCTCTGGCCAAGATCATGGAAGAGAAGAACATCCATATGGGTCTGGGCGTCGGTGGTCTGACCAAGCCCATGTGCGAGCTGCTGGACTGCGGTCTGGCCCGCAAGCTGGTGGATACCCAGGATTTCGATTTGGATGCGGTCAACAATGTCCGCACCAACCCCAACCACTTCCCCATCTCTGCTGGCGAGTACGCAAGCCCCATGAACAAGGGCGCTTTCGTCAACAAGCTGGATTACGTCATCCTGGCCTCTCTGGAAGTTGATACCCACTTCAACTGCAACGTCGTCGTCGGCTCCGATGGCATCATCACCGGCGCACAGGGCGGCCATCCCGATACCGCACAGGGTGCAAAGTGTACCATCGTCATCGCTCCTCTGCTGCAGGGCCGCATCCCGGCCATCTGCACCGACGTGACCACTGTCACCACCCCGGGCGAGAGCGTGGACATCGTCGTTACCGATTACGGCGTGGCCGTCAACCCCAAGCGCCCCGACCTGCTGAAGGCCCTGCAGGACGCCGACTGCGTGCCTCTGAAGACCATCGAGGAGCTGCGCGACATCGCCTACTCCATCGTCGGCGAGCCGGAGAAGGTCCAGTTCGGCGACCGCATCGTGGGCATCATCGAGGCCCGCGACGGCACTGTCATGGACGTCGTCCGCGAAGTCAAGCCTTTCTCTTTCCGCGAAGATTGAGTGATATAGCATAAAAGCGGGAATGTGGCTTGCCAACCACGCTTCGGAATGGATTCACGGAGATTCCTTCGCTCTTCTCACCCCCGCTTTTGCGGCTAAATATGCACACAAACTTCATGCGATTCTCCTTTTTCAAGGTTTTGTGTTTTATACCGGCATAAAACCAGAGAGCAGCCAACTGCACCGCGCGCAGTTGGCTGCTCTTCTTTGTTTCTATGAAAAAAATAAATGACGCTCTTACGGCACAAAACGATAGCCGACGCCGCGGATGGTGATGATGTGCTGGGGCGTGCGGGCGTTGTCCTCTATCTTGCTGCGCAGGCGGTTGATGTAGACCATGATGGCGTTGTCGTCCACGGCAATGAGGTTGCCCCATATCTGCTCGTAGATCATGTCCTTGGTGAACACCTGCTGCGGGTGGCGCACGAAGAGCAGCAGCAGGCTGCGCTCTTTCTCGGAGAGGTTCAGCTCTACATTGTTTTTATAAAAGCGCATGGTGGTGGTGTCGCAGAGGAAAGGCCCGCAGCTGATCTGCTGGTTGTTCTCCTGCGAGAAGCTCTTGCTGCGGCGGATAAGGGCCTTGACCTTTGCGCCCAAAATCTGGGGACGGAAGGGCTTGGTGACATAGTCGTCGGCGCCCAGCGAGAGGCCGTACATGAAATCATAGTCCTCGTTGCGGCCGCTGATGATGATGACCGGCGTGGTGACGCCGTTGCGCCGGATGGTCTGGATGACATCGAATCCCTCCATGTCGCCCAGCGTGATGTCCATCAGGATCATATCCAGCGTGCTGCTCTGCCGCGCGATGAGGTCCAGCGCCGCCGCGCCGCTGTTGACGACGAGAGGGTCCATCTCATTGCTTATCATAACTTTCGATAAAAGTTTGCAAATTGCTGGATCGTCGTCTACAATAAGAACATGATACGACATGATAACTCCCTGCACTTTTCTGACCGGAAAAATTTGTTTCACTTGCGATAAATAAAATTATAACATTTTTAGACAGGAAGAGCAAGACCGCCCCAAAGGAGGACTCGATATGAAGGAGAACGCCCCGAAAAAGATACGCTTCCAGACGCTGCGCACCCTGTGGATGCCGCTGGCCATCGGTGTCGTCACGGTAGCCGCACTGGCTGTCGTGGTGGGTATGGTGTGGAAGGACTACCGCACCGCCATGATGGACAGCCAGACGAGGCAGATGGAGCTGGTGGTGCAGAGCACCGCCGACAGCATCCGCGTCCTGCTGGAAGAATACGCCGACCGGCTGGACTCCATCGCCGGAAAAGCGGAGGCCAGCAAAGCGTTCCGCCCCACGGTGGCCCGGAGCGATACCATCCGGGACGTCTGGCTGGAAAACAGCAGCGGCGAGGTCATCTACAGCTGCTACGGCCTCAGCGCCGTCTGCGATGTCCTCATCACCCGGACGGAGGACATCTCCTACTGGCAGTACCACAGCGGTGACGAGCACTATCTTGTGATGAAGAAGAAGGCCGGGGATGAGACAGCCTGCCTCGTGGTAGACTCCACGGTCATGTATCAGCAGCTCATCTCGGAGATCCATGTCGGCAGGAACGGCTACATCATGATAAAGAATGACGATAACCTTGTGGTCATGCACCCCGAAGCCGTTCAGTGGGGCATCAAAGTCGTGGAGGGCCGCCAGCGCATCTATCAGGGGAAGGAACTGGACATGAGCAGTCTGAGTGAGCTGCTGCGCGCTCAGCAGGAAGAGGAATCCGGCACGCTGGACTACTACTCCTACTGGTGGGCCGACCCGGATCTGCCCCGGGTGCATAAGATAAGCGCCTTTCGTCATCTGGACGTGGGGGGCAGTTTCTGGATCGTCAGCGCCGTGGTGGACTACGACGATTTCTACGAGCCGGTACAGCAGAGCTTCGTGAAGGTGGTCCTCATCTTCGGCGGCGTGGCGCTGGTGCTGGTGCTCTTCATGTTCCAGATGTTCCGGCTGCAGGAGCGCGACCGCCGCAGCGCGACCGAGATCAGCGATCTGAAGACCCTGAACCAGACCCTCGAAGAGCTTCACCGCAGCGAAGAGTCGCTGGCCCACGGCCAGCGGCTGCAGATGATGGGGACCCTCACCGGCGGCATCGCCCATGAGTTCAATAACTTCCTGACCCCCATCACCGGCTATGCCGACCTCATCATGGCCGACGCCGACCCGGGCAGCGAAATTTATGACAACGCGATGGAGATCAGCGAGGCGGCGCAGAAGGCACAGGAGGTCGTGAAACAGATTTCCTCCATGAGCCGGAAAAACGTGGAGACGGTCTACGACGCCGTGTCGGTGGAGGGACTGCTCCATCGGACCCGGAAACTGGTGGAGACGAACTGCCCGAAGAACGTGGAGCTGAAGGAAGAAAATGAGCTGAGCGGTGAATGCGTTCTGGGCAATGCGACCCAGCTGCAGCAGGTGCTGCTGAACATCAGCATCAACGCCATCCACGCCATCGGCACCGAGGGCGGAAAGCTGACCATCCGGGGCAGTGTCGTGCCGCGCAGTGAGCTGGCGGCGCTCTTCCCGGAAGAGAAGATCTCCGAGGAATGGTCGAGCTACGTCTGCCTGAGCGTCACCGACACCGGCTGCGGCATGGACAAGGAGACGATGCAGCACATCTTCGAGCCCTTCTTCACCACAAAGAAGACCGGCGAAGGTACCGGCCTCGGCCTTGCCCTGGCCGACCAGATCATCCGCACCCACCGGGGCCGAATCCGGGCGGAGAGCACCATCGGCAGAGGCACGACCTTCTATGTCTATCTGCCGGTGCTGGAGCAGCAGCAGGAGCGCGAACAGCTGCAGTGGGGCGTGGACAGCAAGCTGCGCATCCTGGCGGCGGACGACAACAACAAGGTCCTCGACCTGCTGGACAAAGACCTCAGCGCGCTGGGCCTGAGTGTGTCCACCTGCTCCCGCCGGGACGAGCTGCGCCAGCTGCTGGAGCAGCAGCCCTTCGACGTTCTCGCCATCGACGAGAGCCTGATGAGCAGCAGCGGCGTGGATTTCTGCATGGCAATCCGGGGCCGCTACCCGGGCATGACCCGCATCGTGATGACCAATGCCCCTACAAGGGAGATTGTGGACGCCCGCAGCCACGGCGTCATCGACGGCTATGTGGTAAAACCTGTGTCGGCGTCTACGCTTCTGGCGCAGATAAGGAGCAGCCGGAAAGAATAAACAACGCAAAAGGCGTCCGAAAGGACGCCTTTTGTGTTGCACTCTATTGTATCCAACCTTCCATACACAATCTTACAGGATATTAAGGAATTTCTTAACAAACCGTAACGAGAAGGGCTTTGGGCTGTAAGTTTGAGTCTGTATACTTGAACCATAACGAACGGGAATGATTCTGGAGGATAAAACGGAATGCATCCCCAGTATACGAAAAAGGAAAGGAAGTACAAACCCATGAGTGATACGATCCTCGCTCTGCTCGGCTTTGCAACGGTGATTGCGGTCATCGTCCTGCTGCTGCGCAATGTCACGGTCCCTGCACTGGCATTCGTCAGCGTCTCGACCATCACCGCAGCCATTCTGGTGGCTACCGGTGCTTTCACCCTGGATGAAATGGCTGGCTTTATCAAGGAGGGCGTCAAGGGCGTCCACGGTACGGCGGTCCTGTTCATCTTCTCCGTCCTGTTCTTCGGCGTCATGACCGATGCAGGCATGTTCGACAAGATCATCGGTGCGCTGATGAAGAAGGTCGGCAACAACGTCGTCGGCGTTGCTCTGATGACCTGCCTCATCGCCATCATCGGCCATCTGGACGGCGGCGGCGCTTCCACCTTCCTCATCACCATCCCCGCCATGCTGCCCGTCTACAAGCGCCTGCACATGCGCCGTGAGACCCTGCTGCTCATCTGCGTCACCGCAATGGGCGTCATGAACCTGATGCCCTGGGGCGGCCCCACCATGCGCGCTGCAAGCGTCATCGAGATGGAGCCCAACGACCTGTGGTTCCAGCTCATGCCCATGCAGATCGTCGGCCTGGTGCTGGCTGTCGGCACCGCCATCTTCTGGGGCCTGCAGGAGAAGAAGCGCATCGCAAAGCTCGGCGATGCCATCGTTGCTGAGGACGCCGGCAAGTACGACGACTCCGACGACGGCAAGAAGGATGAGGCTCTGGCTCGTCCCCAGAACTTCATCTTCAACGTCATCCTGACTCTGGCCGTCATCATCGTGCTGGTCCTGGACATCTTCCCCTCTTACTACGTCTTCATGGTCGGCTGCGCTCTGGGCATTCTGGTCAACTACCGCGGCAAGAAGCTGCACAACTCCATCATCAAGAGCCACGCTTCCGCTGGCCTGAGCATGGCTTCCACCATCCTGTGTGCCGGTGTCTTCCTCGGTGTCCTGAGCAAGAGCGGCATCATGGAGAAGATGGCCATTATGATGGCCAACGTCATCCCCGCCTCTCTGGGCCGTTTCCTGCCCATCATCATCGGCATCCTGAGCGTGCCTCTGGCTCTGCTGTTCGATACCGACTCCTACTTCTACGGCCTGCTGCCCGTTCTGGTCAGCGTTGGCAACCAGTTCGGCGTCAACCCGGCTCACATCGCCATCGCAATGGTCGTCTGCCGCAACTGCGCTACCTTCATCAGCCCGGTGGCTCCCGCTACCTATCTGGGCATCGGTCTGGCCGGTGTCGAGATCAAGGACCACATCAAGTACTGCTTCGGCTGGCAGTGGGGTGTTTCCATCGTCTGCCTCGTCGCTGGTCTGATCCTCGGCGTCATCCACTTCTGATAAACTGAGTTCCCGCCCGGCTGCCCTTCGTTGGACGGCCGGGCATTTTTGTAGGATACTTTTTACCACTTTTTTCCAAGGAGGCTGCTGCAATGCGTGAGACCCCAGTCTGCACCGCGGCCGATGCCATCTACAAGCTGGCGGCGGGCAATCTGAAATACCTGAATGCGGAAAACGGGAGCGGCGATATTTCCCGCCGTATCCGGATGTCCACCTGGGCGAAGGGTCAGTCGCCCTACGCCATCATCGTCACCTGTTCGGATTCCCGGGTCATCCCGGAGAACATCTTCTCGGCGGGCATCGGTGAGCTGTTCGTCATCCGGCTGGCGGGCAACATCATCGACGACCACCAGTTGGGCAGCATCGAGTACGCTGCCGGCCATCTGGGCTGTCGGCTGGTGGTGGTGCTGGGCCACACCCACTGCGGTGCGGTGGATGCCGCCATCAACCAGGAGCCCTCCGGCTATATCCGCTACATCACGGACGAGATAAAGAAGGCCATCGGGGATGAAACAGACCCCTACAAGGCTAGCTGTCTCAATGTCCGGCACAGTGTGCAGGAGATCGAAAAGAGCCTGTGTATCCATAACATCGAGGAGGAAACGGGCCTGCGGGTCGTCGGTGCGATGTACCACATCGAGGACGGCAGCGTCGAATTCCTGTAAGGAACTCCCAGCATTGCGGCGGAACGGCCCTTTCCCAGACCGGGAAAGGGCCGTTTCTTGTGTTTGACAATCGACGGCTGTCAGTTTATACTAACGCTGAAAAAGCTGATACAACAGGAGGACAGGACAATGGTTCAGGTAGACCTTATCACAGGATTTCTCGGGGCAGGGAAGACCACCTTCCTGCGCAGATACGCGGCATGGTGGGCCGGGCAGGGCGTCAAAGTCTGTGTACTGGAAAACGACTTCGGCGCGGTGAACGTGGACGCCATGCTCCTGCAGGACCTCGAGGCGCAGGGCGTGGAGCTGGAGACCATCAGCGGTGGCTGCGACTGCGACACCCACCAGCGCCGGATGCGGACAAAGCTCATCTCCATGGCCATGCGGGGTTTTGAGCGGGTCATCGTGGAGCCCAGCGGCATCTTTGACGTGGACGAGTTCTTCGACGTGCTGCGGGACGAGCCGCTGGACTGCTGGTATCAGCTGGGCAATGTCATCGCCATCGTGGATGCCCTTCTGCCGGAAGAACTTTCCCCGCAGGCAGAATATATCCTCGCTTCCGAGAGTGCATGGGCGGGCAGTGTCCTCCTGAGCCGCTGTCAGCTGGCCTCTGACGCGCAGAAGCAGGGGGCAGAAGCCCATCTGGCCCGTGCGCTGGAAGCCTGCAAGTGCTCCCGGAAGTTCGGCCCGAAGGAAATTATTGCGAAGGACTGGGCCGATTTGACCGGCGACGATATGGCCCGCATCGCAAAGTGCGGCTGCCGGCAGGCCAGCTGCGAAAAGCTCCACTTCGACGCGCACGATGCTTTCACCTCGGCCTACTTCCTCGAGCTGGGTCTGCCCCGTGCTCAGCTGGAAAAGAACATCCCGTCCCTCTTCACCGACCCTGCCTGCGGAAATGTCCTCCGGGTGAAAGGCTTCGTGGAGGATGATGGCCAGTGGTATGAGCTGAATGCTGCCGCCGCCGGTCTGACGGCGGCCCCCATCCCGCAGGGACAGCAGGTGCTCATCGTCATCGGCGAGGGGCTGGACAAGGCCCGGCTGGAAGAAGACTTGAGACAATGAGTTTTCCACAATGAAACAGATAATTGTGCAATATTGATTGCGCTGACCCTCCTGCAGCGTTATAATAGAGAAAAATAAATCAGGAGGCCGTTTCATGAGCATTTCGACCACCCAAAAGCCGACCACCCGCCGCATCGTGGGTATGATGGTGGGCATTGTCATTATTGGTCTGGGCATCGCCCTCTTCAAGCAATCCCATCTCGGCAACGACTCCATCAGCGCGCTGAATATGCGCCTCGCCGAGCTGCTGGGCATCTCGCTGGGCGTGCAGAACGTCGCCACCAACATCCTCTTCTTTGCGCTGGAATTCTGGTTCGGGCGCAAGTACATCGGCCTTGGCACCTTCGTCAACGGCATCGGCATGGGGTTCATCATAACCTTCTTCTACGACCCCATTGCCGCGGCCTTCGGCCCGGCAGCGTCCCTGCCGGAACAGCTGGTGTGGGTGGTGCTGGCCGTCCTTGTGACGGCGCTGGGCGCGTCCCTCTACCAGACGGCTGACCTCGGCATCGCGCCCTACGATTACCTCTCGCTGGGTCTGCGGGACTACACGCACTTCCAGTACTTCGGCTGCCGCGTCTTCACCGACGCCTTCTGCGCCCTGCTCTGCTGGCTCCTGGGCGGTCTTGTGGGTCTGGGTACCCTCATCTGCGCGTTCTGCCTCGGACCCTTCATCCAGTTCTTCAACGGCCTCGTCTCCGAGCGGGTCCTGCAGTATAAGCCCGAAAAAGCATGAGCATAACAAAAAAGACATCTGCCGGCGGCAGATGTCTTTTTTGTATCTTACTCGAATTTGAACAGCGGCGTGCCGGTGGAGACGATGCCGCCCGCGATGATATGGAGCTTTGGCAGGTCGTCGGCGTTGGTCACGATGACGGCGCTCTCGGTGGAGAGCCCGGCGGCGCGGATGGCGTCGAGATCCACGTTCAGCAGGGGCGTTCCGGCTTTGACGGCCTGTCCTTCCCTGACCAGCGGGGTGAAGCCGCTGCCCCGCAGGGTGATGGTGTCCATCCCGATGTGGATGAGCAGCTCGATGCCCTCGGTGCTTTCCAGCCCCACAGCGTGGAGGGTGGGGACAATGGAAGTGATCTTCCCGTCGAAGGGAGCGTAGACCGTGCCGCCGGTGGGCTCGATGCCGCAGCCCGGGCCGAGGATGGCTGCGGCGAACGTCTCGTCCGGGAGCTGTTCCAGCGGGAGAACGATGCCGTCCATGGGGGCTTTGACGACCATCTTTTCACCGGGGAACCGCGTCTCTTTCGCAGTCTTTGCCCTGCCGCCGAAGAGCCTGTCCAAAAAGCCCATAGAGAAAACCTTCCTTCCACTCATGTTTCTTTCAAAGATAGCATACTGACGCCCCAAAAGCAACCGGCGTTTCGCATAAAATGGAGGGAAAAGTTTTGGCAGTTACATCAGAGCGATGAGCTGCTCGATCTCTTCCATCTTAGTGGCCCAGCTGGTGGCGATGCGGACGACGGTGTGGCTGTCGTCGAACTTCTCCCAGAAGCCGAACTTTGCCTTGCCTTCCAGCGCGGCCAGCTGGGCGTTTTCCAGCACGACGAAGAGCTGGTTGGTGGGGGAGTCCATAAAGAAGCGGTAGCCCTTTGCGGCGAGGCCCTTCTTGAGGGCGTTGGCCGTCTCGATGGCGTTGCGGCTGATGCGGGTGTAGAGGTCGTCGGTGAAGAGAACGTCGAACTGGATGCCCATGAGGCGGCCCTTGGCCAGCAGAGCGCCCTGCTGCTTGACCATCGTCATGAAGTGGGCCGGTGCGCCGTGGGGGAAGACCACGGCCTCGCCGCAGAGTGCGCCCACCTTGGTGCCGCCGATGTAGAAGACGTCGGTGAGCCTGGCGAGGTCTGCCAGGGTCACATCGGTGCCTTCGCTCACCAGCGCGTAGCCCAGACGTGCGCCGTCCACGAAGAGGGGCATATGGTAGGTGTGGCAGACGGCGGACAGGGCCTCGAGCTCAGCCTTGCTGTACAGGGTGCCGTACTCGGTGGGGTGGGAGATATACACCATGCCGGGGAAGACCATGTGGTCGTGGTTCGAGTCGGCGTAGAAGGTCTTGCAGAAATCCTCCACCGTGGCGGCATCCAGCTTGCCGTTCTTCTGGGGCAGGCCGATGACCTTGTGGCCGGTGAACTCGATGGCACCCGCCTCATGACCGGCCACATGGCCGGTGGCGGCGGCGATGACGCCCTCCCAGCGGCGGAGCGTGGAGGCGATGACGATGGAGTTGGCCTGGGTGCCGCCGGAGATGAAGAAGACGTCTGCCTCGGGGCAGGCGCAGGCGGCGCGTATCTTCTCTTTTGCGCTGGCGCAGTAGGGGTCGGTGCCGTAGCCGGACACCTTCTCGAAGTTCGTTTCCGTCAGCTTCTGCAGGATGGCGGGATGCGCACCCTCGCAGTAGTCGTTCTCAAAATACAGCATATTCTTTCCCTTTCCTTTATTACGATAAAGAAGATGATTCTATTGTGAGCCAGGAACGCACTTTTGTCAACCCTTTGGAACCACGGAAAAATGCCCACCCTTTGCTGTATCTTTAATTTATTTGTGGTATACTTTTACAGTGTAACCGAATATAGATCGGGAGGGACAGCAAATGAAGCAGATGCTCCGGAAAAAGGACGTCTGGGTACTTTTGGCGGCGCTCATCGGGGCGTTCGCCTGTGTGACGCTCATCCAGTTCATCAGCGGCCGCATCGACGGTGTGGCCTCGATGGTGTTCCTGCTGGCGGTGTTTTTTGTTTCCATGTACACCGACGGCTACTGGTGGGGCGTGGCCGGTTCTGTCATCAGCGTGCTGGCGGTCAACTTCGCGTTCCGCACGCCCTACTTTGCCTTCAACTTCACCATCCCGGAGAACATCTTCTCCGGCGTGGTGATGCTGGTGGTCTCCTTTATGACGAGTACCCTGACCACCCGCATCAAAAAGCAGGAGCAGCTGCGGATGGAGAGCGAGACAGAGAAGATGCGGGCCAACCTCCTGCGGGCTGTCTCCCACGACCTGCGCACTCCGCTGACGTCCATCTACGGGTCCTGCTCTACGGTCATCGACAACTACGACTCGCTGGGCCGGGAGCAGAAGATAAAGCTCCTTTCCGAGGCCTGTGCCGACGCCCAGTGGCTCAACCGGATGGTGGAGAATCTGCTCTCCGTCACCCGCATCGACGCCGACGGCGTCGCCATCCAGAAGACGCCCACCGTGCTGGAAGAGCTGGTGGATACGGTGCTGGTGCGGTTCCAGAAGCTCCACCCCGGCGTACCGGTGGAAGTAAAGCTTCCGGATGACTTCATCGTCATCCCGATGGACTCCATGCTCATCCAGCAGGTGCTGACGAACCTTTTGGAAAACGCGGTGCTCCACGCCAAGGGGATGACCTGCCTGACGCTGCGGGTGTTCACGCTGGGGCAGCGGGCGGTGTTTGAAGTCATTGACAACGGCTGCGGCATCCCGAAAGAGCGGCTCAAGCCCCTCTTCACCGGCACGACCCTGACGCAGGATACCTCGTCGGGCGGCAAGCACGGCATGGGCATCGGGCTGTCGGTGTGCGCGGCCATCATCAAAGCCCACGGCGGCGAGATAAAGGCCGAGAGCACGCCCGGCGAGGGTACGACCATCCGGTTCTGGCTGGAGACCGAAGAAGTGGATACGGAGGAAACAGAGGATGAGCAATAATAAATTCAAGGTACTTATCATCGAGGATGAGGCGAACATCTGCAGCTTCATCCAGACCCTGCTGGAGACCAACGGCTATCAGGCGCTGGTGGCCCAGACCTGCGTGATGGGCATGACCATGTTCATCTCCTATAACCCGGACCTCGTCATCCTGGACCTCGGCCTGCCCGACCGGGACGGTCTGGACGCCATCCGCTCCATCCGGCAGAAGTATCTGACCCCCATCATCGTCCTGTCGGCCCGCACCACCGAGCAGGATAAGATCGAGGCCCTCGACCTCGGTGCCAACGACTATATCACCAAGCCCTTCGGCACCGGTGAGCTGCTGGCCCGGGTGCGGGCTGCGCTGCGGGTGAACCGCTATGGCGGCGGGAGCTTGCCCGGCGGGGTGTTCAGCGCACAGGGCCTCACCATCAACTACGAGCGCCGCAAGGTGTTCGTGGACGGGCAGGAGGTGCGCCTGACCCAGACGGAATACAACATCGTGGCTTTTTTGTCCGAGCACGCCGGGCGCGTGATGACCTATGCGGCCATCGTCCGGGCCATCTGGGGCGACACGGACGCCAGCAGCACCAAGAAGCTGCAGGTGAATATGGCCAATATCCGCAAAAAGCTGGGCAGCCGCCCGGGCAGCAATACTTATATCCTCAACGAGCTTGGCGTCGGCTATCGGATGATAGAAGAAGACGCAAAGCCTCTGGAACCTGCGGAGGAAACGAAATGACACTGGCGCTGAGCCTGTTTGTCCTGTTTTATATTTTGATGCTGGCGGTGCAGCAGTACCGCCCCTGGGTCGCGCTGGGCGGGGCCGGGGCGTTCCTGCTGCTGGGAAAGCTGGGCGTGTATGATTTCACGCTGGCGGACGCCGCCCGGGCCGTAGACTTCAATGTCCTGCTGATGATGGCGGGAATGATGGGTACGGTCTTTCTTTTTATCCAGAGCAAGATGCCAGCCCGGCTGGCCGAGGAGCTCATTGCCCATGTGCCGGATGTCCGGTGGGCCGTGTCGGTGCTGGCTTTGCTGGCGGGGTTCATCAGTGCCTTTGTGGACAATGTGGCCACCGTGCTGATGGTGGCTCCGGTAGGGCTTGCCATCGCCCGGCGGCTGAAACTATCGCCGGTGCCGGTGCTCATCGCCATTGCGGTGTCGTCCAATTTACAGGGCGCGGCAACGCTGGTGGGGGACACCACGAGCATCCTGCTGGGCGGCTTTGCGGGGATGAATTGACATGCACACCATTGACGTGATTTCAAATATTCATCATTTAAGTTAATTAGCATTTCATTTTTAACATTTTTAACAACCAACTCATTTTCCGTTATAAAAATAAATCTAACCTGACAGCCAATATTAATATTACCTAAACTACTAATCTGCCAAAACATATCATCATACTGACCGTTCCACCTATTTATAACAAGTATCATTGGATCACGATATTT
>JABLTN010119863.1_pt1 | contig 12599 bp, 10 predicted proteins | sample 7160141 | NCBI WGS metagenome assembly JABLTN01 (sample SAMN14651226, study PRJNA627086) | human gut metagenome | isolation source: feces | host: Homo sapiens | reverse complement strand
TTATCGTGGTATCTGCTACCATCTTGCCGTTCTCATCGAGTATTACTGCCTTTGTGTAGGTCGAGCCTACGTCACAACCGCCAAAATATTTCATTTTATAATTTCCTCCAATTAATTAATCGTTCTTGGCGCTTTGAACGCCGTCCGGGGACGGCATTTATTCTCCTGCCAGCCCCGGAGTAAATTTTATGCAATTACATGCAGACCTCGTCCTCGAACTCGACGAGAGACGGATCTATGGGCTCTGCGTTCTTAACGGTGCGCATGAACTCGTTAACCTTGTCGCGCATTGTGCGGCGGGAAACGGTGCGCGGATCCATAAGGTCGTGCTCGATCCAGATAAGATCGTAGCCACGCTCACGGCCCTGATCATCGAGCAGGCCCTGAACTGTTGCCATGTTCTTGCATGCAACGTTCTGATACATGATGATAAGCTTTGCATCCCATGCTTCGCACTGACGCCAAAGCTCGGTGACGACGTTGTGGTAGCCGCCGTTGGTGTGACGGCGCATAACCATACGCTCGTACAGACGAGCCAGGTCGCGGAGTGCTTCTTCCTTGTCCTCGGTCTCGAGAGGCTTGGTGAAGTTGAGGGATTCCATCTCTACCAGGACGTCAATGCCCCAGCAGTTGGCAAGCCAGTTGGAGAAGTTTGCGTAGTAGTGAGCCGGGCAAGACCATACGATTGCACGGTACTTCATTTTGCCGGGCCATGCTTCGTCGCGATTCTCATATGCCTCGCGGATCAGCTTGCTGACCTTCTCACAGGTCTTAATAACACGGGGATCAATACCGCCGTCCATCTCGTAGTTCCACTTACGGAACAGCTCGTAGCAAGGTCCGAGCAGCTGCGGATACTTGGTCTTGTTGATCTCCCACTTCTCCAGCTCGTAAGAAGTCTCCTTATTAAAGCGCTTCATAGCGGTGAAGTAAGCGTCCCAGTTCCATTTTGCACCGGTCTGATCCTCGATGAACTTTATGCAGGCCTTGATATCCTCGGCGGCAGACTGCAGGACGGATTCGTCCTCGTAGCGAACGGGGAAGCAGAGATGGAATACGGGTGTGTTCGGGAAGCGGCGTGCAAAGTAAGAGGATGCCATGGTGGAGCCGTCGCAGGGCATGGAGCTGGAGATAAAGCCGCAGCCCATGTCGGGTAGTGCGTCGATAACCAGAGCGCCGCACTCGGAAGACGGAACCGGGCAGGTATCGGAGGGCAGACCGAAGGACTCGACTGCATCGATGTAAGGTACGCAGGTGAGCTGGTCGATCTCGGAAACGAGGAAGACGGGCAGCAGCTGGTGAGGAATACCGCACAAATCGGGGAAGCCTGCCATGATCTGACCCATGGTCATCTCGTCAAAGGTCATGAGCATCTTGTTAAGCTCCTCGCTGTTACCGTTCTTGCGGTCAGCCTTGGACAAAAGAACGAGGTTCTCTGCAACGTAGCGGAATATATCGTAGATAAGCAGATGGCTCATGCGGAGAGCGCGGCCGCGCTGACCCATGATGTTCTTATCCATAAAGCCGTGGCAGCAGAAGTAGGAGATCATCCAGCGGTAGTGCAGAGCACTGTTGAGTGCGGGAATGAGATCCTTGGAGAAGGTCATAAGGAGCATGCCCCACATACGAGCCCACTCATAGAAGTCGTATGCAGTGTCCTTAACGCCGCGCCACTCACGACGTACGGTTGCCATTGCGCCCTTGGCATACAGTCTGCCAAGTCTCTTTTCGCCGTAAAGGATAGCATCGAGCTTGCCCTGCTGGTCGAGTGCCATGAATGCATTGTACTCTTCCTTGATGCGAGCTGCGTCATTCTTCAGGGTGTTCTTCCAGCCCTCTTTGAATGCGTCCCAATCGGTCTCTTTGAACATTTCGTAGAAAATGCCGCCACAAACCTTCAGGTTTTCCCACTGCTTCTTCCAGTCGATGTTATCTTTTGCCTTAAAAAACTTAGGATTGGGATATTTAGGAGTCTTAGCCATTACTTATTGCCCTCCTCTTTATGAATACGCTTGATCTCCAGAGACTCAACAAAGGCCTGGCAGCGAGTACGCAGCTGACCGGAGTTGCCGTTGTTGTACAGTCTGTCGATAGACAGGACGGGCCAGCCGTATTCCTCAGCCATTACATGGCTGACGAGTGCGCGCTCGAAGCCCCAGTAGTCACAGTACTTCATCTGCTCGTAGATGATGCCTTCCGCATTGTACTCCTTTGCGAGGCGGTCTGCGGTGTGACGGCGCTGCATGACCTTTTCGTCGGATATGTAACGTGCGCACTCGGAGTGCTCCATTACATGGCGGCAAAGCTGTCTGAGGGCGGGCTCTTCATCGTTGAGCTCAATGACCTCGCGGCCCGGAGTCGAGCCGAAGCAGTGACGGTCGGAGCAGACAAACGCGCCGGTGCCCTCGATAAGCTTGGTAAGATCCGGATCGTCGATCTCGGAGCCGACGATCGCAACTCTTGCACGGAACCAGGGCTTAGGATCGGGCTTACGGGTCTTGAGTTCCTTGAGAGTCTCCTTCAGGTACGGGAGAATGAGTCTCTTCGGGCAGGTGAAGGAAACGAGGTTCAGTACATGATACTCATAGCCGGTGATAACGGGGTTTTCAGCCTTACGCATATCGCCGATCTCGGTGAGGATCTTGCACACTTCGTTGTGCTCCTTGACTGCCTTGCGGATAGCCTTATCGGAGGTATCGATGCCGAACTTCTCGTGCAGGTTATCCAGAACATGCTTCTGCATCTGGATTTCATATGCGTCGAGGGTATAGTCAACTACCTTGAAGGGAATGTCCATGTGAGTTACAAAGAACTTTTCCTTGTCGTTGACCTTCAGGACCTCGAAGTGCTCCATTGCGCGGTTCATCATGGAGCAGGCGTCCACACCGATCAGTGCATCGAGGAACTGATAGCCGCCCTCGATTGCACGCTCTACGAGTGCGCGTGCGTACTCGCAGGTGTAGTTGGACATGTAGTAGGTCGCGATGTCGATCGAGCCTGTTTTCGGTGCGCGCAGACGCACGGAGAAACAGTTGCCTATGTTGAGAAGTGCTTCGGGAACGTGATAGCAAGTGTAGCCAAGGCAGATATCGCCCTCAGCCTGAGCCTGCTTTACCAGCTCGTTGTCGGCATTCTCAAGAAGACTTTCGAAGTAGATCAGATGCTTAAGATCTTTCAAATGTTACACCTCTTCTTCAAAGAATTTCTATTTTTCGGAGTGCTTCCTTTACTCCGTTGAGCATAAGAGAATCTTCGGGCAGGCGAAGCACGCTCTGACCCTTTATGTCGTTTGCGGCAAAAGCATTGTCCGCAGGGATGCGCGCCACGATGTCAACACCGGGCACAGTGATGAGCTCTGCAAGCTCGGGATTTGTCATACGGTTTACTATGGCGCCTATCTTATCGTAAACGATCAGCTCGTCGGCAACGTTTTTGATCGTCGATACGACCTGGCAGCCTTTCTTGCTCTGGTCGGTAACAAGCAGCAGATGCGTTACCTTATCCATAACGCGGCGCTGGATCTGCTCAATGCCGGCCTCTCCGTCGATGACGACATAGTCGAAGCTGTTTGCCAGAATGCCGATAACTTCCTTCAGGTAGGAATTGACCTTGCAGTAGCAGCCTGAGCTTTCAGGTCTGCCGATGCCGAGAAATGCAAAGCCGGGCATTTCGACCAGTGCGTCAAAGATCTTGAATCTCGCTTCGCTCAAAAGCTCGAGCGCCTCTCTCGTTTCGCCGTTTTCGACGCTGTCAACGATGCTCATGCGGATATCGTCAAGTGTGAGCTTGACATCAACGCCCAGAGCGACCGACAGGCCGACAGCAGGGTCTGCATCTATCGCGAGGATCTTCTTATCCGGGAAATTTTCCACCAGAAGCCTTACGATCGACGCCGAAATCGACGTCTTGCCGACACCGCCTTTACCGGCGACCGCGATGATCTTTGCTTTATTTTCCAATAATACGTCCCCCCTTCAATTGCGCTTTGACATACCTTACGCATTTTGATAACAGTTTAACACAAATGCCTCTGATTTGCAAGAGAATATGCTGCTATTTATATGAAAAATTCAGGTTTTTTTGAGCGAAAAATGCACAACACTATACACTTTCAACAAAATTGTCAATTAGTTTGTTCATAAAAAAGACTCCAAGTAACAGGGAGTCTTTTTGCTATGTGTTATGCGGATATCGGATCATACGATTCTGCGGTCGCGGACCTGAGAGTCGTAGTGCTTATTCAGCAGCGGGCGAATGACATAGTATATAAGCTTGTTTTCGCCATTGGTCATATACAGGGTAAAGGTTCCGACAAAAGCGAGGAATGCGAACATAGCGACTTTGCCGCCTATCTTTGCAACAGTTTTCATTATTACCTTATCCTCCTATTAATATGCGGCGCTGTCGTCAAACTCAATGAGCGTGGGGTCAAGAGGCTCCTCGCCCAGAACGACGGACATGTAGCCATTTATGCAGTTACGCATATCCTGACGGGAAACGGTACGGCAGTCTTCAAGGTCATGCTCTATGAAGATGAAGTGGAAGCCGAGGTCCCTTGCCTGCTCTTCCATGAGAGCGTGAACGCCGAGCATGCCCTTGCAGGCGATGTTGTCGTTCATGAGGACCATGTCGCAGTTGAAGTTCTTTGCCCACTCCCAGATAGCGTTGACATTGTCCCAACCGCCGACGGCGTGGTGACGCATGGTGGCTTTCTCGGAGAATATTGCCAGGTCCTTGATCGCCTCGTCGGGATCTTCGGTGTTGATCATATTGTGACCCATGGTGGAGTCCATGTTCAGGACGATATTGATGCCCCAGCAGTTCTGGATCCAGGTCGGGAAATCGGTGTAGTAAACAGCGGAGGGTCCCCACAGGAATGCGCGGTGACGGGTCTTGCCGCCGAACGGCTCCTTCTTCTCTTCATACGCCTTGCGCATGATCTTGATGACCTGACGGTCAACCTTGTTGAAGTAAGGATCGGTGCCGTTTACGGATGCCCATGCATACAGGCGATAGAGCGTCTCGGCAATGCCGCACAGAGCCGAATACGGGGTCTTGAAGTAGTCCCACTTTTCAAGCTCGATGGTGTTTTGCTCGTTCATGAGCTTTGCGTACTTAAAGAGATTATCCCAGTCGTACTTGACGCCGTACTCTTTTTCTACGAAAGCGATGGCGTCCTTGAGCATCTGGGTGGAATACGGATGTGCGCCCGGCTCGTTGTGGATCATGGCCAAGGTTACGGGGAAGTCCGGCATGCCTATGCGGCGGCGCTGGAACATGGAGGTAGCCTCGGATGCGTTGCAGGGCATGTTGGTCGAGATCATCGCCTTACCGATGAGGGGGAATGCGTCGTCGAGCGCAACGCCGGTCTCGGCCGCGCAGCGTGAGCAGACGTCGGCAGGAAGGCCGAAGGACTCGGCAACGTCGATGTAATAAGGCTCGATGTGCTGGTCAACGTCGCAGATGATGAACTCAGGCAGAGTCTGGAGGGGGAACGGAACGAGCTCCTTGAAGCCCATCATGAACAGCGGAGGCAGGACCTCGTCCATGGGAACGATGCGGTCGGTATCCTTGCCGCCGCCGAGACGACGGTCGTTGGACAGGACGAATGCGATCTTCTTGGTCAGGCTGCGGACGATAGCGTGCATGCACTTGTGCGCCGTTACCAGCTCGTAGCCGCGGAAGCCTTCAAACAGGCGGTCGATGAACATGAATGTGCCGAGGTAGGAGCCCATCCAGCGATACTCCCAGAAGCCCTTAAGGCAGGGGATCGGAGCGGATGCGACCATCATTGCCATGGAGGCGAGGTTCTTCAGCCATGCGCCGTAGTCGACCATGGTGTCCTTAACGCCGCGCCACTCACGCCATTTTGCAACGCCGGTCTTGTCGTAGTAACGGTCTCTCTGGCCGCCGACGCCGTTCTCGGCCTGCCATATGGGATCAAAGCGTTCAAGCTTTTTATCAACAGCTGCTATTACTTTATCGAACATCATTACTTACCTCCCTGAATGGACTTGATCTCCAGGGATTCGATGAACGCCTGGAAACGTGTACGAAGCTGTCCGACTGCGCCGAGGGAATACTCCTTCTCGATAGTGCAGCAAGGAATGTGCTTTTCGTTCGTGAAGATGTGGTTTGCAAGAACCTTCTCATAGCTCCAGAACTCGCAGAACTTCATGTTTTCGTATATGATGCCGTCAGCCTTGAAATCTTCAACGAGCTGGGCCGCGATAGCGTGACGCTGGTCGATCTTGAAGCCATCCATAAAGCGTGCGCACTGGTTCCAGTACAGGTAGTGGCGGCAGATGGCGTCGAACGCGGTCTCGCCTTCCTTGATCTCGATCTGCTCTCTGCTGGGGAACGAACCGAAGCAGTAGCGGTCGGCAACGACCATTGCGCCGCACATTTCGATAAGCTTTGTGAACTCGGGGTCATCGACCTCACTTCCGACAAGCGCAACGCGGGCGCGGAACGGGAACTTCTCTTCCGGCTCGCGGGTCTTGAGCTCTTCAAGAGTCTCCTTGAGGTAAGGCAGGATCAGCTTATGGGGGCAGACCTGGCTTACGAGCTGGATGACATGGAACTCATAGCCGGTGATGGGCGGATTATCGAGCTTGCGGAAGTTGCCGATCTCGGTGATGATGCGGCTGAGCTCGTTGTGCTGCTCGATAGCCTTGCGCATAGCCTCATCGGAGACATCAACTCCAAGACGGTTCTTCATCTCGTCAACGACCTTGAGCTTAAGCTGAGCTTTGTAGTAATCAAGGTTGGTCTGATCGCCCTTCATGGGAGGATCGATCTGGGTGACGAAAAATCCGTCGTGCTTAACGGGATTGATGAGGAAGAAGTGCTCTTCCATACGCTCCATGGTCGCGCAGCTTTCCGCGCCGAACAAGCAGCTGAGGTAGTTGTATCCGCCTTCGATGGCGCGCTCGAGAATGGAGCGTGCATAGGGGCAGGTACGGTTTGTCATGTAGTAGTTTGCAATATCGCTGGACGTGCAATTGGGAGCGCGAAGTCTTGAAGAGAAGCAACCTTCAAGATTGAGAAGGACTTCGGGTATGTAATAGCAGTTGTAACCGAGTGCTATCTGCCCATCCTCCACTGCCTTGGTGACAAGCTCGTTCTGAGCGTCCTGCAGCAGGTTTTCAAAATAGATCAGATGTTTTAGGTCTTTCATTTGCAACCCCTTCCGCTTATTTAAAATTTTTGCTTACCAGTTTCCAGTATGGTTTCCCATACCCCTTCACGCAATTATACTTTAGGTTTAGCCGATATGTCAAGTTTATGTCAAAAGTATTTCAAAATTTATTTTTCCAATTCTCAGTTCCCGAACACTTGGTCAAGGCACTGTTCGACTACTCGAACAGCCTGCTGCAAATTTTTATATATTCGGGCAGGACGCCTTCGAAATCGAGCCCGTAATGGCGAGGCGTATTTCGCTTTGCGGTGCGTTCTATCGCGGCGGTGACAAATTTCTCTGCGGCATTGAGCGCATCCTCAAGAGCCGCTCCGCGAGTCAAAAGTGCCGCAAAGGCCGAGGCAAAGACATCTCCCGAGCCGTGGAAGGTGCCGTCGAGAGCCTCGTTCATGACTGAACACAGCCGGCCGCTTTTGTTATCGCGCGCAACTATGCCTACCTTCCCCGGCTCTGCGCTGACACCCGTCACGGCAACAAAATTCGGCCCCAGCTCGGAGAGCCTGTCGATAAGCTCAGTGACATACGCCATGCTGTGAGTACCGGGTCTGTATTCCATACCGGTCAGGAAGCATGCCTCGGTTATATTCGGCGTTATGATATCGGCCTTTTTTATAAGGCGGCGGAAGCATTCGGTCATTTTATCGCCGAGATTTGCATAGTATTTGCCGTTATCGGCCATAGCAGGATCGACAATGACGAGCGTCTCGTCGTTTTTCAGAAGCTCGATCGCGCGCTCGAGCAGCTCTCCCTGCGCCTCGGAGGCGAGATAGCCGGAATATATTGCATCGAACCTTAGTCCCAGGCTGTGCCAATGCTCGGCGATCGGAACTATATCCCCGCTCAGGTCGGTAAACGTCCAGTCAGTGAAGCCGCCGGTATGGGTGGATAAAAGCGCCGTCGGTATGCAGCAGCACTCAACTCCCGTTGCGCTAACTATAGGAAGAGCAACTGTAAGCGAGCATTTTCCCATTCCGGACAGATCATGAACAGCCGCCATTCTCGGCAGCTTGGGTAGTTTTTCCATTGTGTCTCCTACCTTATTATTAATTGAAATATCGCATTGATTTTAACACAGACCCGGCGCTTGTGCAACTCTATACAAAATCTGTCCAATGTATATATCTTTCAAAATTTTTAACCAAATTTTTATAGCTTTTTGCTTATAAAAAGCTATTTTTACTATAATATGTCTTGAATTCTCGGTTACAATATAGTATCATTAGGTACAATATTAATTAATAGCCGCCGGGCTGCTTCCGTGAGCAACGGCTGACTGCTTCCCTGCCGAAAGGCAGAGATAATCGATGCCGCATGGATAACGCTCGCCGGTATAGGTATTAGTATGGATCTTTGGGGGAAAGGAGGACAAAACTGAATAGCATGGTAAAATTAGAAAAGTTCAGCAAGCCTGCGCTTACCGTACTGTTTGTACTTGCTGTTTTTCTGTTTGCTGTTTTTGTGCTGAGCACCAACGCAAGTGCTGATGGAGTCGATGCCACCGCTGCGGTCGAGACAGAATCTGCTACGTCCGTCATGTCGGTATTCGAGGGGATCGGTCTTAAAAACACCGAGTATCCCGACGCAAACTTCATCAACTTCCTGCTTTGCCTGCATGGCTATGAAAAGCTCCCTGCCAACGCTACCGTGACCGTTACGGCATATCTGCCTGTTACCAACACCGTTTTCTGGCGCTCTACCTTTGACAAGGCTTATCTCACTTTCAAAGATGTGATTAACCCTGTGGGACACGGTACTCTGCTCAGGCTTCCTGCCGACTGCGTAATCAAGATCGAAGTCAACGGAGCCGACATTGACGGATGGGATCTTATCTATGGCAGCACCGTTGAAGAGGCCATCATATGGCATCCCAGCAGCGGCATGTCCGGTCCGGCTGCCGACTATGTTCCCGGCAACGCTACATACATGTTTATGAGCAATCTGGGAGGCCACGTCGTTCACCTGAACATAGATGGTGTACACGGCGGCGATTCCGACGCGGATGCAGATGCTGACGATGATGCCGACGCGGACGCAGATGCTGACGCCGATGCTGACGCGGATGCGGACGCTGACGCGGATGCGGACGCCGACGCCGATGCTGATGCCGATGCTGATGCGGATGCTGACGCTGACGCCGATGCTGATGCCGACGCGGATACGGACGCCGACGCCGATGCGGATGCCGATGCTGATGCCGATGATGATGCCGATGATGACAATGATCATCAAAATCCAAAAACGGGGGATGATCGCAGCATTATCCTGATCTCAGCAATTGCAGTTGTCAGCCTGGCAGCATTCACTTCTACTTATCGCAAGAAGAAAAATAACTGATCAAATGTGGGCGATTAGTTGACTTATTGCTTAAGTGCATATAAAATAGGAATGGTTGTAAACCATTCCTATTTTTATTTGCTTGAGGTGCAAAATGAGCAGACGAAGCAGACGGAAAAAGCACATTGAACGGTCAAAAAAGCCTACCGCCGAGCAGCTTGCAGCGCGGACCAAAAAAGCCATTATCATCGGTTCGGCAGTTGTTTTGGCCATAGTCGCCGCGGTGGTGATCCTGTATCTCATTTCCGCCGGCAAAAAGGACGATGCGCTTGCTTCGTTTGAAAAGAAGGCCGAGCTTCTGCGCGAGCAGGTGCTCTCGGACGCGCGCCTCGACGAGATATCGGGCGATATCGAAGTGGGGCTTCCGGACAACGTTGTGTTTCTTTCCGTTTGCAGCGGCGAGGAGCGCGCAAAGGTCTTCACCGGAACGGGTGTTGACCGCAAGGCCGCATGGCTGAGCGCATATGATCAGGCAAAGAGCTTCATCGAGGAGGAAAACTACAACGCCGTTTGGCTCAAGGCCGACCTCATGAGCGAAGCTAAAACATACGACCCGGTCGAATTTTCAACCGAGCTGCACCACTACAGGCCCGAATTTTTCAGATACGGCATAGCCTTTGACAAGAACTTTGAAACGGCACTTCTGGAAGCTGAGCTAAACGGCGCCAAAATACTCGACTATGAAAACGAGTGCGTTGACGAAAGCTATCTGAACACATACCTGAAAAAAGCCGGCCGCAGCACACTCTCTTCCCTGCCGGACAGCTATGTTGTTTTCAAATGCGTAGGCTGGATGTGCGACGAAAACGACGAGGTCTACGATCTCATAAGCGACATTGACGATTACGGCAGACGCAAGGTCGACACCGTGGACAAGCAGTACGCTGCCGAGCTTATCAAAAACGCCTCCGGCTTCCTTATCGACCAGGTCAAGGACGACGGCAGCTTTGTTTACGGCTATTATCCGAGATTTGATAAGAATATTGACAATTACAACATTGTCCGCCACGCGAGCACTCTTTGGAGCCTTGTTTGCCAATACAGGATGACCGGCAACGAAGAGCTTGTTCCCGTGATCGACAAGGCGGTTGACTACATGGTCGAAAACGCAATAGTCGAGCGAAACGATGAGATATCGTATCTGTACGAAGAAAAGTCCGACGAGATCAAGCTCGGCGGCTGCGGCGTTGCCGTCGTTGCGCTGACCGAATACATGGACGCGTTCGGCTCGGACAAATACAAGGATCTTGCCGTTAAGCTCGGCAACGGCATACTCACCATGCTCGATCAGGACAGCGGCGAATACTATCACGTTATGGACGGCGAGTTTATAAAAAAAGAGCAGTTCCGCACCGTTTATTATGACGGCGAGGCGACCTTTGCATTGTGCAGGCTCTATTCCCTCACCTCGGACGAGAAGTGGCTCAATGCTGCAAAAAGCGCCGTTGAGCATTTTATCTCGGCCGACTATGTTCAGTACAAGGACCACTGGGTGGCTTATTCGATGAACGAGATAACAAAGTATGTCGATGACGAGCGCTACTACACCTTTGCACTCAGAAACGCGCAGGAGAACCTTGACACGATATATAACCGCGACACAACGTATCACACATATTTTGAGCTTCTGATGAGCACATTTGAGATCTATGACCGCATGATCGAGCGCGGAATACACGTTGATTACCTCGACAACGGATTTGACCTTGAGTACTTTCTCAGAACGATATATAAGCGCGCAGATCACATGCTCTGCGGTTATTTCTACCCGGAATACGCAATGTATATGGCAAATCCCAACTCCATTCTCGACACTTTCATGGTGCGCCACGACGGCTACCGCGTCAGGATCGACGACGTTCAGCACAATGTAGGCGGATATTATCTTTACTACATGAACTATGACAAGCTTGTCGATTACGGCATGCTCGAATACAGGGACAAGGCATGAAGATAAGTCTGCAAAAAGTAATAAGGATAGTTTCGCTGATCGTATTTATCGCCTGCGCTGCCGTGCTGGCGGTTTACATGATCGGAGATATTCGTGACTCCGAGTCTAACAAAAACGTTGATAAGCTCAAAGACGCCGAAGTTACCGTGCCCGACGTTCTCGATGAATACGCCGGACTTTACGCAGAAAATCCCGATACCATAGGCTGGCTGAAGATCGACGAAACAGAGCTTGACAACGTCGTCATGTTCTCACGGCACGATAACGAGAAGTATCTGCACACTGATTTTTACGGCAACTCCTCTTACCGCGGCTGTCTGTTCGTTGACGGCTGGTGTGATGTGCTCACATCGGATAACATCATAGTTTACGGACATCACATGAAGGACGGCTCAATGTTCGGCGTGATCGTCGATTACCAGAGCGATGAGTTTTATAAGCAGCACAAATACATAAGCTTTGACACGATATACGAAAAACAGACCTACGAGGTCGTCGCCGCAATACAGACCGAACTGCCGTCCGATGGCGAGGAGGGCTTCAGGTACAACGAATACACCGGCAGCGACGAAAAGTCCTTTGCCGAATATGCTAAGTTTATTGACAAAAACAAGCTATACGACACCGGAGTTCGGATAAGCCCCGGAGATAAGCTGCTCACCCTCTCTACCTGCGCATATCACACGGAGAACGGGCGATTCATCGTCATTGCAAAGAAGGTATAAAAAAAGTCCATCGACTTGGTCGATGGACTTTTTCTTGACCCGTATGGGAATCCTCGCCTGCGGGCGAGCCGGGTCGCGGCTCTGACATGCCCCCGGCATGTCATTCACTACCGCTCCCTTCGATTCCCGATAGATTATGCAAAACGAAACAGCCCACCTAAAGGTGAGCTGTTTCGTTTTGGTGACCCGTACGGGAATCGAACCCATGTTACCGCCGGGAAAGGGCGGTGTCTTAACCGCTTGACCAACGGGCCAAAATTAAGGCGCAGGTAAAAGTATCTGCGCCTTTTTTGGTAGCGGCACCTGGATTCGAACCGGGGACACTGCGGGTATGAACCGCATGCTCTAGCCAACTGAGCTATGCCGCCATTTCTCAAACGAGCAATAG
>JABLTN010074246.1_pt1 | contig 12601 bp, 10 predicted proteins | sample 7160141 | NCBI WGS metagenome assembly JABLTN01 (sample SAMN14651226, study PRJNA627086) | human gut metagenome | isolation source: feces | host: Homo sapiens | reverse complement strand
GGCCGAGACGAACGCCGCCGCCGCCATCCAATCCGGAAAGGAGTGGTGGCTGGTCAACGAGGAGGGCAAGGTGCTGGACACCACCAAAAAACCCAAGGAATTTATCCAAATCACCGGCCTGGAGCTGGTGTCCCCAGAGGCGGGACAGAGCATAAAGGTCAAGAGCGAGGATAAACCCATGCGGGACAGCTTGCTCCGGCTGCTCAAGGCCATGAAGGGGCGGGAATTGCTGGAGGATGTGCGTAGTGTAGACTGCACAGACAGCAAGCTGCTGGTGATGGATTATCGGGGACAGCTGACGGTGAAAATACTGGCAGATGCCGACTTTGACTACCAGGTGAAGATGCTGGAAGCCGTGCTGGAAAAGTATGTAGATGTCAACTGGAGCAAGGACGACAAGGGGACGTTGGATATGACCTACGCTGACGGACACCCGCATCTGACGAAAAATAAAAAATCCTGACAACAGGAAGGAAATGTGGGAAAAATTGAACAGGAAATACTCCGGAACCTATTGACCTGTTCCCTGTTTCAGTTTACAATAATAAGGTACATTCATTTTGCGTGATTACTTCGTATACGAAGAAAATATAGGGGGAAACAAATATGTCCTTTGGATTCGAAACTGAGCCCAACAGCGCAGTAAACATCAAAGTCGTCGGCGTCGGCGGCGGCGGCAACAACGTAGTCAACCGCATGGTGCTCTCCGGCACCAAGGGTGTGGATTTTGTGGCGGTCAACACGGACAAGCAGGCGCTGGATGCCTCCAACGCCACCTTTAAGCTCCAGATCGGTGAGAAACTGACCCACGGCAAGGGCGCAGGCGCAAAGCCCGATGTAGGCCGGAAGGCAGCCGAGGAAAACCGCAGTCAGCTGTCTAAGGCGCTGGAAAACACCGATATGGTCTTTGTCACCTGTGGTATGGGCGGCGGCACCGGTACCGGCGGCAGCCCCATCGTGGCAGACGTGGCTCGGGAGCTGGGCATCCTCACCGTGGGCGTGGTTACCAAGCCCTTCGCCTTTGAAGGCAAGGTGCGTATGCGCCAGGCCGAGGAAGGCATCACGGAGCTGAAGAACAAGGTGGATGCCCTGGTCATCATCCCCAACGAACGGTTAAAGATGGCCACCGACCAGAAGATCACCCTGGCCAACGCCTTCGAGATCGCAGATGACGTGCTCCGTCAGGCGGTGGAGTCTATCTCCGACCTGATCCAAAAGGTGGGCGTCATCAACCTGGACTTCGCTGATGTGACCTCCGTCATGAAGGATGCCGGTCTTGCCCACATGGGCGTAGGCCGTGCCGCAGGCGAGAACAAGGCCAAGGAAGCGGCCAAGCTGGCCGTCTCCTCCCCGTTGCTGGAGACTTCCATCAATGGCGCCAAGGGCGTGCTCATCAACATCACCAGCGGCAAGGACATCGGCCTGGACGAGGTGGATACCGCTGTCACCCTGGTGCAGCAGGCTGCTCATCCCGAAGCCAACATCATCTTCGGCAGCATCTTCGATGAGAACATGGAGGACGAGATGCGGGTCACCGTCATTGCCACCGGCTTTGACGATGCGGACGAGGAACCAGAAGTGCCCTCCTTCTCCCAGATCAGCAGCCAGGTCACTCAGCAGGAACCGGCTCCCGCACCTGTGCCCGAACCCACCCCTGCACCTGCCCCTCAGACGCTCCAGGAGAGCTTCTTTCAGGCGGTAGAGTTTGATCCGTTCAGCACTGCCACCCAGCAGAAGGCTGCCCCTGCGCCTGAGCAGCCCAAGGCAGCACCGGCCAAAAAGGATCCCTTTGACGATCTGATGGAAATGTTCAACCGCAGAAAGTAAGGTTGTTCAAGCTACATAGCCTATGAAAAGCAACGGGTCAGAATCTTAGGATTCTGACCCGTTTTTCGCCGTTTGGAAGGGGATACTTGCGTTTTTTACCACTTCCGTGTATCATATACTGATATGGCGGTCAAAGTGCCCCGCACCATGCCGGAGTTTTTGGGCGTGTCCGGCGTGGGTGAGGTAAAAGCGGAGAAATATGGGGAAGCGTTTTTGAAGGCCATTGCCCTGTATCAAGAGAAACAACAGCGCTGATCTGTATTTTCATGCAAAGACAAGCGGACATTTCAAAAGAAATGTCCGCTTGCCTTTTGCTTGTCAACGTGTTAAGGAGTTTGTTCGATCTATCTAGGAGAAATGTTTGAAAAAGTAGGAGTTGTTTTTATGAGGAGAATCAAAATGGGTTGGCAATGGTTTGTGTGAGGCTTGGATCAGATCTGAAGGGCAGCTTCCAGGGCGTCATGGGTGGCCAGGACGGCGTTGCCGGGTGCCTTGGCAGCTTCGCCAATGACAAAGACCTGGGGAGCGACCTTCTCGGCGGTTTCCTTCAGCACGGCGTTGGAACGGGAACCCATGGCCAGAACCACATTGTCATACCCACGGAGGGAACCGGCAGTGCCATCAGCCAGGGTGTAGTCCACGCCATCGGGATAGAACTGGCTGACCTTGGCGCTGGGCCGCAGGAGGACATGGTGTTCTTCAAAGTTCGCGAACATATAACGACGGTTTTCAGGGGTGACGTCAGCGGCAATGACGTCCTTCATCTCAATCACAGCAGCCTCGTGGCCCCGTTCTGCCAGGTATTCGGCAGCTTCGCAGCCCACCATGCCGCCGCCGACCACCAGAACCTTCTGTCCCATGGGCGCCTTGCCTTCCAGCATATCCTGAGCGGTGATGTAGCCGCAGGTATCCAGGCCGGGGATGGGCAGGATGAGGGGGTTGGAGCCGGTGGCCAGGATGATGGCATCGGGATGCAGGGAAGTGAGGAGGGCTTCATTTGCTTCCACGTTGCAGCGCAAATCCACGCCGGCCTTCTCGCATTTGACGATGAAGGAGCGGATGACTTCGGTGATCTGACCCTTGCCGGTGGGGTAAGCGGCAATGCGGAAGTTGCCGCCCAGTTCCGGATGCTTCTCCAGCAGGGTGACCTGGTGCCCACGCAGGGCGCAGATCCAAGCGGCGTACAGACCGCCGGGGCCGCCGCCGACCACGACCACATTCTTGGACACTTCGGCGGGCGTCAGGTCGGATTCACGGCCAACGCAGGGGTTCACGGCGCAGGAGATGGGACGGCCGGCGAACATATTGGGCACGCAGCCCAGCAGGCAGCCGATGCAGGGAGCCAGAGTCTCCAGGTTGCCAGTTCTTGCCTTGGCGGGCAGTTCGGGGTCAGCGATGCTCTGACGGCCGAAGGCGATCAGGTCGGCACGACCCTGCTTGACCAGCAGTTCTGCGTACTGAGGTTCGGTGAAACGACCCACAGCAATGACGGGAACGGAGACAGCCTGCTTGATCTCCGTGACCAGGTTGGCGTTGAAGCCGCCGTGGGTGATGCCAGGCGCCCACATAAACTCGTCATGGAGGTGGACAGCACGGGTCACATGGAGGGCGTCTACGCCGCATTCCTGTTCCAGGTAAGCGGCCACAGCAGCTGCGTCCTGAACGGTCTGGCCGCCTTCCACTTCATCGCTGGCGTTGATACGACAGAGGATGGGCAGGTTGCCGCCAGTCTTCCGACGGATGTTTTCGATGATGAGGCGGGGCAGACGCATCCGGTTTTCAAAGCAGCCGCCGAACTCATCGGTGCGGTTGTTGGTACGCTGGGAGATGAAGGTGCTCACCAGGTAACCGTGGGCGCAGTGGACTTCAACCATGTCGATGCCAGCCTGCTGGGCACGGCGAGCGGCGTCGCCGTAGCACTCGATCAGGCGGTACACTTCCTCGGTAGGCATGGCCACAGGGATCTCACGACCGACCGCAGCGGGCATGGCGCTGGCTGCCTTCAGAGGGTAGCCGGTGAGGGCGGAGTTGCCCTCGGGGCCTGCGTGCTGGAGCTGGATGGAGACTTTGGCGCCGTAGGCGTGGCAGGCGTCTGCCACCCGACGGAAGCTGTCAACGGTGTCGTCAGAGAACAGGCAGGGCTTGCGGGGGCCGCCCTTGGCTTCCTTGTAGACGACGGTGGATTCGATGGTGATCAGGCCGAATCCGCCCTTGGCGCGTGCCTGGTAGTAGGACAGAGAACGGTCGCTGAGGGTGCCATCGGTGTTGGCGAAGTTATTGCCCATGGGAGGCACGACGAAACGGTTGGGGACGGTCACAGTGCCGATCTGCACCGGGGAAAACATAGTCGGAAACTTCATATCTTAACTCCTCCTCTTTGGTATCTTCGGTAATTTCAGACGTTACAGGCGGGAACTCAGGAGAAGAACTTCTCCAGGACTTCCTGCGCAGGCATATCCTTGCCGGTGTACAGCTTGAACGCTGCCACACCCTGCCACAGCAGCATACCGATGCCGCCTACGGCGATCTTGCAGCCGGCTGCCTTGGCTTCCTGGATCATGCGGGTCTCTCTGGGGTTGTAGACGGTGTCGGCAACCACCAGGTCAGGACGGAACAGGGAGGGGTCGATGAGGCTCTGGTCTTCCAGGGGCTTCATGCCCACCTTGGTGGCGTTGACCAGGATGTCACAATGGTTGACCGCTTCAGCCAGGGCTTCCTTGTCCTGGAGGGGCTGGATGGTGACTTTGCAGTTGGGCACCGCTTCTGCCAGCTTCTGGACGGTCAGTTCGCCGTTGGAGTAGAAGTCATAGCCGGTACGGTTGAAGATGGCGATCTCAACGGCGCCGTCCAGAGCGGTCTGCATACAGATGGCGGTTGCTGCGCCGCCTGCGCCCATGACCACCAGTTTCTTGCCCTTGACTTCCACGCCATGCTCATGTAGGTTGCGGACGAAGCCCATACCATCGGTGTTGTGGCCGGTCAGCTTGCCGTTCTCGTCCACGGTGACGGTGTTGCAGGCGCCGATGAGTTTGGCTGCGGGGGACAGCTCGTCCACCAGGTGGGAGACAGCGGTCTTGTCCGGCATGGTCACGTTGAAGCCGCCTACGCCCAGGGTCTTGAGGGCTTCTACGCCTGCTTCCACCTGCTCCAGGGGAATGTCAAAGGCCAGGTAAGCGGCGTCAATGCCCAGGCGTTCGAAGGTGTAGTTGTACATAGCGGGGGAGCCGGAGTGGCCAACGGGGGAGCCGATCAGGCAAAAGAGCTTCGTGTGTCCAGAGATTCTGCTTTCCATATTGTAATACCTCCAAAAAAGTCGTAGATCGAATGAAAGGTTCGGTGTGTGGTGCTTACTGTTCCACTACTTCAGGCCAAGCCTGTTCCAGAACAGCGCGGGTTGCGTTGAAGTTTGCCTTGGCGGCTTCTGCCACGCCAGCGCTCAGGATCTCATCGCTGATGACTTCCACGCCCATGACAGCGGGTTCGATGCCCTTTTCACGGATCATCTTCACGAAGCCAGCGGTGTCGCCGTGGCCGGTGCCGGGCATCATGCGGTCATGCATGGACTCGTCACGCAGGACGGGAGCGGCATAAGGGTGAGCCTGAACATCGTTGATCTGGACGGCGACCACCTTGTCAGCGGGGACGTCAGCCAGAACGGAGGGGTCATAGCTCTGGTTGGCACGGATCCAGTGCCAGGAGTCCAGAATGAGCTTTGCGTTGTCGCAGCCGGATTCCTTGACCACAGCCCAAGCCTTCTTCACATCGGGCAGACCGCTGTAGGGCATGGGTTCCACGCCGATGGTGTACTTGCCGGCACGGTGGCACAGCTCACGCAGCTTCTGAGCGGTGTGTTCGACAGAGTAGTTCTCCATCAGGCCGCAGTTGATGTGGTTGACGCCGAACAGCTCGCACATATGGAAGCACATCTGTTCCTTGTACTTCTGCTCGTAGGAGCGGTGGTCATCCGCCCACTGGACGATGTATTCCACTTCGGTGACCTTCATATCGTACTTTTCCAGGATGGCCAGGATGTCCGCATCGAACAGACCTTCGTTCAGGGCGTCCACATAGGTTTCCGCACGGAGGCCGATGCCTTCAAAACCGGCGGCCTTTGCTGCTGCAACACGTTCTTCAAAGGTGCACTGATCGCCTAGGGTCCAGGAGCTGACGGTGATGGGATATTTCTGAGACATAGTAGGTTCCTCCTTGTGTTTCTATCAATGGTTGACCTGCTGCAATACTGCTTCGCAGACTTCTTCAATGTTCAAGTCCGAGGTGTCCACGGTCACATCGGCCGCAGCCTCATATTTGGGTCGGCGCTGCTCCATCAGTTCGGAGATGCCTTCCACGCTTTTGCGGTTCTGGAGCAGAGGGCGGTCATCGCTGTCCTTGACTCGCTCCAGGATGACCTCTGGACGGGCGGTGAGCAGGACGATGGTGCCGCAGGCTCTCATAGCCGCTACGTTTTCCTCCCGCATGGGCACGCCGCCGCCGCAGGAGATGATACGGGGTTCCCCCTGGGCACAGCCCTGGAGCAGGGCTGTTTCACAGGTACGGAAGTAGGGTTCGCCTTTCTGGGCGAAAATTTCGGGGATGGTCATGCCCTCGTTTTCCGAGATGCACTGATCCATTTCAACGACCGCACGGCCGAGCTTCTGTCCCAGGGCGGCGGAGACAGAGGATTTGCCCGCACCCATGAAGCCAATGAGAAAGAGATTGTTCGTTGTTTTCATCCGTTATGCCTCCGCTCTTTCAGCAGCTGCCCGCTCCCGCTTCTGGCAGACGTTCAGGTACAGAGCCAGCAGGATGCCCACCAGGGTGACTGCCATATTGAACAGCAGAACCAGACGAGGGCCGTTGGTGCCGCCCACACGGGTCAGGACGCCGGCCACGCTGATGACCAGGTAGTTGGCCACGCTGGAGGCGATCATGACGATGGAGGTGATGACGCCGCGGTTCTTGGGGAACATCTCGTTGGCGACTGCGGTGACCAGCTGGAGCACGCCGCCTGCTGCGAAGAAGCCCAGGAGGAAGCCGCCGGCCAGGCAGATGAACGGGGTCTGTACGAAGTAGATGACGCCCAGGGTGATAAAGGCGATGCAGGGATAGACGATGAGGATCTTAGCCGGTTCTACCTTGCGGCTGAGCAGTGCAGCGCTGACGAACAGGGCGCAGACGATGCCCACGGAGTAGAAGGACTGGATCATAGCAGGATCCTGTAAGCCGTACAGCTTGCCCAGCTCCTGGTTGCAGTTCATCCACAGCATGAAGGTGGTGGAGGTGGTGAAGCCCAGGCAGATCAGGATGATAGCGGGGGCGGTGAAGTGCATCTTTTCCTTGGGCTTGTCGGCGCTCTTGACCACTCGTTCAAAGGGCGGGAAGGGCAGGAAGCAGAGGAAGATGCCGTCTGCGATGATGATGACCGCAGTGGCGATGAAGATGGTGTGGAAGGGCAGGTTCCGTGCGGCCACAAAGCCGATGGCAAAGGGGAGCAGGAACTGTGCGATGGAGATGGCCAGCTTGGTGAAGATGTTGGCGATGGTGCCCTTTTCCTTGAAGATCTCCATGCAGGAGGGGGTGATGCTGGTGTCCAGGAAGGAGTTTGCCATACCGCTGATGACGGCCAGGACGTAACCGATATACATATTCGGTGCAAAAGTGATGGCCAGCAGGAAGATGGCGTAGAGGACGCAGCCGATCAGAGCGGACAGGCGGCGGCCGAGACGGTCGGACAGGGGACCTGCGATGGGGAAGGCCACCAGACGGCCCAGGCCGATGGCGGCGATGACGGCCACGACGCTGGATACGTCAAAGCTGCCGTCTGCCAGCTTGCTGGCGCCCCACAGGGCGGCGAAGTCCTGCTTGTACTGCCCCATGATGGTCGCTGCGATGCCCAGGACAAAGTAGGTGATGTACAGGGCTAAGGCAGTGGGATAGTATCTTCTGGAATCTGTCTTTGTCATGTCTTGTTCATCCTTTCTCTCTTTCGTTGGTGGTTAATCGTAAAGCAGTGCTTGAATCTCATCAATGGGCATCTCCAGACCCTTGCTGTACAGCCGGAACGCTTCCGCACCCTGGCACAGCAGCATCCCCAGCCCGCCGCAGGTCTTGCAGCCAGCGGCTTTGGCTTCTCGGAGCAGTTTCGTTTCGGTGGGGGAGTAGACCACATCGGTGACGATCAGATCAGGCCGGAACCAGCTGGGGTCTTTGATGTTGCTCATGTCCTCCATGGGGGGCATCCCCACCATGTTGGCGTTGGAGAGGATGTCACAGTGATCCACTGCCTCATGCAGGGCGTCCTGGTCGGCCAGGTCGTGGAGGGAGAGGACACAGTTGGGGGCGACCTTGTGGATGGCCTCCATCCGTTCTTCAATGCTGGGCCAGAACTTATCCTTCCGATTGAAGATGGCCAGCTCCGCCGCACCTTCCAGCGCCACCTGTACGGCGATGGAGGAACCAACGCCGCCACAGCCGATCAAGGTGATCTTCTTGCCGGCCACTTCGATGCCGTTCCGGCGGAGGTTCTGGGTGTAGCCGCAGCCGTCGGTGTTGTATCCCACCAAGACGCCGTCCTCGTTGACGATGGTGTTCACGGCCTGAATGGTCTCTGCCGCCGGGGTCAGGCGATCTAAGTAAGGGACGACCGTGGTCTTAAAGGGCATCGTCACGTTGGCGCCCCGCATATGCAGGGTGCGGATGGCTTTTACGGACTGCTCCACCTGATCGGCGGCCACATCAAAGGCCAGATAGGCGCAGTCCATATGGAACTTCCGAAAACAGTAGTTATACATGGCAGGGGACTTGGAGTGTGCGACCGGCGATCCGATCAGTCCCAGCAGGGTGGTGGTTCCTGACAGCTGCATATGCGTTTCCTCCTCTTGCCGTCCAGCGGCGGCATTTTTTTCGTATTGGTTGGGGCGGCGGTACAGGCGTCCGTACTGCTTGCCTGGCGGCTGCCGCCCTCGGCTGACCCTACTGTACCCCATTGTGAGGAAAATAACAAATCAATAAAATTTGATAAACTGATAGTTTTTTTCTATCAGTTATAGTATAATCATACCAAAGAAAGGGGGCGTATTTTGCGTGAATTTATCACACCTGCGTTACTTCGTAGAGCTGGCTCACGTCCAGCATTACACCCGCACTGCCGAGCGGCTATGCATCACTCAGCCCAGCCTCAGCCACGCCATCTCCCAGTTGGAGGGGGAACTGGGGGTGCCGCTGTTTGAGAAGAACGGGCGGAGTATCTCCCTGACCCAGTATGGAGAACAGTTCCTAGCCTGTGCCCAGGAAACCCTGTCCATTTTGGATGAGGGGGTGGAATCCCTCCAGCGGGTCAGCCGTGGGGAGGGGCTGATCCGGCTGGGATTGCTGCGGACGTTGGGGGTAGATTATGTGCCCAAATTGGCAGCTCGATTCCTGGCAGAGAACCCAGGAAAGGACATTCGATTCGCCTTTCACACCGGTGTGACCAGCCATCTTTTGGATGAACTGGCAGAGAAAAAGGTTGATTTGGTGTTTTCATCCAAACCGCCGGTGGAAATGGGCTTAACTGCCATTGCAGTAGAGCAGCAGGATCTGGTGCTCATCGTGCCCAAAAACCATCCTTTGGCAAAGAACCACTCGGTGGATTTGACGGAAACCCTGCCTTATCCCCAGGTCTACTTCTCAGAAGGCTCCGGAATGCGGGGCGTGGTGGAGGAATTGTTCTCTAAAATTGACGGCAAACCCGTCATCGCTTACGAGACAGAGGAAGATCAGGTGGTGGCCGGTTTGGTTGCTGCCGGATTTGGTATCGCCGTGGTGCCCTATATGGATATGTTGCTGCGGTTGGATGTGAAGATCATCCAGATCGCCCATCCGTTGTGGGAACGCAGCTTCTACTTGGTCAGTGATGACCGGGCCTATCAGCCGCCGGCGGTGCAGAAATTCCGGCAGTTTGTACTCAACGGAGGGACACTGTGAAATTGCACAAATTTCGGCATCGAAATTGGAGCAGATAGACAAAACCAATCAACCTATCGAAAAAAACAATCGAATTTTCAGGCGTCCTTGCATAAAAAACAGGCACAAGTTGGGTACTTGTGCCTGTTTTTTTGGTGTTTGGGCGGATTTTGCCCTTCCGTCAAGTTGCTGAGGCGGAATCGGCATTCTGTGCCTGTCCTGCCAGCCGTTTGGACGGTCGGAAAACCAACAGAGCGATGCCGATGAGCAAGGCAGTTGTGGCTAGACTGATCGGATAGATATACAGGATGGTGGAAAAGGTGCGCTTGACGGGAAACACGAAGGAAATCCAGAGGATGCGTATTCCGCAAACGCCGAAGATGACCAGCAAGGCGGGCGCCAAGGAAATGCCAAATCCGCGAAGGTAGCCAGACATAACCTCGTAGAGCATACTAAAGACGTAGGCAGTAAAGACGATGAGCAGTCGAGAATAGCCGATGTCGATGACCTGGGGGTCTGGGTTGAACAGCGCCAGAACGAATTTTCCGGCAAAGAGAATGATAAAAATGGCGGACGCAGTGGCAATGGCATCCTCTAAGATGCACAGGCCGAGAATTTTCCGGCAGCGCTTGACCTGCCCTGCACCATAATTCTGTCCCACAAAGGTGGCGCAAGCCTGGCTGAAGGAGTTCATGACGTAATAGGCGATAATCTCGATGTTCAGCGCAGCGCTGGAAGCGGCCATGACGATGGTGCCCAAGCTGTTGATGGCGGACTGGATGACGATGTTGGAGATGGCAAAGACTGCGCTCTGGATGCCGGCGGGCAAGCCAATGCGCATGATCTGGCGGAAGCTGCCCCAGTGAATGGTCAGCAGCTGCGGTTCCACATGGATGTACTGGTCGCTTTTCCGCAGTTTCCGGTATAAAAGGATGGAGCTGACTACATTAGATAGCACCGTGGCGATGGCTACGCCATTGACGGTCATATGGAACCCAATGACGAACAGCAGGTTCAGCAGCACATTCAGGACACCGGAGGCGGCCAGGGCGATGAGCGGTACCTTAGTCTCGCCGATGCTGCGGAAGATAGCGGCTTCAAAGTTGTAGAGCAAGATGGCGGGCATACCCAAGAAATAGATGCGCAGGTAGAGCAGGGAGAGGGGGTAGACGTCCTCTGGCACCTGAAGCAGGTTCAGCAGGCTGCCGGCGATCAGCTCGCCGATGATGGCTACGATGACCCCTCCTACCACCGCCATGACCAAGGAGGTGTGAACGGCGTTTTGTGCGCTTTTTCTGTCGTTGTTGCCAATGGCGTTGGCGATGACTACGGTGGCGCCCAGAGCGATGCCGATGAAAAGCCCCAAGATCAGGTTGATAATCGGCCCGTTGGCGCCTACGGCGGCTACGGCGGCGGTGCGGCTGCCGCTGGCGAAGTTGCCCACTACGGCTACGTCCGCAGCATTAAACAGCTGCCCTAACGCCGCTGTGGCGGCGACTGGCAGGGCAAACCGGAGGAGTTTGTCCCAAATAGAGCCGTGGAGCATATCCAGCTTGGCGGTTCCTTGTTCCATAGCGTTCACGTTCCTTACCTTGATATAATAGAATGGTATCTTCTGTTCCAGCACAATTAGAAAGCGTGGAGAGAAGGATAGTAACTCTATTATAACGATTCGCCGGAGTTTGTACAGGGAAATTTTCCCCAGTCTGAGGAAAAGGGAGAAACACCCCTCCGTCGGGTGCGGCGGAGGGGTGTCCCCATGAATGATAGGCGGGTGAAAATGGAAAAGATAAAACAATCCAATTCACCAGAGAGGGATGCGATCAGATGATCTCTTTGTTGGTACGCATGGTGTCAATGATTTCCTGGGTGAAGCCGTATTCCTTCAGGACTTCATCGGTGTGCTGGCCGATGCCGCCCAGGGAGACAGTCTCACGCTGTTCGTAGCTCTTGAAGTGGAGGGGAGGACGAACGACGGCGTTGGTGACGCCATTGCCCCAGGTGACTTCCTGGAGGTAGTCGTTGGCCCAGGCTTGTTCGTCCTTGGGCACGTCCTCGAAGTGCTTCAGGCGGGAGTAGACCAGGTCGGCCTTGCGGAAGATGTCCTCCCATTCGTAAGAGGTCTTTTCCTTCATCTTGGCACGCACCTTCATCGTCAGGTCATAGATGTAATCGCTGTCTGCCAGGGTCTTTTCATTCTGACAGCGGGGGTCGTCGATTTCTTCTTCCATGCCCAGAGCTTTGCAGTAGCGGGAGAAGTTCTTCTCATAGCCGATGCCCACCAACGCCAGCCATTCGCCGTCCTTGCACACATAGTCATAGACCATGGGGCTGCCGGGACGGTCTACGTCCTCGGGGAAGTGGTGGTTGTAGGGGGGCTGTGCGCACATGATGGACTGTGCGTTGACCCACATACTGGTGCCAAAGAGGGAGTTGGTGACCAGGGTGCCCTTGCCGGTGACGTCACGACCCCGCAGGGCGGTGACCATACCAGCGAAGATGAGCAGACCGGTGACCATGTCGCCATAGCCGCCGGAGGCACGGACGGGGAAGGTACCTTCCTCCACCCAACCCACACGGGCGCCGACCCGAGACCAGAAGGAGGCGATGTCGAAGCCGGGGGCTTCGGCGTCGGGGCCGCGGTGACCGTAGCCGGTGAAGTGGAAGTAGATGAGCTTGGGGAACTTTTTTTTCAGGGTGTCGTAGTCCAGCCCCATCTTGGCCAGACCCTTCATGCGCACGCTGGTGCAGAACACATCGGTGTTCTCCAGCAGCTTCATAAACACTGCTCTGCCGCCTTCGGTTTTCAAATCCAGGCTGATCAGGCGCT
>JABLTN010070895.1_pt1 | contig 12624 bp, 7 predicted proteins | sample 7160141 | NCBI WGS metagenome assembly JABLTN01 (sample SAMN14651226, study PRJNA627086) | human gut metagenome | isolation source: feces | host: Homo sapiens | reverse complement strand
GGACTAGGTGTCCAAAGTAAAATGCCATTTACAGTATTTGGTGTAGCTGGAGTGATCATTACGATCATCAGTGTGATACTTTGTGTTGTCATAGGCCTTGGTATTAAGCGAGGAAGAGCAAACGTAGACAAGATATTACAATTAGTGAAAGCCTAAGCATAGAACTATTGTTTTTTGATTGAAAAAGGACGATTATAGTTAGATCGTCCTTTTTTTCTACAAAGAAAGGGAAAAAATATGAGGAAAGTTAGCCCAAGATTAGTAGCAATAATGATGGCAAGTGTAGTCAGTGTCACTTCTATCGCGCCAGTAACAGCATACAATCATGTAACTGTAAATGCAGCACAATTACAGCAGCAGGCGATAGATTGGACATTTACAGGGAATGGAAAAGTAGACAATGATAAGATCCAGTTATCAGGAGCTGGTGATAATATCGGTATCACAAACATCAAAAAAGAAGATAATTATGCGGTCAAAGCAAAACTGACACAAGGAGAAGAAGACGGAGCTGTCGGTGTGATTATGGGAGCAAAGGAAGCAAAAGATCCAAAGAAAGGTTCTGTAGTAGCCAATGTTACTCCATCTACTGGAGCTGTACGTTTGATCTGTTTCCAAGGAGGACGCAACAACGATCTTCAGAAAGAAAAAGTATTTGATGAATTAAAAAATAAAGATACTTATGATTTTGATATTTCTGTAAAACAACGTCATTTAACAGTTAAGATCAATGGTGTAAAAGTCATCAGTATGGAGATCACAGATACGATTTTTGAAGGAAAGGTTGGTCTTATTTCCTTCAATGAAACAATGACAGCATCTGATTTTTCTGTAGAAGATATCGCGATTCCAAAAGCAACAGCACATTTAACAAATTTACAGGTAACAGGTGGCGACTTAGATAAGAAATATACACAGGATACAAGTGATTATGCGATCATAGTGCCTAATACAGTTGATAAATTATCTATCACACCAACTGTAAGTGATAATGGAACAGTGACGATCGGTGAACAAAAAGCAGAAAATGGAAAAGCAACAGAAGTATCATTGCAGGTTGGATCTCAGGAAATTCCTATCACAGTGACAAGTACAAATGGTGCAGTAGAAACTACAACATTACATGTATTAAGAAATGTAGATGGTTCAGCATATACAGTTCCAACCAGACCACAATATCATTTTTCACAGGCAATGGGATGGGGCAATGACCCAAATGGAATGCTTTATTATAAGGGAGAATGGCATTTATTCTTCCAGCATAATCAGGCAAGAACGACATGGGGAGAGTTAGAATGGGGACATGCAGTTTCTAAAGATCTGATCCACTGGGAAGAATTGCCAAGACCATTAAATTATCAGGAAGATAATGGAGCAATGTTCTCTGGATGTGGTGTTGTAGATGATGAGAATACATCCGGTTTATTTGGAGATGAAAAAGGACCTGGAAAAGGTGGACTTATCGCGCTCTATACACAGAACAATGAATTAAATGGCCACAGAGGACAGGATCAGTGCATCGCATATAGCAAAGATAACGGAAGAACATGGACAAAATATAAAGGAAATCCAATCTTAAAATGGGATGAAGATCATCTAAAAGATACAGCATTCCGTGATCCAAAAGTATTCCGCCACGATGGAAAATGGTTTATGGTATTAGCGGGAGGAATCTTAAGAATTTATTCTTCTGATGATCTGATTCATTGGAATATTGAAAGTACATATAAAGGAAGTGATGATATCGGTAATCCAGCAGGATTGAGAGTTGAAACAGAATGTCCTGATATGTATCCTTTAACAGCAGATGATGGAACAACAAAATGGGTTATCAGTGAAGGAGGACGTTATTATCGCATCGGTGATCTCAAGAAGATTGATGGACATTGGACATTTGTACAGGATAAAGACAGCGACCGTTATGTCATGAACTTTGGACCTCATTCTTATGCAGCAATGACATATTATATTGGTAATGGGGAAACAACCAATGGAAAACCAGAAAACCGAAGAATCATGATCAACTGGGCAAGTACATGGGCTGATGGATACTGCAATAACGTTGATAAAGTGACTGGACAGTGGGGATACAATGGATTCTTTAATCTTCAGACAGAATTAAATGTGAAGAAGATTGATGGTAAGTATAAACTAGTTCAGACACCAATTGACGAATACAAGAAATTACGTGTCAACGAAGCAGCAACCAAACTTGAAAATGTTACGATTCCAAAGAAGACAGAAAACAGCGAAAATCTGTTATCAGGAGTCAAAGCAGGACAATATGAAGTTGTCGCAGAACTTACACCACAGGCAGGAACAAAAGAAGTTGGATTCAAATTAAGAACAAACAAATCTGGAAGTCAGGAAACAGTTGTATCTTATAATACAGAAACAAAGAAAGTATCCATCAATGGAGAAAAATCTGGTACACATCCAGCGGGACAGCAGACAAAGAACATCGTATCCGATGCGATCGTCACAGAGAAAGATGGAAAAGTAAAATTAGATATCTTTGTTGATGAATCAAGTGTTGAAGTATATGGACAAGATGGACAGGTTACAGGAGCATTAGCAGTATTCCCATCTGTCAGTAGTACAGGAATGGAAGTATATTCTGAAGGTGGAGAAACAACAGGAAATATCACAGTTTATCCAATGAAGAGTATCTGGGAAAATAAGATCACAGATGCAAACACAGCAACAGATCTATATATCAGTACAGACTCTGGAAGTGGAGAATATAATGTCGGAGATAAGATTAGTGTAAATGCTGCAATCTCTCCAATGAAAGCAGATCAGAAAGTAACATGGAAAGTAAGTAATAACAAAAGTAATAAAGTTAAAGTTGTTAAAACAGAAGATGATGAACTTCAGTTAGAAGCACTAAAAGAAGGAAGTGTCACTGTTACAGCAACAACAGCAAATGGATTATCAAGAAGTATTGATATATTTGTTTCAGCAGCAGACGATGGTATTTCACTTAGTGACTGGAAACAACATGGTGGTACATGGACGATCAGTGAGAATTCTAACAGTTGTACAGGAGAAGCTAGTGGAGACGCATTCTTAATGTCAGGAACAAAGATTAGTTCAGATGATTATATTTTTGAATCAGATGTTGTTTATCACAGAGGACAGGCATTTGCATTATTATTCCGTGGACAGAACCCAGATTCTACCAGTGCATATGCAGCTAATGTAGACACACAAAGAAAAGGTAGTACAGCAAGAATCTTTACATTTGGAGGCGGAACCGGAGACATCGGAAAAGATGGAAATTACAACTTAAGCGAAGGACAGAAATATCATTTCAAAGTTGTAGTAAAAGGTAACCAGTATAAAGTGTATATTGGGGACAAGCTGGTACTGAATGTAAGAGATGCAAAAGTTGAGAATAATTACAAAGAAGGAAGATATGTTGGATTTAATGTATTCAACGGAAAAGTAACATTCCAGAATATGAAAGTCACACCATTAGAAGTGAAAGTTCCAACAGTTTCTGATAAACTTGCATTAACAGCAGGCGAGAAAGCAGCAATTGATGTTTCCAATATCGAGGACAACAGTTTCAACATCATCAAATACAAATCTTTGGACAAAACAATCGCAGATGTAGATGAAGATGGTAACATCACAGCAAAGAAAGCTGGAACAACACAGATTGAAACTCAGGTTACAACTTTTGGAAGAAGTTACACATACAAGACTCAGGTAACAGTAAAAGAAAAAGAAGTAGAAACTCCAAAAGTTTCTATTACAGCAACACTAAAAGGTAATGCAGGAAAGACTGTCACAACGATCAAAGATGTGAAAGCAGGAGATACTTTGCCAGCATGGAACAAAGCAAAATATAAAGCAGCTGGTAAGAAAGGTTATGTATTTGCAGGATGGACATACAATGGAAAAATTGTTACAAAGATGCCAGAAAGCGACAAGAATATTACATTAACAGCTAAATTTGTTAAAGTAACAGTTGGAAAAGCAGGTTCATTATCTGTCAGATCCAAAGCAGGAAAAGGTGTAGGATTTGTAGCAAGATCAACACAATCTGTCAACAAATATGGAGAAAAACGAGGATTTAGATTCCGTTATTCCACAAGCAAAAAGATGAAATCTGCAAAATACAAAACAACAGGTTTAGCGAAAAATGTTTATACAAAAACAGGTCTGAAAAAAGGCAAGAAATACTATGTACAGGTTCGCTATTACTACTATGATTCAACAAATCAGAAAGTATACGGAGCATATTCTAATGCGAAGTCAGTGAAAGCAAATTAAAAATGAAAAGCCATCTGGGATATTTCACTCTCGCCAGATGGCTTTTCTTGCTTTATAATAATGGAAGAAATAGACAACAAAGCAGAGAAACGAAAGGATGCAGACATAATGAAAAAATATAAAGCAGTATTTAGTGATATCGATGGAACATTATTAAATTCAAAACATCAGATACCAGAAAATACAAGAAAAAAAATAAAACAGATCAACCAAAATGGAATCCCATACGTCTTAGTATCCGCAAGAATGCCAAAAGGCATGACAGCTATCAGAGCAGAATTAGAGGCGAAGAGTCCAATGATCTGCTACAGCGGAGCTTTAGTTGTTGATGAAGAAGACCATCCAATCTACAGTGTGGCAATGCCACAAGAAGTTGCCATGAAGTTATGCAGAAGAGTCTATGAATTGAATCCAAAGATTTCGGTTAACATTTACACAAACGATGAATGGCTGGTAAAAGATAAAAAAGAATATTGGGCAGCGCAGGAAAGTGATATCACAGGCGTGATTCCACAAGAAGTGTCTTTTGAAGATGAAGAAGTTTACAAAGAAGTACACAAGGTGTTATGCATGGGAGATAAAGAAGATATTGCAGCGTTGGAACAACAGTTAGTAAAAGAATTCCCACAGATCAGAATTTATCGATCCAAAGATACCTATTTAGAGATCATGTCCATGAAAGCATCCAAATCCGATGCAATCCATATGTTAAAAGACCATTTTCATGTGAAACAAGAAGAGATAATGGCATTTGGTGATAATTTCAATGATATCGATATGATCAGATATGCAGGACTTGGAGTCGCCATGGGCAATGCCGCAGATGAAGTAAAACAGGCAGCAGATATTGTCACAGACATCAATGACAATGAAGGAGAACGCCAGATTCTGGATAAATATTTTAGATAGACGGAATTATTACAAGAAAATTTAGCACAAGGGTAATAGTAAGAGCCGTAAAATAAACGTAATCTTAGAGATTAGAAAGTTTATTTTATGGCTCCTTTTTCTTATATATAACAAACATTTATATAAGAAAGTTGGAAAAGTTGTAAAAACTATGTAAAATAAGGTTAGAAAAGTTGCAGAATAAACAAAAAAGAGCATAAGTTATACTAATTTCAACACCCTAAACCAAAGAAGATTTCAAATATATAATGGGCAGGAACCGTATGAACACGTTCCTGCCCATTATATATTTGAAATCTTCATTCACAGCATAAAGTGTATTGGTTGAATGTTGAATTGCAAAATATCAGGTATTGAAAATATGAAATAAGTATAGTATATTAAAAACATGAAAAATATACGGATATATAACAGGATGGGAGGGAATCAGTTCAAATGGCACAGCAAAAGAAAATAAAGAATCATATAAAAGCAGATCATATTTTAAAAAATTTCTGGAAAGATAATAGTAGATTTGCAGATTTATTTAATGCTTGTATATTTGATGGAGAGCAGGTGTTAAAACCTAATGATCTGACAGAAGTAGATACGGATATTTCATCATTGCTTCAATTTAACGGGCATGCAGAAACGATACAGAAAGTCTTAGATGTAGTTAAAAAAACAGCATTTGGTATTGATTTTGTAATTCTAGGAATTGAAAATCAACAGAAAGTTCATTATGCAATGCCATTGCGTCACATGGTAGGAGATGCATTTTCTTATTTAAAAGAATACAATGGATTAGCAGTCCAAAATAAAAAGCAAAAGAATTGGAGAAATTCAGATGAATTTTTATCAGGGCTAACAGCAGAGGATCGTTTACATCCAATGATTACAATCTGCATTTATTATGGCGAAAAAGAATGGGATGGCCCTCGTTCATTGATAGACATGTTGAAAGTACCAGAAAGATTTCAAGCGTTAGTATCAGATTATAAGATGAATCTTATAGAGGTAAGAAACAGCGAATATCTGAAATTTCAGAATTCAGATGTCAGTACAGTTTTTGATATCAGTAGATTCATTTATGATAAAAGATATGATAAAATTAATGATATATACAAAGAGCAATTAATACCTTCAGAACTGGGATTAGTAATTGGTGCGATTACAGAATCACAGAAATTGATTGATGATGCAATAAAGCTAGAGAAAGAAGGAGGGAAGATGAATATGTGCAAGGCGCTAGAGGAATTAGAAGAAAAAGGAAGGATAGAAGGAAGAAGAGAAGGAAGAAGAGAAGGAAGAAGAGAAGGAGAAATCAAAGGAGAAATCAAGAATAAAATTCTACTCATTCAAAAAAAATCCCAAAGAGGAGATTCTATGGAGAAGATAATAGATGATCTTATGGAAAGTATAGAATTTGTTCAGCCGATTTACGAAATGATCAAACAAAATCCAGAGTTATCAGTTGATGAAATCTATGGGATTATCAATAAATAATTTTCAAAATAGAACATCATCAATTTATCAACGGCAAAAAAGAAGCATAGAATGAGAAATAAAATAGGAACCGCAGACCAAATGCAGTTCCTATTTTATTTAATAATTTTAAGATTGAGATGTAATTGATATTATTTAAGAAAAATTATTTTTTCTTAGTTTTTAAAGCTTTCTTAGCAGACCAAGCAGAGTAAACATTCTTAGATTTGTTGTTTACTTTTGTTACTTTGTAGCTTCGAACTCTTACATAATATTTCTTATTCTTTTTCAGCTTCTTTAAGACTTTAGAAGTTGATTTTGCAGAAACTTTGACAGTTTTTGCATTCTTGAAGTTCTTAGAAGTACTATACTGAATCTGATAAGCAGCAACTCCGGAAATCTTCTTCCAAGATACTTTGATAGAAGTCTTCTTAGCTTTGCTTAATTTCACAGTTGTCTTCGCAGGAGCTTTGACAGTTGTTGTGTTTGTTACTGTAGTTGTAGCTGCTGGTTTTGTTGTAGAAGGTGCAGCATCTTTTGTTTTTAAAGCTTTGACTGCATTGATCGCTTCTGTTAAATGAGAGATCTGCTCACTGACTTCTGCAGAAGATAACTCTTTTTTGTTCAGTAATTCTTTAGATTCATCTAGTTCAGTTTGAAGATTAGCAAATGCAGTTTGCTTGTTAGAACTATCAACATAGGAATCTTTCTTCAAAGATTCAGCTTCTGTTACTAATTTCTGAAGAGAAGCTTTTTCTTCGTCGCTTGCAAGAGCCTTTTTGGATACAATATTGTCTTTTGTGGCTTCAAAGTTAACTGTATAATCTTCATAACCAAGAGCATAAACTGTTAAACTCCAATAACCTGTACCATCTGTATTTTTAGGTAACTGGCAACGAATAGAATCTGTTAATCCAAGCTGGATTCCCATAGATTTATGCATCCAGTTATCAGCTGCAAATTTTGTTCCGTAAGAAGCTAAAGCTTTTGTACGAGTGCTGTCATTTCCGTAGTATGTCCATTTAACAGCCTGCATCTTGTCACCTAAAGCACCATAGTCATCTCCATTTAGATCAACACGAAGAAATTCTCCATATGATCCAGAAGCAGCTTTTACAGTTGGAGTGATTTTTACAGCTTTCTGTAATGTCTGATCTTTAATACCAGAGTCAGTACCAGTTGTTCTGGCTTTGAAAGAGAAGGAACCGTCAGAACCTTTGACCGCTTCCTTTAATCCATTTGTATCTGCTGTTACATTTGCAGATGCTTCATAAGAACTTAAAACACCTTCTGCATATCCACCGATCAGTGTACCATTGTTTTCAACAACAGAGTATTTTGCTTTGAAATCGTTGTAGTCAGAAGCCTTTACTTTTACAGGAACATATTTGATTCCAGAAACACTATAGTGATCCATTTTTTTTGTGGAATTGTCAGCAAATGTTAAAGTTCCTTTGTTAAAAGTAACTCTTCCTTCCACGTCTTTTAGATGTAAATAAGTGGCTGTTACTTTACCATCAGAATCTTTTACCTGTTCCCAATTAGAGATCTGATAAGCACTTCCATCGGTTGTATAGATCGTAGTGATACACTGGAAACTTCCTCTATGAAGACCATGGTTTGTTGTAGCACGAGTAACGGCATCGTATCCACCATTATCAAGTTCACTATGACTATCTAATGTATCAGAAGAGCTGTCATTACCGGCAGAATAAACACCCTCAGATGCCCAATATTCATTCCAGGTAAGTCCAGCATAGCAATAAACATATTCATCAGACTGTTCATCAGCAGCCTTAACAATGTGAGCAACATTAAAGATATTAGCTGTCACAGGAGTCGCAGTTAAAACCATTGCACCACTCATAGCGATAGCAAAGGCTTTCCCGATTAATCTTTTACGCATATAGTTTTTCCTCCGTTTTCTGTAATATAAAATAATAGCGTGTACGTAGTTAGAAAACTCTAACTGATGAAAGATATGATACCACACGAAAGGTTAGTGAACAATAACTGTAAATGAGAATAATTATCAATATCTTGTCATTCATTAAATGCAGGTGTGCTCCTACGGTCACTGGACAGGATATTGATAATTATTCTGGAAGTTACTATAATTAAGGAAGTCATATTAAGAAATTCGTAAGAATTATATCCGCAGAAACGAAAGAACCACCTGATACACTAAAACCATCAAAGATACGAGGAGGAAAAGTATGAACCAGCCAAAGATCCTGGTCGTTGACGACGACAAAGAGATCGTAGGAGCGATCAAGAAACGTCTGGAAATGGAAGACTATGAAATCATAACGGCATATGATGGTCTGGAAGCCATGGATATCCTGATGGAACAAGAAGTCCAGCTTCTGATCATAGACGTTATGATGCCGAAGATGGACGGACTATCCGCAACGATGAAGATCAGGGAAAGCAAGAACATCCCGATCATCATTCTTTCAGCCAAGACAGAAGAAAGCGATAAGATCCTGGGACTATCTATGGGAGCCGACGACTATATCAGCAAACCATTTCGCCCAGATGAACTAGTAGCGAGAGTGAAATCCCAGCTGCGAAGATACATGCAGTTTGGAGGAATGAACGCCGCAGAAAGTAATAAGGAACAGATCATCAATGGCGGACTGATCCTTGACATGAAAGGAAAAAGGATGATGGTAGACGGAGAGCCGGTGAAACTGACTGCAACCGAATACAAGATCGTAAGCCTTCTGATGAACAACCTGGGCAGAGTATTTTCAGCAGATGAGATCTACGAACGCGTATGGAACGAAGAAGCCTATGCAACAGAGAATACCGTTATGGTCCACATCCGTCGTATCCGCGAGAAAATAGAAATAGATGCAAAAAATCCAAGATATTTAAAGGTGGTGTGGGGAATTGGATACAAGATCGAGAAAATGGACTAACAAGATATTGATCACACTTGTGATGATCGCCATGACCCTGTCAGGGATATATGGATTCAATACGATCCATAACATGGCATTGACAGGGGATAACAGCTTCAGTCTGGATGAACAGGATCAATCAGACTATATCAAACACACACAGATGTCACTGTTTGACAAATGGGCGGATCAAGAAAGTAATAAAGTCTATTATACACAGGCAAATCATGTATCAGAAAGTTTACTGAATAAGATAAAAAAAGAATCGTTTGTGAAAGTAACGATGAAGGTCAAACCATATGATAAAAAGATGGTAACGACAACATCAACATATGGAACAGAAAATGCGAACTATACTGGGGGCAGGATTGAACATTTTCATATAGAAAGAGACAAGACAGAGAAATTAAACAAAGACGGAAGTTTCAAAGGATGGGATCCGTATGATGATTACGATGAGTACAGTGAGTACATTGTGCCTCAGACAGAATACTATGAATTCTCAGGAGATAATTATACACTGCGAGATATATTCCCAGAACAGCTTCTGATCAATGATGAGAAGAATCAGCGTCTGGAAAATGCAGACATTGAGATTTCTTTGACAAAAAAAGCACTAACAGAGATTGAAAATTTCCGAAAAGGATCAACAAAACAGATTACGACGGGAATCAAAACGATCATCGTTGTTTCGATCATTGAAGTAATCGGAACGATCCTGCTGTGCATCTTATTTGCACTTCAGGAAAAGCGAACCAGATTCTTTAGAGGGCTTGACAGGCTCTGGTGGGAGATCATACTGGTGACAGTAATTACGCTGCTTGGACTGGTGATCGCATTATGCTTTGCAATCTGGGAATATACGATAGAATATACACAGGGCGTGATCACAGGTTCAACGATCGAGATGATCATGACGCTGAGTTATATCTCAGTTCCATTTTTCATCATGGCATTTGCCGTATGTATTCAGACTACGGTATGGAGGATTCGCCAGAAGAATCTTCTGGATTCAACATTTTGTCTGGGATATATTCGAAAATGGAGCCGTCGGGCAAAGACAAGAAGAAAGCTGGAAGACGAAGCAATGTCATTTGCACAAAAACATGCAAGAGACAGGATCAGACAGTACAGGGTCTTACGATATATTTTAACTGTCGGTACACTTGCTTGTATCATCATGGGAATGAGTGGAATGAATATTCCATCCCCACTCTTGTTTATAGCAGCAGTCATTTTTGTTTTCCTTATCAGATATTTTTCAAGATATTCAGACAAATACGCAAAAGAACAGAGAGATTTAAGCATGCTTGTCGATCAGATCGAACGTATTTCCAATGGAGAACTGACGGCAACGACCGATATTTCAAAAGAATCTGCGTATTATGAATACAGTCAGAAACTGACCAATATCGGGCAGGGAATGGAAAAAGCATTAGAAACACAGATGAAGGGCGAGAGAATGAAGATAGATCTGATCACAAATGTATCACATGATCTGAAGACACCGCTGACTTCTATCATCGGATACGTCGATCTCTTAAGCAGAGATCAGACATTATCTGCAGAATCAAGAGATTATGTAACCATCCTGATCAACAAGACCGAACGCTTAAAATCTATCATTTCTGACCTGTTTGAACTTGCGAAAGCAACAAGTGGAGATGCGAAAGTAGATCTGGAAGAAATGGATATGAAACGTCTGGTAGAACAGACACTGGGGGATATGGCAGATCAGATAGAAGAATCTGGATTTGCGATCAGATATCAGTGCGAAGCTACACACACAAGATTTATCGGAGACAGTAGCCGCATGTACCGAGTGGTACAAAATGTCATAGAAAATGCCTTAAAATACTCCCTGAAAGGAACCAGAATCTTCCTAAGGATCACCGAAGCAGATCACAATATAAAATTAGAAGTTATAAACACAGCATCCTATGAGATGAATTTTACAGAAGAAGAGATCATGGAACGGTTTGCCAGAGCGGAAAAATCACGTACCAGCGAAGGAAACGGATTAGGACTTTCCATCGCAGACAGTTTTACAAAGAATTGTGGAGGAGAGTTTTCGATAAGAATAGACGGAGATCAATTTCTGGTTACTATACAATTTAAACAACATTTAGATGTAAACAAATAGATTTCATATGTTTTTTGACAAAATTGTAAAAATTGAAAAAAACTATGTTGAAAGGGTAGAAAACATAAATATAAAAGTATATACTACTAATTGTGTCGACAATATGCAAATAGACCATTTGAGAGAGTGGTTTTTAAATCCTTTTTTTCATGAAGTTTTGATACATGGTGACTTATGGAACGGTTGCGTATTTGGAGACATCTGCTTTTAAAGTCTCTTCAGACATTAAGATCTGGAGGGGCTTTTTTCTTATTTCATAGGAAATTTCGATGAAATCCCCTATGAAATAAGAAAAAAGCCCTCCGGGCAGGATCGCACTGCGGCGGAAGGGAAATTTGTCGCTGAAGCGACCCGCCGCAGGCGGAGAATCCTGCAAAGCAGGATTCTTTCTTACTATTAGAAATAAGACGTAACAGCATTTGATACAAACAAATGCTTCTGGTATAATAAAAAGAAAAGAGCATGCACGGAAAGGACACGAAAGAATGAAGAGACGTTTAATCAGCCTTGTCCTTGTATTGATGCTTGTCATGACAGCAGGATGCGGGAAGAAGAGTACAACAAAGAAGCTTAAGACAGAAGATCTGGATGAGACAACCCTGCAGGGAATGGCAAAAGATATCACGAAGGAGATGTCCTTAAAGAATAAGATCGGACAACTATTTATGGTATCTGTTTATCAATTAGATGAGGCAGAAAGCAAGAATCAGACAAGCGTGACGAGTCAGATGAAGAAGACATTGAAGAAGTATCCAGCAGGAGGGGTGATCATGTTTGCGAAGAATATTGACACACCGGATCAGACAAAGAAGATGACGGATGATCTTCAAGATGCCTCCTATATTCCACTATTTATGGCAGTGGATGAGGAAGGTGGACAGGTTTCAAGAGTCGCATCAAATCCCAAGATGAAGATGACAG
>JABLTN010060343.1_pt1 | contig 12654 bp, 10 predicted proteins | sample 7160141 | NCBI WGS metagenome assembly JABLTN01 (sample SAMN14651226, study PRJNA627086) | human gut metagenome | isolation source: feces | host: Homo sapiens | reverse complement strand
CGCAAGGATGGCCGGTGGGAAGCGAGGTATATCAAAGGGTATGAGTTATCCGGCAAGATCAAGTATGGGTTTTGTTATGGTAAGACATACCGAGAGGCAAAGGAGAAAGTGACCAAGTGCAAAGCGGCGATCCTCAACGGGAAAGCGTTGCCTGCTCTAGGCTCTCGGCACCGGTTTGCGTTCTACTGCGATGAATGGCTGCGCCTGCGCAAGCCCAAAGTGAAGGAGGCAACGTACATTAAATATGATACGGTGCTGAAAAAGTACATCAAACTTCGGCTGGGGGGCTGTTTTCCTCTGGGGATGACCAGTGGATTGATCGACAGCTTCACCAAGGAACTGCTGTTTGAGGAGGAGCTGGCGCCCAAAACGGTTCACGACATCCTGGTGGTGCTGCACGGAGTGCTCAAGTACACGGCAACCCAATTTCCAGGGATATTCCCCGACCTTGAGATCAACTACCCCAAGGAATGCCGGAAGGAGATGCGGGTGCTCTCCCATGAGGAACAGCATCGGTTTATCCAATATCTGCTGGAAGATATGGACGCCTGTCGATTTGGCGTGCTGCTGACGCTGTTCACTGGTATGCGCATCGGGGAACTTTGCGCCCTGCAATGGGCGTGTATCTCCCTCCAAGAAAAAACGCTCAGCGTCACGGCCACATTACAGCGGCTGCGTGATACTGAGCGCATGGACGTGGACGGCGCACGCACGAGAATCGTGACGGGAACACCAAAGAGTCATACTTCTGTGAGAACCATCCCCCTGACAGAGTTTGCATCTGCGCTTTGTGCGAAGATGTATCCGGAAAACCCAGCTGCTTATGTTTTAACGGGAACGGAGCGTTTTATGGAGCCACGGACGCTGCAATACCGGCTGGGGAAATACACCCGAGCGTGCGGCTTAGAAGGGGTGCATTTCCACACCCTCCGGCATACCTTCGCCACCCGCGCCGTGGAGGTGGGCTTTGAGATCAAGTCCCTTTCCGAAGTTCTGGGACACGCCAACACAACGATCACGCTAGATCGCTATGTCCACTCCTCCATGAAGCTGAAACGGGACAATATGAGCAAACTGGCAACTGCATGGCATTGACCTGCGCAGTCAAACTTCTGTGTCCTTTTTGTGGTAAGTCTTGAAAATCCCGCATTTCCCAGCCTTTGAGGGCGCATTTTGATAGAGTGGTGAACTCTGCGAAAAAGCACCTGCGCAGCACGTCTCAGAAGGGGAGCGCGGCTATCCGCAGTGGGAAGAAGTGAGAATAGACCTATGAACCGATCAATTCAAAAAACCTGGAACATCATCAGCGGCATCCTTGTCGCCTTGACTGTGCTCCTGGCGGTGCTTCTGGTGGGGGCAAGGGTGATCGGTTTACAGGTGTTCAGCGTCCTGTCTGGCTCCATGGAGCCGACCTATCATACCGGAGCGCTGATCTATGTCAAGAAAGTAGACCCTTACACCATCCAGGCAGGGCAGCCGATCACCTTTATGCTGGATGAGGACACCATCGCCACCCACCGTGTGGTGGCCGTTGTACCGGATGAGAAGGATCACTCCGTGATTCGCTTTCGCACCAAAGGGGACGCCAATGCGGCGGAGGATGGGGGATTGGTACATTATAAGAATGTATTGGGCACGCCGGTTTTCTCCATTCCTTACCTGGGCTATGTGGCCAACTACATCCAGCATCCGCCCGGAATGTATGTGGCCATCTCCATCGGAGCGGTGCTGCTGCTGTTGTTGTTCCTTCCGGACATCTTTGCAGAGGAGAAAAAGACCCCTGGGAAGAAGCGGCAGAACAACGGCTCGTCCCAGGAAAAAGGTCAGTAAAGCACAAGCAGCACAGCCGTTCGTTTGAGGGCAATGCCGCAAGGCTCCCTATAGATCATTCATTTATCACTATCAAAGGAGGTTTTCAAAAAAATGAAAACAAAGAGAAAGGCGCTTCTCCTGACCTTCTGCGCGGTATTGCTAGTTGTCGCGTCTGTGTTAGGAACGATCGCTTACTTGACTTCTCAAGATGAAGTCAAGAACACCTTCACCGTTGGTCAGGTGGCGATTAACCTGGACGAAGCAAAGGTGAATCCTGACGGCACCCCGGTTGCGAACGCTGACCGTGTGAAGGCGAACAGCTACAAGCTGCTGCCCGGTCATGAGTACACAAAAGACCCCACCGTTCATGTGAATGCTGTGAGCGAAAATAGCTGGATTTTCGTGAAGGTCGAGAATGGTATCGCTGCGTATGAAGCTAATACCACCAAAGACTATAAGCGGATTGCAGATCAGATCACTGAAAACGGCTGGACGGCACTTGACGGCGTTGCAAACGTGTACTACAAGTCTTACGCTCAGAACGCCACTGGCGCTGACCTTTTTGTCTTTAAAAACTTCAAGGTTTCTGATACTGCAAACACTGTGGATGGCTGGGCTAACATTACTGAGGAAAGCACTAAGGTCATTGTCAACGCTTACGCCATCCAGGCTGACGGCTTTGAGACTGCTAAAGATGCATGGGCTGCTTTTTCCTGAGGGTACTACTCCCTAATCATACACTATTTTAACGAAAAAGGGAACCGTTTTGCGGAGATATTCTTCTGCTGGACGGAGATTTCTCAAGGATAAGTGACGAAAGGAGAACGAATACAATGAAAAACAGACGCAACGTGAGCAATAAGACCGTTGCCATCCTGTTGGCGCTGGTTCTGGCCATCGGCTGCGCCGTGGGCGGCACCCTTGCCTGGCTGATTTCTCAGACTGAGCCGGTGGTCAACACCTTTACTTATGGCGATATTAACATTGACCTGGCCGAAACTACTGGCACTGATTATAAAATCATCCCCGGCGTGAACATTTCCAAAGACCCGAAGGTAACCGTCACTGCTGGTTCCGAGGATTGCTGGCTGTTCGTGAAGGTGGAGAAGAAAGATTGGAATAACAACGTGACCTATGAGATTGCGGATGGTTGGACTGCTCTTGAAAATCAAACTGATGTCTACTATCGCACGGTTGATGCGGCGGACAATGTACGGGAGTTCCCTGTCCTCAAGGGTAACAAGGTCACTGTCAGCAAAGAATTGACCAAGGAGAAAATTGAGAGTATCACCAACAAACCCACGCTGACCTTCACGGCCTATGCCGTTCAGAAGGACGTTCAGCAGGACGGCATTAATACTGCCGACAAGGCTTGGGAACAGATCAATAACTCTACTACCACTAATCCTTAATTAAGTATCCCCTCTGCACATACGCAGGTGCAGAAACCATAAACAAACCAGATGAAGGAGAAAGAATATGAAAAAGAAAATCACTGCGATCAGCCTGTGCGCAGCACTGCTGGCAATCGCAATCGTAGGCGCATCCTTGGCTTACTTTACGGATACGGATAATAAAACCAACACCTTTACCGTTGGCAACGTTGACATCGACCTGATTGAGCAGCAGCGTGGCAAGGAGGGTCTTGAGCCCTTCCAGCAGAACAAAAAGCTCTATCCCATCGTAGGCTCTGCTCAGGGCGAAAAGGATCAGTATGGTATGCCGACCGCTAAGAACTATGTGGACAAGGTGGTTACCGTTCAGAACAATGGTTCCGAAAAGGCTTACATCCGTGCTTATTTCGCCATTCCCTCCGCTCTGGATAATGGCTATGAAAACTTCAATGCTGGCCAGAACGTCCTGCACTTCAACTTTGGCAATAAGGTTGAAAATGGTACCATCACCTCCACCGAAGGCAAGGAGTGGATCTGGAAACACGACAACAAGTGGAATTATTTTGAAACTACGATGGGTGGCATCCGGTACAATGTGTACTATGCTGATTACTATCAGGCAGTTGATGCCGGTGAAACCACTGAACAGTTCGTTCAGGGCGTTTACCTGGACAAGAGCTTCGATAGAAAGGACGGCAAGTGCTATGCATTCGGCAAGGAAATCAAGCTGGATGATGGCTGGAACTGGAGCGCTGTGAAGTGCCCCGTGTTCGCCGTGGCTTGCCAGGCAGAAGGCTTTGACAATGCGTCCGATGCTATGACCGCAGCGTTCGGCGCCAACTACAACCCCTGGGGCGGTGCTGCTACCAACTGGCAGTAAGGTGATTTTGGATGGTCGAGGTGCCTTTTGCGTATGACCACGGCCATCCGCCCCTCGGCTTCACTGGCGCTGCCGCCAGTGGAAGCCCTAACAAAGTTCATCCTTGAACTACGCTGTCAATCACCCTCCCTTGGGCCCAAACCAAGGGATTGACAGCAGTCCAGATGATATGGACGCATCTGGCTGTACACGGATGCGCCCACATAGTGGATGGTAAAGCATTCGCATTTTTCCATGTGGTCCTGTACCCTTCGGGGTACAGGCCATATGAAAGCACCTGACGGCACGTCAGATGTTCTCATATGGCCTGGAAGGTCATGGAACGCTATCAATCCCGCAGAAACGGAGAATGGAACAGATCATTTGAGAGGAGCAAGGATCCATGAAGCGAAAAGTTTTGATTCTGTCGGCCTTGGCCATGTTGGTCGCCCTATGCGCCGCCGGAACCCTTGCGTACTTTACCGCAGAAGGTAGGGCGCATAACGTCATCACCACCGGCGGCGTAGGCATCGCCGTGCAGGAGTGGGCGGACGAGGACAAGACGCAGCCCTTTGAGGACGTGACCAGCATCATGCCCGGCATGACCGTCACGAAAATTGCGGAGATCCAGAACACTGGTTCCTCCGATGCCTGGGTACGGGTGAAGCTCACCAAGAGCATCCAGCTCAAGGGGGACGGCACGCCGGACACCAGCTTGGTGGGGTTGGATTACAACACCACCGATTGGATCATGGGCGCCGACGGCTACTGCTATTACAGCAGACCCCTCAAGCCCGGCCAGGTCACGGAACCGGTGTTCACCAAAGTGACCTTCAACGCCGCCATGGGCAATGAATACCAGAACGCAACGGCCACGGTTGACGTGGCGGCCCAGGCCGTACAGACCGCCAACAATGGCAGCACTGTCACAGACGCCCAGGGTTGGCCCAACGCATAAGGAGGCGGAGCGATGAAGATGAAAAAAGTGTGGGCGCTGCTGGTTAGCTTGCTGCTGGTCGCCAGCATGGCGCTGCCTGTTGCGCTGGCTGTCTCGGATGACCAGGGGGCGAGCGCTGCTGCTGTTTCCAGCGAAGAAGGAACCCCTCCGGCGGAAGAACAGGTAGAACAGAAAGAGGCCGACCCGAAACCGGATGCAGAACCGGAACAGGACGACCAAGAGTCGGACAGCCAAGAACAAGACGGCAAGGAATCGGGCGAGAACCAGTGTACCTGCGGCGCCGCTGAGGGCGAAGCCCACGCAGCGGACTGCCCCCTGTATGAGAAGCCGGAAGCGGACAAGGCGGATGAGAATGCGGCACTGTACCAGAAATTCCTGGCCGCCAAGACCATGGAGGAGGCCAACGCCCTCTACAACGGCCTGTCCAAGGAGGAAGTGACCGCCTTCCGCACCTGGCTGGAGGAAAACAACAAGCTGACCGCCCTGGAGCAGCACCTCAGTGCCATCACTCCGGAAGGGGAGCCGGTGACCATGCCCATCGTCAGCTTCACCAAGGTCGGCCCTCTGCTGGCCGCACCGGCACGGAGAGCACGGATGATGCGTGCCGCCGCTGACCAGGACGACACCGGCATCGTGCTCAACAAGAGCGCCAAGATCCTGGACAATGGCAACTACCAGATCACCCTGGAAGCATACGCCACCGGCGCCACTACCGTGACCACTTCCGCAAAACCTGCGGATATTGTCCTGGTGCTGGACGTGTCGGGGTCGATGGATGATTACATGACACAGTATAATGCGGTCTATAGTTTAGATAAACGGAAAACCTATTATATTCAGCAGGGTGGAAGCTATAGCCAAGTAACTTGGAGCGAGAACTCTTGGGGGTATTCCCCTGGCTGGTCTGGATGGACTTGGAATAGTGTCACCCCTAAGACCAGCGCCAGTGACACAAATGCAAATCATGTACAGTTCTATGAGTTAGCGAGTAGCTACGAGAAAAAGATTACCTCTTTGAAAAACGCCGTCAACAACTTTATCGACAGCGTTGCGGCGAAATCCCCCGAGAGCCAGATCGCACTGGTCAAGTTTGCCGGGGACAAGTTTGCCGGGGATAGGTCCAATTGGATTGGCAATGACACCTATAGAGAGGGGTACTATACCTATAACTACTCGCAGATCGTCACAGAACTGACGGATGCCAGCAAAAGCGCGAGCTTAGAGAAGGCGGTCAATGCACTGAAACCTGCCGGTGCAACCAGAGCGGATTATGGCATGGAGCTTGCCAAAGGTATTATCAGCAACAGTGAGGTGGCAAATAACGGAAGAAAAAAGACCGTCATCATGTTCACCGACGGTGTGCCCACCGAAGTTGATCAGTTCAACGAAAATGTCGCCAACAGTGCCATCAGCGCCAGCCAGGCCATGAAGGCCGCAGACACCACTGTCTACACCATCGGCGTGTTCAGCGGCGCCAACGGCGCTCCCGTGAACGACCTGGACAGTCTGTCCAAGACCAACAAATATATGCACCTGGTGTCCTCCAACTACAAGAATGCCACCGAAATGGGCAACCCCGACAAAGCCACCTACCCCGCCGATGGCAAGAGCTACTACCTCTCCGCAGGCAGTGCGAGCGAGCTGAACGGCATCTTCCAGCAGATCAGCCAGGAAGTGAGCGGCAGCACCAGCAACTTGGATGCGAGCGCAACCATCAAAGACATCGTGACGCCCTACTTTGATATGCCTACCGATCCCAAAGAGGTGAAGGTCTACACCGCCGAATCAAAGGGCAATACCAACGACTGGGAGAACCCGGAGGTGTTCAGGGATGGAAAAGTAACGTTGGACGCAACGAACAACACCGTTTCCGTCTCCGGCTTCTCCTACAAGAACAACTGGTGCGGACCTGGTTCGAACGGCACCTTCCACAACGGTGCAAAGCTCATCATCCAGTTCAACGTCACCGCAAAGGACGGCTTCCTGGGCGGCAACGATGTCCCCACCAACGGTGCGGAATCCGGCATCTACGACAAGGACGACACCCTGGTCAAGCTCTTTGAGCAACGCACCGTCAACGTCCCCATCAAAGAGGTCAAGGTCACCGCTGAGGATAAAAACGTCTACCTGCTGGGAGGTGTGACCACCGACCAGCTGAAAACAGGTGCAACCGTCAACTGCGGCAATGTGACGCTTGAACTGAGCAAGGCGGATAATAACTACGGCCTTGCGGATTGGCAAAATAAGTATGTAGATATCACGGTTGAGATGAAGGACAAGGACGGAAATGCAATTTCGACTGACGGCCTGAAGGATTTGACCGCTGACACTACTTATACCGTCAGCGTTGCGGTGAAGCCCAAGTATGATGGTGCAAACAGTGAGGGTACACCGGCAACGGAGCAATCCGGTATAAACACTCCCGACGCCAAAATCAACGTATTTAAGCCGGAACTGACCTTTAAGGATTCCAAAGCCTACTACGGCGAGACCGTCGCCAAGGACTTTACCACCAACAAGGTCGGGAACACGGTCTGGAAGCACGAGTCTACCGCTTCCACCGATGAGGGTGTGACAATGCTGGGCACCGAACCCACCCTGGATCTCACCTATGCCCTGGACGCGGACAAGGTGGAAAAAGGCAAGTACACCAAGGAAGACGCTGCGGTCAAGGCGACTGTGACCATCGGTGGCACCGATGTGACCCAGTACACCACCTTCCAGCACCAGAACTGCGATCCCGCTTGCGATTGGCAAAAGCCTACCACGGCTGGCGACCCTGCATTCCTCATCCACATCAAGACCTGCAAGCTGACCATCAGCAAGGAGGGTGGCGCAACGGATGAACCCTATGTGTTCAACATCCGCAAGGACAACAAAAAGTACTCCGAAGTGACCATCTGGGGCAACGGCACCGCGACCCTCTATGAGCTGCCCGTGGGCACCTACACCATCCAAGAAGACACCGGCTGGAGCTGGCGGTTCACAGCAGATGATAACGGCCAAGCAACGCTGAGTGCGGAAACCACCACAGGGAAGATCACTTGCACCAACACGAAAGACAAGGACAAGTGGATAAATGGGTTCAGCGATGTGAAGAATAACATCTTCAAAAAAGTAGCAACGAACTGAGAAAGGAGGAGTGACAATGCGTAAAGAAAAAGTGAAACCCGCACGGCTCGTCCGCAAACCCCATAAAGGGAGGGGACGGCTGGCGATGATGGTTCTCTCTGTAGTACTCCTCCTGGCGCTGGCCGTTGGCGGCACCCTCGCCTGGCTGAGCACCAAGACAACATCGGTCACCAACACCTTCACACCGGCTGAGGTGAACTGTAAGGTAGAGGAAGATTTCGATGAGAATACCGGCGTGAAGACCAACGTCAACGTCACCAACACCGGCAACATTGACGTTTACATCCGCGTCAAGCTGGTGACCTACCGCACCAATGACGCCGGCCAGCACATCGGCGGCACGGCAGAGCTGCCCAAGTTCACCCCGGGTGAAAATTGGGTGGAATACGGCAAGTACTACTATTACACTCTGCCCGTAGCGCCAGGTAAGAAGCCTGCGGCCAACCTGGCAGACCGCATGACCCTGGAGAAGTCCTACAAGGACGCCGATGGCGGCAAGCAGGCGCTTGACGTCATGGCGGAAGCCATCCAGAGCGAACCGGAAAAGGCAGTCGCTGATGCCTGGGGCGTGAAAATTGCCCCGGGCAGCGTGACCGTTGCTGGCAACTAAGGAGGTGGAGAGATGAAACGAACTTGTAAAACGATCTTCTCACTGGTTCTGACCCTGCTCCTGACCGTGAGTCTGGCCACCTCGGCCTTTGCCACCTCCTCCATCACCTTCAAGGGCTTCTCCGCTGGTTTCGACTTCCAGCCTGGCAGCGAGTACACGGAGAGCGACCTCTTTGATGGCTTCAAGAACGTCATGCCCGGTGACACCGTCACCGACACCATCACCTTCACCAACGATGCCGCCGACTGCGACTTCGTCAACCTCTATATGAGAGCGGAGACCCATGACGAGACAGGCAATCCCCTCAGCGGGAAGGTGGCAGAGCGGGAAACCGTGGCTACCATGACCGAGTTCCTCTCCAAGCTGTCCATGAAGGTCTGGAACGGCACCGAGCTGATCTACGATGCTTCCCCCGACCAGTTGGACGGCCTCCAGAATAACACCCTCCTGGGCACCTTCCGCACCGGCGACACCACCACCCTGAAAGTGGAGCTGACCGTTCCCGCTGCGCTGGATAACCGGTTCGCCAATCGGGTGGGCGAGGTGGATTGGATCTTCCATGTGGAAGCCTACAACGAGAGCCAGCTCTCCGTCCGCAAGGTCTGGTCGGACGGCAATGCCAACCACGAAGGGGAGAGCATTACCGTCAACCTGCTCAAAGATGGGGAAGTGGAAGCATCCCAGGAGCTGAACGCCGAGAACGGCTGGGCGTATACCTTCGACCGACTGGTGGAAGGCTACACCTGGACGGTGCAGGAGGCGGACGTGCCTGAGGACTACAAGGTCAGCTATGACACCGTAGGCACCACGACCACCATCACCAACACGAAAAAGGAAGAACCGGCTCCCGAACCCAAACCGGAGCCGGAGGAACCGGTAGACCTGACTGTCTGCAAGCAGTGGAGCGGCGACAGCTCCAAAGAGCGTCCCGATTGCGTCACCGTGACCCTCTACAACGGCAAGACCGCCTATGAGACGGTGCGCCTGAGCGCCAAGAATGGTTGGAGCCATTCCTGGGAGGAGCTAGACGGGAAGGGCAACTGGCAGGTGGTGGAGAGCAACATCCCCAAGGGGTATGTGCCCTCCTACCAGGTCAAGGGCGACGTGGTGACCATCACCAATACCAGAACCCTCATCCAGACCGGTCAGCTCAACTGGCCCATCTGGGTTCTGGGCGGCGCTGGTGTCATCCTGGTGGTGCTGGGCGTGGTCATCCTGACCAAGAGAAAGAAGCAGAACGATGCCTAAAAAGCTAGGCATTGCCATCGTAACCGTAGGAGCAGTGCTGATTACATCAGCACTGCTCCTGCTCCTCTACAACCGGTACCAGGACGCCCAAGCAGGTCGGGAGGCGGCGGCGCTGCTGGCCAAGGTGCAGGCAGCGCTGGATGTCCATCGGGGCGACCTGGATCCAGAACTGCCAGTGGTGGAGCTGGACGGCTATGAGTATGTGGGCTATGTGGAGATCCCCGCCCTAGAGGTGGAGCTGCCCGTCCTGGCGGATTGGGACTACGACCGCCTCAAGATCGCCCCCTGCCGCCAGTTTGGTTCCTCCCGCACCGATGACCTGGTCATCGCTGCCCACAACTACCAGACCCATTTCGGGCGCTTGAAGGAGCTGAAAGAAGGGGACACCGTCCGTTTCACTGACATGGAGGGGATCGTGAATACCTATGCTGTGTCCAAATGCGTGACCTTGCAGCCCACCGAGGTGGACGCGGTGCAGAATAGTGGCTACGACCTGGTGCTCTACACCTGCACCTTAGGTGGCCGCACCCGTGTGACGGTATTCTGTGACCGAGTGGAATAGCAGACACAAAAGACGCTGCGCCAGGCAGCGTCTTTTTGCGCTCTACGCAGCGTAGGTTGCGGCCGCCGTCCAGGTCTGGTATCCTGAGGGCAGAAACCAAAAGGAGGAATCCCTATGACCCAATATGTCACCGGCGCCGCCATCCGGATGCTGCGGGAGAAGAAGCACTACACCCAAAAGCAGCTGGCTGACCGGCTCTGTGTCAGCGATAAGACCGTGTCCAAGTGGGAGAACGGCCGAGGTTTTCCGGACATCGCCCTGCTGGAGCCGCTGGCGCAGCACCTGGGCGTGTCCGTGGCGGAGCTGCTCTCCGGCCAGTGCGTCACCAACCACAATCGGGCGGGGAATATGCTGCGCACCAAGTTCTATGTCTGCCCCCTGTGCGGCAACGTCATCCACGCCACCGGCACCTGCGTCTTTAGCTGCTGCGTCATCACCCTGCCGCCCTTGGAGGTGGAGGAGCCGGAGACGGGACATGAGATGAAGGTGGAGTGCATCGACCAAGACTATTATGTGACCCTGGATCACCCTATGACCAAGAGCCACTACCTCTCCTTCCTGGCCTACATCACCTCAGATTGGGTGCAGCTGCGCAAGCTGTATCCGGAGCAGGAGGCGGCCGGCCGATTCACTCGGGGCGGGGTGGGGCGCATCTACGCCTATTGCAACCAGCACGGCCTGTTCCAGGTGAAGCCGCCCAGATACCGGTGAGGGAGGTTGACAAACTGCCCAAATTCCGGCACAATGAGAGAAAAAACAGACCATTCTAGTGCAGGAGAGAGGGATTTGATATGAGATTACAGCGTTTGTTCCAACCCTTCCAGATTAACCAGATGACCGTAAAAAACCGCCTGGCCATGACCGCCATGCACCTGCTCTACACCGAGGACGGCAGCGTGAACCAGCGGACGAAGGACTTCTACCTAGCCCGTGCCAAAGGCGGCGTGGGCATGATCATCGCCGGCGGTACGGCCGCCGACCCCTACATTGGCTACTCCCATATGCTCCGGATGGACGACGACCGATTCATCCCCGGCTGGCGGGAGCTGGCGGACGCCGTCCACGCCTATGACTGCAAGCTCTGCGTCCAGTTCCTCACCCCCGGCCGCTACGGCCGGAAGGAATTTGTAGAGGGGGACGACAACCTCCTCTCCGCCTCCGATGTCTACGCTCGGATGACCGGTACCACCCCTCGTCCCATGACCCTGGAGGACATCAAGCTGGTGCAGCAGCGCTACGCTGCTGCCGCTCTCCGCTGCAAACAGGCCGGAGTGGACGGTGTGGAGATCACCGCTGGTTCCGGCTACCTCATCTGCCAATTCCTCTCTCCGGTGACCAACCTTCGGACGGACGAGTACGGCGGCAGCTTTGAAAACCGCTGTCGCTTCGGTGTGGAGCTGGTGCAGGCGGTGCGGGATGCCGTAGGGTCGGATTATCCGGTGATGGTGCGGGTGGCTGGCAACGACTTTGTCAAGGGCGGCTGCACCAACGAGGACTGCGTGGCCTTCTGTAAGAAGCTGGAACAGGTGGGGGTAGACCTGCTGGACGTCACCGGCGGGTGGCACGAAACCGTCATCCCCCAGCTCCCCGGCGAAGTCCCTCGCGGCGGGTTCGTGTACCTGGCGCAGGCGGTGAAGGACGCTGTATCTATCCCCGTCCTGTCCGCCAACCGCCACAACGACCCAGTGGAAGCGGAGACGGTTTTGGCGCTGGAGCAGTGCGACATGGTAGGGGTCTGCCGCACCCTGGTAGCCGATCCGGATTGGCCCAATAAGGCTGCCGCCGGTGCATTGGATGAAATCCGCCGTTGTGTGGCCTGCAACCAGGGATGCCTGGCTCATGTGTTCAACAATGAACCTTTGGAGTGCCTGCTGAACAGCTTCGCCGGACGGGAAGGGCAGGAGGACACCACGCCGGCTGCCCAGCCCAAACGCCTGCTGGTGCTGGGCGGCGGCGCCGCTGGGTGCCAGTTTGCCTACCGGGCCGCCATGCGTGGCCACGCCGTCACCCTGTGGGAGAAAAACGACCACATTGGCGGTCAGCTGGAGCTGGTGGCAGCGCCTCCCGGCAAGAAAGAGT
>JABLTN010012788.1_pt1 | contig 12669 bp, 9 predicted proteins | sample 7160141 | NCBI WGS metagenome assembly JABLTN01 (sample SAMN14651226, study PRJNA627086) | human gut metagenome | isolation source: feces | host: Homo sapiens | reverse complement strand
GGATAGCTTGTAGATACTTGGCTCAGTAGAGCCATTGAGCAAGAAGCCCCCACTTCAAAATCTGTGATTTAAGTGGTGGGAGCATGTCACTAAAAGTGCAGGAAAATAAAATGACTACAGGAGGTTCTGACATGGAATTGAAGACAGAGATTTTGATTATCGGCGGCGGCGCGTCCGGCATGGCGGCGGCTGTTGCAGCAGCAGAGATGGGTGCAGAGGTAACGGTTGCGGAAGCGAATGCGGCGGTGGGCGGAAACGGCCTTTTCCCGAGAGGCATTTTTGGTGTGGACAGCAAGATACAGCGCAAGAAGCTTGTTTTTGCGGACAGAGATCAGATTTTCAGGGATTGTATGAATTATTCCCATTGGAAGATTGACGGCAGGATTATCCGTACACTGATTGCCAAGAGTGGGGATACCGTCAATTGGCTGATGGACAGAGGTATTGAATTCTGCGACGTGGTGCATCATATCCCGAACCAGACACCGGAGGTTTTTCATATTACAGAGGCTGAGGAGAATGTGGGGCATTGCGTCATCCGCAATCTGAAAAGAATCTGCGAAGAAAAAGGCGTGCGCATTCTCACAGGCGCCAAGGGTAAAACTTTACTTAAAGACGAAAAAGCCAGTGTCTGCGGCGCTGTGTGTGAGACGAAGGACGGCGAAGTGGTGATCAAGGCACAGAAGGTGATTCTGTGTACAGGCGGTTTTGCGGGCAACGATGAAATGGTTGAAAAATATTACCCAGGATTTAAGCGTGAACTGGTAGGCCAGGGCGGCGGCATGCGTCATCCGGGAGATGGTATCCGAATGGCGCTTGAGGCGGGTGCGGAAGTGGAAGGCAACTTTACCATGGAAGCGGCAGCACCGAAGATTAAGGGATATGATGCGCTGAATCTTTTCTTAGGCAAACCATACAATGTGTGGCTGAATCGTTTTGGTGAACGTTTTGCAGATGAAGGGATTGTGTATAATTTCGCAGTATCCTTTAATGCCTGCCTGCGTCAGCCGGATGGTCAGGTATGGGTTGTTTTCAATCAGGCACTGTTAGACCAGACCCTGAGCGACGGCAAGGATATGATTGAGACGATTCATATGCCGCCGAATGTGGAAGAAAGACTGGACACTACCATGGAGCAGGCCATTGCGGACGGTGTGCTCTGCAAAGCAGACAGTTATGAAGCATTGGCTGCTTTTATCGGCTGTGATGAAGAAACAGTGAAGGCGTCTATGGAAGAGTATAATGCATTCTGTCATGCAGGAAGAGACGGTTGGTTTGCCAAGGATAAGCGTTATATGCTGTCTATGGAAGAAGGCCCTTATTATGCCATTAAGGCCGGAGAAGACATGCTGATCACCCATGGCGGTATTCGTGTCAATGAACGCTTTGAAGCTTTAGGCGGTGATTACAAACCGGTTGAGAATCTTTATGTAGCCGGTGTGGATTTCGGCGGCGCAGATGCGGACGTATACAATGTTGTCATGAGTGGACACGGTTTCGGCTTTGCGGTTAATTCAGGCCGAATTGCCGGAGAAAATGCGGTTAAGGCACTGAAGTAGAATTAATGAAAAAGCATTCGAAGTCAATCGGATGCTTTTTCAAAAACTGACCGGTATTTTCAAAAACTTTGATGCGTTAATAATAAAATTTACGAAAGTCAGATAAACTATAGAAAACCGCTATAGAAAGTGATATACTTGACGGCAGATGAAGATTTGAAAGGAGCATTTGCTATGAAGCAGAATAGAGTAGACAGAATTATGGCAGCCCTGAAGGAAATGGGACTGCATCAGATGCTGATCGTTGATCCGATGTCCATTTATTATCTCACCGGTGTTTATGTGTCACCTTTTGAACGTTTTTATGGTTTATATCTGAGAGAAGACGGCCATCATGCCTTTTTCCTGAACAGATTATTTACAGTACCTCAGGAAGTGGGTATTGAAAAGGTATGGTATTCCGACACAGATCCTGCTATGGAGATCGTGGCCAAGTATCTCGACAAAGATGCACCTCTGGGTGTGGATAAAGAACTGAAAGCAAGATTTTTGCTGCCGCTGATGGAGATGAAAGCAGCAGCCGGGTTTGTCAATGCTTCTCTGGCTGTGGACAATACAAGAGGCATCAAGGATGAAGAAGAGCAGGAACTGATGCGTATTTCTTCAGACATCAACGACAAGGCCATGGCACAGTTCAAGGCCATTGTCCATGAAGGTGTTACAGAGAAAGAACTGGCAGACCAGATGCTGAAGATTTATATGGATTTGGGTGCGGACGGTTACTCCTTTGAACCGCTGGTTGCTTTTGGTGCCAATGCAGCAGACCCGCATCATGAACCGGACAATACGGTATTGAAGGTGGGTGACTGTGTCCTCTTTGATGTGGGATGCATCAGAAAGGGCTATTGTTCTGATATGACACGTACTTTCTACTTCAAGGAAGTGAGTGACGAACATCGTCATATTTATGAAACAGTCCGCAAGGCGAATGAAGCGGCCATTGCCAAGATCAAACCGGGCATTCCTCTTTGTGAATTGGACAATACAGCCCGTCAGCTGATCACTGATGAAGGCTACGGTCCGCAGTTTAACCATCGTCTGGGTCATTTTATCGGACTTTCAGAGCATGAGTTTGGTGATGTTTCTTCTGTGAATACAGACAAAGCCGTTCCGGGTATGATTTTCTCTATTGAGCCGGGTATTTATCTGACAGATGATACAGGTGTCCGTGTGGAAGATCTGGTGCTGGTGACAGAGGATGGCTGTGAGGTGCTGAATCACTATCCAAAGGAACTTCAGATTATCGGTTAATTTGTTGGGCGCTTGTCCGGGCTTGCATCAGATATTGAAGAATGATACAATGAATAAGTGAAGAAATAAGAGAAAGTGTACTTTGCATCTGAGAAGATGTGAAGTACGCTTTGTTGGTTTAAAGGAATATGCCGAGGCACATTCTTTGTTTTATTATGGAGGCAAATACCTATGAATACACATCCTACAGCGACTTTACATATGGCCAACGGCAGTAAAATTGTGATTGAACTTTTGCCGGAAGCTGCGCCGAATACTGTCAACAGTTTTATTTATGCGGCATCTCGGGGATTTATGGATCACCATGCGATTCAAAGAATTGTTCCGGGCAACTGGGTGGACGTGACGTACCAGGCATTTGGACACAAGGAGTGCCAGTATCTGATTCCGAATGAGTTTGAACTGCATCCGGAGATCGAACCGTTGGATTCCCATCCGGGCTGTGTCTGCATGGGCGGTTATGGTGAGGATGGACTGGCCAGCTGCGAATTCTTTTTCCCGCTGCGTGACTGCCCGGATCATAAGGGAATCTATCCTGTTTTTGGAAAAGTTATTGAAGGCATGGATGAGATACGGCGTCTTGAGAAAGTGAAGACCAGACCTGTTGATTTCCCGATTCCGGGGGTTGAGGTCAATGAACCGGTTGAGCCGGAAGTTATTGAGAAAGTTGAACTGGATTTGAAGGGACAGACATATCCTGAGCCAATTCGTATGAAAGTTCAGAATCTTCCGCCATGCTGGACGGATATGAGATAGAAATTGTTGTAGAATATAGAAGGAATGGGGGAAATAGTATGTTTAATATCCGAGAAATGAAAGTGGAAGATAAAGCGGTCATTATGCCGATGGTGATTACCTTTTATCATAGTCCGGCAGTTGAACACGATGTAGACACAGCGGTGCTGGAGCGTACATTTGATGCGGCCACAGACCCGACGATGCCATATATCAGCGGCCTGGTGATGCTGGAAGATGAGAAAGTTGTCGGATATGGTTATGTGACCGGCTATTATGCATCGGAAGTCGGCGGAATGTGCATGTTCATGGAAGAAATGTACTTTACACCGGAATGCCGGGGAAAAGGGTACGGCACAAAAGCCTATCACTGGATTGTGGACCATTATCCGGAATACAAGCGCTTCAGAATCGAAGTCACAGAAAGTAATGTCAGCGCCAAACGCCTTTATGAGCGCTGGGGCTTCAGATTCCTGGAATATAACCAGATGGTGCTGGATAGATAAAATAGAAGCGGCAGAAGATGTTTATGATAACTTAAGAATGAGTATGAAAGCCACATCTTAAAAGAGTAAAGCCCGGCCGCCTTCCAGTCAAACGTTAGCACGATTTTGCAGATTTTGCGAGCATAGCAACAGCTTTGAAGCAATGTCTGAGCCCGTAAGGGCGAGTTTTGCGCAGAAGCTGTTAATATGCGGCGCAGCAAAACCAAAAAAGTGCTTTAGTTGACTGGAAGGCGGCCGGGCTTTTTGTTTAAACGCGGACTTTTGTGCCTTTTCCGCCTCTGTTGACAAGTTTCAACTTATTCAACAGTAATTCCTTTTCATTGTGGATAATGGTGCATTCCTGGCTGCTGTCCAGTGGATAAGCAGCTTTGACGCTGTCACCGGAACCGAGGCTGATGCCGCGGACGCCGATGGCAGTTTTCTTCATTTCAGGGATGTTCATCATCGGGAAGCGGATAAAGTAGCCGTTTTCAGTCTGAAGAACAAGCTGGTTGAAGTTGTCGGCAGTGCAGATGGCAATGATGCTGTCGCCGTCGGCCAGCTTGGTGGCGGCAACGGTTCGTTTGGATACATCAAATTCGCTGCCTTTGACCAGTTTCAACATACCGGTTTTGGTAGCAAATAACATCATGGAATCCTGAATGGATGCCAGATTGCATATATGGATGATATTCTCGCCGGAGCTGTCATAGTTGCCCAGGTTGTCCAGCGGAATAGATTTGTCACGGAAACGTCCGAACGGCATATCAGTAATCTTGATCAGATGAAGACGTCCGGTATCGGTGAAGATGCAGGCCTTATCTGTATTCATACAGCTGATGACATATTTGCTTTCGGAGAGTGCGGCTTCCTTGTTGCGCTCAAAAGTAGCCTTATCTATGGTCTTAGCATAGCCAAAACGGTCAATCAGAGCAACGACTTCCATAGCTTCGGCTTTCTTTTCTTCATAGACAGCAGCACCCACATTCTCGATAGAGGTTTTACGCGGTGTGGCATAAGTCTTCTTGATCATATCAAGGTCATGACTGATGACCCGAGACATGCTCTTATGATTCTCAAGGATATCTTTGTAGGAAGCGATATTCTTCAAAGTAGCATCATGATCTTTCAGTAGGGCATCCATTTCCAGACCGATCAGCTTGTACAGACGCATCTCGAGGATTGCAGTGGCCTGACGTTCTGTAAAATCAAGGGCAGAAGCGGCTCTTTCAGAGGCCTTGCTCTTGAAGCGAATGCCTTCGGTAGTGCCTGTCATCAGGCAGGCTTTGGCCTGTTTGATATTCTTGCTGCCACGCAGGATTTCGATGATCAGGTCAATGATATCGGTGGCACGCATGAGACCTTCCTGGATTTCCTGTTTCTCCAGTTCCTTGGCAAGAAGCTTCTGGTACTTGCGGGTGGTCAGGTCATACTGAAAATCAAGGAAATATTCAATAATATTCTTGAGTCCCAGGGTTTCCGGACGTCCGTCGGCGATGGCCAGCATATTCACGCTGAAAGTATCTTCCAGACGTGTCTTCTTATAGAGAAGTGCCAGCAGATTGTCCACGTCTGTTTGTTTCTTCAGTTCCAGAACGATACGAATTCCTTCCTTGGAGGACTGATTGGAAATATCGATGATGTCCGTTGTCTTCTTGCTTTCTACAAGGGCATAAACATCATTGAGAAATTTGCCGATATTGGCACCGATCATTGTATAAGGAATCTCGGTGATGACAAGGCGAAGCTTGCCGCCTTTGTCCTGCTCAACCTCAACGCGGCCCCTAAGCTTGATCTTACCGCTGCCGGTTTCGTAAATATTCAGCAATTCGTCTTTATTCGTTACAATACCGCCGGTAGGAAAATCCGGTCCCTGGATGTACTGCATTAGGTCAGCGGTGGTCAGTTTGTCATTCTTCATGTAGGCTTTGACGGCATCGATGACCTCGCCGAGATTATGCGGCGGGGTACTTGTCACCATGCCGACAGCGATACCGTCAGAACCGTTGACAAGGAAATTCGGCAGACGGACAGGCAGAACCGTCGGCTCTTTCTCTGTCTCATCAAAGTTCGGCATAAAGTCTACAACGTCCTTGTCAAGATCCGCCAGGAAAACTTCCTGAGTGACTTTCTGAAGACGGGCTTCAGTGTAACGCATGGCGGCGGCACCATCACCTTCGATAGAGCCGAAATTGCCGTGGCCGTCTACCAGGGGCATGCCCTTCTTGAATTCCTGGGCCATAACAACAAGGGCATCGTAAATGGAGCTGTCACCGTGAGGATGATACTTACCCATTGTATCACCGACGATACGGGCACATTTACGGTATGGCTTGTCGTATCGGATAGCCAGTTCATACATATCATATAACGTACGGCGCTGAACGGGCTTTAAGCCGTCCCGGATATCCGGAAGTGCTCTGGATATAATAACGCTCATGGCGTAATCTACGTAGGATTTCTGCATGACTTCTGCATAATCCGTGCGAATAATCTGTTCCTGCATCATGCATTCCCTCCTTAAATATCAAGTTCGGCATCATGGGCATGCTTGTAGATGAATGCCTTTCTCGGCGGTACATCAGGACCCATGAGCAGGCCGGTAATATCGGATGCAATTCGGGCATCTTCAATCTCGACCTTCTTCAGGATACGGGTTTCAGGGTTCAAAGTTGTCTCCCAGAGCTGTGCAGCATCCATTTCACCAAGACCTTTGTAGCGCTGCAGGGTGAAATTGCCCTTGTGGGTCTTGCGGTACTGTTCAAGGGCTTTATCATCATAGAGGTATTCCTCCCTGCCCTTGGACGGCATGGCCTTGTACAGCGGCGGCATGGCGATATAGACATGGCCTTCATAAATCAGCTCCGGCATAAACCGGTAGAAAAGTGTCAGAAGCAGGGTGCTGATATGCGCACCATCCACATCGGCATCGGCCATAATGATAATCTTGTTGTAGCGCAGTTTGCTGATGTCAAAGTCGTTGCCGTATCCTTCTGAAAAACCACAGCCGAAGGCATTGATCATGGTCTTGATCTCGGCATTGGCAAGAATCTTGTCGATGCTGGCCTTTTCTACATTCAAAATCTTGCCTCGAATAGGCAGGATTGCCTGAAAATGGCGGTTTCTGGCGGTTTTGGCAGAGCCGCCGGCAGAATCTCCTTCGACAATAAAGATCTCGCAGATATCGGCATTACGGCTTTCGCAGTTGGCCAGTTTGCCGTTGGAGTCAAAGGAGAATTTCTGCTTGGTCAGCAGGTTGGTACGGGCCTTTTCCTCGGTCTTACGGATCTTAGCTGCTTTCTCTGCACAGGAAAGCACAACCTTCAAGGTATCCAGATTCTTGTCGAAATAACGAACGACTTCTTCATTGACAATCTTGCCTGTGGCACGGGCAGCATCCTGGTTGTCCAGTTTGGTCTTGGTCTGACCTTCAAAACGCGGGTCCGGATGCTTGATGGAGATGACGGCTGTCATACCGTTTCGTATATCAGCACCGGTAAAATTGCCGTCTTTCTCTTTCAAAATGCCTATTTCACGGGCGTAAGCGTTCATAATGGACGTGAAAGCGGACTTGAAGCCGGTAATGTGGGTACCGCCTTCTGCGTTGTAAATGTTGTTGCAGAAACCAAGGACGTTCTCATGGAATTCATTCACATATTGAAAAGCACCTTCAACAGTGATGCCTTCAGACTCGCCTTTAAAGCAGACAATATCATGAAGTGCTTCTTTATTGCGGTTCAGGTCGCGGATGAATCCAGCCAGACCGTCAGGTTCATGATAAACTTCCTGTTCCTCAGGAGTGACACGTTTGTCTTCATATATAATAGTTAATTCCGGGTTAAGATAAGCAGTTTCATGGAGACGGCTCTTGATCTCATCTTCCTTGAACCATGTCTTTTCAAAAATCTCCTTGTCTGGGAGAAAAGAAATCGTGGTGCCTGTCTTGCGGGTGCGGCCGATGACAGGCAGAAGTCCCTTCTCCAGCGGAATGGTCGGTACACCGCGCTCATAGCGGTCGTGGTAAGTACAGCCCTCGCGGCTGACCGTCACATCCAGCCATTCAGACAATGCGTTGACAACAGATGAGCCAACGCCGTGGAGACCGCCGCTTGTCTTGTAGGCAGAATCATCAAACTTACCTCCGGCGTGGAGGGTTGTAAATACAAGACGCTCCGCGGAAATGCCTTTCTTGTGCATGCCAACAGGGATACCTCGGCCATTATCAGAAACAGTGGCGGAGCCGTCTTTGTTCAATGTCACATGGATCTCACTGCAAAAACCGGCCAGATGCTCGTCCACAGAGTTGTCAACAATCTCATAGACGAGGTGGTTCAGGCCCTTGCGGGAGACACTGCCGATGTACATGCCGGGACGCTTGCGGACGGCCTCGAGACCTTCCAGCACGGAAATACTGTCGGCATTATAAGAATTGGTTGGTGCCATAATAAAAAATCCTTTCAAAAAGTGGTGGCCAGATAATGACGAAACATTGTAGTCTTAGAGAACCTATCGATAATCCATTCAAAGCAGGCACGTTCGCACTGCCTGTCACTGGCAGCAGTACATAAGACACTAAAAAACAGTGTCTAAGTACTGGCCGTGACAGAAGCACCTGTTTTGAATGGATTCATCGATAGGTTCATCAGAAGGAAGAGTTATAAAGTTTCGTCATTATCTGTATATATAATTTAATTTCTAGTTGGATTCAGAAATTCCTAATATATATCTTATACCAGAGGAAATGTGAATGTCAAGAAAAAAGAACATATATTCGCAAAAATCTGGCTTATCCAGGCAAAAGCTGATTTTCTGGTTGAATTTCTGCTTATTTTACTATATAGTATAACAAGAGAAGAGGACATATTCTAAACAAAGGAGATGGCGTGAATGATGAGAGTAGGTATGCTGACAAGTGGCGGCGACTGTCAGGCTTTGAATGCAACAATGCGTGGTGTTGCGAAGACACTGTATAACGCGGATCCTGATACACAGATTTTTGGTTTTGAAGAGGGCTACAGAGGTCTGATGTATAATGACTATATTTTGATGAAGCCGAATGATTTTTCCGGTATCTTGACAAAGGGCGGAACGATTCTGGGTTCTTCCAGACAGCCGTTTAAGCTGATGCGGGTGCCAGGTGAGAATGGCTTTAACAAGGTTGAGGCGATGAAGGCAACTTATCGCAATCTGAAGCTTGACTGCCTTGTGATCCTTGGCGGCAATGGGACTCAGAAGACAGCGAATCTGCTCAGCGAAGAAGGTTTGAATATTGTTTCTCTGCCAAAGACTATTGACAATGATATTTACGGAACGGATATGACATTCGGTTTTCAAAGTGCAGTGGATATTGCAACGAATGCCATTGATTGTATTCATACAACAGCGGCATCCCATGGCCGTGTATTTATTGTAGAGCTGATGGGGCATAAGGTTGGCTGGCTGACATTGCATGCAGGTATTGCGGGCGGTGCGGATATTATCCTTTTGCCGGAGATGCCGTACAATTTTGACGCGGTACTGATGGCGGTGAAACAGCGCAACAAGGCTGGCAAGAGGTTCAGTATTCTTGCGGTTGCAGAGGGCGCGATTTCCCAGGAAGATGCACAGCTGTCCAAGAAGGAATACCAGAAGAAGAAGGCGAACAGCCCGTTCCCGTCGGTTTCCTATGAACTTGGCAAGAAGATTCAGGATGCCCTGGGTCAGGAAGTACGAATTGTTGTGCCGGGTCATACGCAGCGCGGCGGCAGTCCGGATGCCTATGACCGTGTGGTAGCCACTCGGTTGGGAGCAGCGGCAGGTCGAATGATCCTTGAGGGTAAGTATGGCTGTATGGCAGCATTTAAGAATAATGAGATCGTTCCGGTACCATTGAAGGAAGTGGCCGGAAGACTTAAGACCGTTGATCCGAAGTCGGATATTATCCGCGAAGCAAGAGATATGGGTATCAGTTTCGGTAATGAACTATAATAATTAGATAGAGGCGGTAGATTATGGCTTATCAGGCATTGTATCGTAAGTGGCGTCCATCGAATTTTGACGAAGTCAGAGGACAGGATCATATCGTTACAACATTGAAAAATCAAATAGAGATGAATCGTATCGGACATGCCTATCTGTTTTGCGGTACAAGAGGAACCGGTAAGACGTCCATTGCCAAGATTTTTGCCAAGGCAGTGAATTGTGAACACCCTGTGAATGGCAGCCCATGCAATGAATGTGCCATGTGCCGTGCGGTCAATGAGCAGCGTTCTATGAACGTAATCGAGATTGATGCGGCTTCCAACAACGGTGTCGATAATATCCGTGAGATTCGAGAAGAAGTGGCTTATTCTCCTTCAGAAGGCAAGTATAAGGTTTATATCATCGATGAGGTGCATATGCTCTCCATTGGTGCTTTTAACGCACTTTTGAAGACATTGGAAGAACCGCCGTCATATGTTATTTTTATTCTGGCAACGACGGAAGCACACAAGATTCCGATTACCATTCTTTCAAGATGTCAGCGATATGATTTCAGACGTATTTCCACAGGAACCATCGCCGGACGATTGAGGGAACTGGCTGATGCGGAAGGCATTGATGCAGAAGATGCAGCGCTGGCTTATGTTGCCAGAATGGCGGATGGCTCCATGCGAGATGCTTTGAGCCTTTTGGATCAGTGCAACGCATTTTATATTGGACAGAAACTGAAGTATGAGAATGTGCTGGATGTCCTTGGCGCAGTGGACACCTCTGTTTTCGGCAGTCTTTGGAAGAGCATCTGCAGTCAGGATGTTTCAGGGGTTATTCATCTGATAGATGAGATCGTTATGCAGGGACGGGATCTGACGCAGTTTGTTGTCGATTTTACATGGTATCTGAGAAATCTTCTGATGGTGCAGAGCTCCGGTGATCTGACAGATCTGGTGGAAGCCTCTGCGGAACAGCTGGAAGTGATGCGTCAGGAGGCATCAGGTATTGATGCGTCGGTACTGATGCGGTATATTCGTATTTTTTCGGATCTTTCAGGGCAGGTGCGTTATTCTACCCAGAAACGTGTCCTTGTGGAGGTGGCATTGATCAAGCTCTGTCATCCGGCCATGGAGCGGAATCTGGATGCAGTTCTGAACCGGTTGGCTATTCTTGAACAGAAAGTAGCGAAGGGTGTTGTGGTGTCTTCACAGTCCTCGGGCGGCGGTGCAGCCGGAGGAGATGCCGATGGCATAAGCGGTCTGCAGTCTGGGAATGGGGTACAGGTGCAGCCGGAACAGAAGGCAGTCTCGGAAGATCTTCGGATGATTATCGATCGTTGGAAGCAGGTGACCGGTGATCTGACACCGAGTATGGCAGTGATGCTCAGAGGGGCTGTCATTTCAGAAGGGCCAGACAATCAGCTGATCATTGCGCTGGCGGATGATATGCGATATGGTTATTTCGCGGAAGAGAGTCATCGTCAGGCTCTGGAGAATGCCCTCAGTGAGCGTGTTGGTAAGCTGGTGAAGGTGAATGCAGTACCTTTGAATAAGACCGAGAATGCCAGTCAGTTTATTGATCCGGTACAGGCATTTCAGGGAATTGACATTGTTTATGAGGATTAGTATGGCGTAATTCGGTTGTTTGTGAGATAATCGGAGAGAGTGCTGATTCATTCATATAAATAGTAGTAACTTATAACAGGAGGAAGAACAATGGCTAAAAGAGGCGGTTTCCCAGGTGGTATGCCTGGTAATATGAACAATTTAATGAAGCAGGCGCAGAGAATGCAGCGTCAGATGGAAGAGGCTCAGAAAGAGCTGGAAGAGAAGGAAGTTGAAGCAGCAGCAGGCGGCGGTGCTGTTAAGGTAAAGGTTTCCGGCAAGAAGGAAATTGTTGCTGTAACAATTGACCCTGAAGTGGTTGATCCGGAAGATGTAGAAATGCTGGAAGATTTAATCATGGCAGCAGCCAACGAAGCCCTTCGTAAGATGGATGAAGTATCTCAGTCATCAATGGCGAAGATTACAGGCGGCCTTGGCGGAGGCTTTGGATTTTAATGGATGCTTACAGCAATCAGATTAACAAGCTGATTGAAGAATTATCGAAACTGCCGGGAATCGGTGCCAAATCCGCACAGCGACTGGCGTTTCACATTATTAATATGCCAAAGGATCAGGTGCAGAACCTGGCAGGAACCATTGTTTCAGCCAGAGAGAAGATTCGCTACTGCAGCTGCTGTTGGAATCTGACAGACAGTGAACTGTGTCCGATTTGTGCTAATCCGAAGCGGGATCATCATGTCATTATGGTTGTTGAGACTCCGAGAGATCTGGCAGCTTATGAGAAGACGCAGAAGTATGAAGGTGTCTACCATGTCCTGCATGGGGCTATCTCGCCGATGCTTGGCATCGGTCCGTCGGATATTCGTCTGAAGGAATTGATGACAAGACTTCAGGGAGATGTGACGGAAGTGATCATTGCGACCAATTCCACTCTTGAAGGTGAGACAACAGCGATGTATATCAGCAAATTGAGCAAGCCGACGGGCGTCAAGGTGACAAGGATCGCCAGCGGTGTGCCGGTAGGAGGAGATTTGGAGTATATCGATGAGGTGACGCTGCTGAGAGCCCTTGAGGGAAGAACTGAATTATAACAAATATAAGCCAATAATTTTTATCCGGAAG
>JABLTN010086722.1_pt1 | contig 12680 bp, 9 predicted proteins | sample 7160141 | NCBI WGS metagenome assembly JABLTN01 (sample SAMN14651226, study PRJNA627086) | human gut metagenome | isolation source: feces | host: Homo sapiens | reverse complement strand
CCATTTCAGTTGCCAGTGTCGGCTGATATCCTACTGCGGAAGGCATACGTCCTAACAATGCAGATACCTCAGAACCTGCATGTGTGAAACGGAAAATATTGTCAATGAAAAGAAGCACATTCTGGTGTTTCTCATCACGGAAATATTCTGCCATGGTAAGTCCGGTCTCAGCCACACGCATACGTGCTCCAGGCGGCTCGTTCATCTGACCGAACACTAAGGCCGTCTTCTCTAATACACCGGATTCCTTCATTTCTGTCCAGAGGTCATTACCCTCTCGGGAACGTTCTCCAACACCGGTGAAAATAGAATATCCACCATGCTCTGTTGCAATATTACTGATTAACTCCTGGATTAATACGGTTTTACCTACTCCGGCTCCACCGAACAATCCAATCTTACCACCTTTTGCATATGGTGCCAAAAGGTCGATAACTTTAATACCGGTCTCTAAGATTTCTTCTGCCGGATTCTGGTCTTCAAATGCCGGTGGTTCACGATGAATGACCCATTCCGGTGCATCCTTCAATGGTTCACCACCATCGATTGCTTCTCCTAATACGTTGAACAGTCTTCCCAGTGTCTGCTCTCCGACCGGAGTTTTTATTCCGCTTCCTGTAGCGGTTACTTCCATATCACGGCAAAGTCCCTCACTGGAAGCTAACATAATACAACGTACCGTATGATTTCCGATATGCTGTGCCACTTCCATGATGCACTTCTTATCGCCGTTTTTCACTTCAAGGGCGTCTTTGATTGCCGGCAATTCTTCGTCTTCAAATGAGACATCCACTACCGGGCCTAACACCTGTATGATTTTTCCTGTCTTCATGAAAAAGCCTCCTTATCACTGCCTCTTTTTCCGTTTCTGAGCTTTCGCTCCTGCAATGACCTCGGTTATTTCCTGGGTAATTGCTGCCTGTCTTGCACGATTATATAAGATATCCAGCTCATGGAGCATGTCTTTGGCACTTTTGGTTGCTGCCTCCATTGCCATCATTCTTGCGTTCTGCTCGCAGGAATAAGACTCAACTAACGCTCCATAGATGAAACCAACTACATAATCCGGTACAATTCGATCCATCACCGCCTCCGGAGATGGTTTCAATGCCAGTTCCTCCATCGGAATATCTGCAGGCAGTTTCACGTTAAAACTTGCTTTCTTCAGTGGGAGCAGCTGTCTGATCTGTGTCTCCTCCTGAATCGCATTGACCATGCTGGTATAGATGATATAGACTTCGTCTAACTCTTCTTTCCGGTACAGTTCCAGAAGTTCCTCTGCAATATTTCTTGCACGGTTCAGTGTCGGATTCTGTACGGTATAGTGGAACTGCTTATCAATCTCAATTCCACGCTGTTCAAAATAGTGACGGCCTAACTCACCTAATACAAACAGTTTGTTATTTTTATGTGCTTTCAAATGCTCCTCTGCAAGCTTTAATACATTATGGTTATAGGAGCCTGCCAGACCCTTATCTGCCGTAATAACAATATAACCTACCATCCGTTCTTCCGGCTTTTTCTCTTCGTTGGTCTTAAAATAAATGTCCTCAATATCCGGAAGATGTCTTAAGATTCTGCTCATTTCCGACTGCAGGGTAAAGAAATAAGGTTCTGTGTCAGAAAGCATTTTCTTTGATTTCTTCAGCTTCGAAGAAGAAATCATATACATTGCATTGGTAATCTTCAATGTATCATTGATACTCTTCATCCGATCCTGAATTTCCTTTGCATTTGCCATAACAACACCTGCTCATTCCTATTGATTTCTACTGTCTTCGAATTCTTTTGCAGCCGCAATAATCTTATCGGTCAGTTCATCGGAAAGCACTTTGGTTTCTTCGATTTCCCTGCCGATTTCCGGATGCTTCAAATCCATATATTCAAGAATCTCATTCTGATACTGTTTTACATTCTTTGTTTCTACTTTATCAAATACACCATGGTTTGCCATACACAGTGTCTCTACCTGCTCATGCAGGGAAAGCGGATGGCAGAGTGGCTGTTTTAAAAGCTCCATCAATGCTTTTCCATGCTGTAACTGTGCCTTGGTCATATCATCAAGGTCCGATGCAAACTGGGTAAATACTTCCATCTCACGATACTGTGCCAGGTCGATACGGATACTTCCGGATGCCTTCTTCATTGCCTTGGTCTGTGCAGCACCACCGACACGGGATACGGACAAACCAACGTTGACTGCCGGACGCATACCTGAGAAGAAAAGGTTACTCTCTAAGAAAATCTGTCCGTCTGTAATGGAAATGACGTTGGTCGGAATATATGCGGACACATCTCCTGCCTGTGTCTCAATGATTGGCAGTGCGGTAATGGAACCTCCGCCCAATTCTTCACTTAAACGGCTGGAACGCTCTAACAATCTGGAATGTAAGTAGAATACATCACCAGGATAAGCTTCACGTCCCGGAGAACGCTCTAACAGCAGAGAGATTGCACGATATGCTACCGCATGTTTGGATAAATCATCATATACGATTAACACATCTTTTCCCTGATGCATAAAGTATTCTGCCATTGCAGTTCCTGCATATGGTGCGATGTACTGCATGGATGCAGGATCACTTGCAGTTGAGGAAACCACAATGGAATAATCCATTGCATCATGCTTGGTCAGTGTAGATACAATTTTTGCTACACTGGACGCCTTCTGTCCGATGGCAACATAGATACAGATTACTCCTTTGCCTTTCTGGTTAATGATGGTATCTGTTGCAATGGAGGTCTTTCCGGTCTGACGGTCTCCGATAATTAACTCTCGCTGTCCTCTACCAATTGGGAACATGGAGTCAATGGACAAGATTCCTGTTTCCATTGGTGTATTTACTGATTTACGTTCTACAATGCCCGGTGCTTCCTCTTCGATTGGACGATAATCATCTTCCTTAATATCGCCCTTTCCATCAATCGGCTCACCTAATGCATTGATAATTCTTCCAACAAAGCCTTCCCCTACCGGGATTCCGGCTTTTTTCCTGGTACGAACCACTTTGGTTCCTTCTTTGATTCCGGTATCACGGCCGAATAAAATAACACCGATTTCATTCTGTCTGATATCCTGTACCATTCCTTTGACACCGTTATCAAATACAACAATTTCACCATACATTGCATGGTCAATTCCGTAAATGGTTGCAATTCCATCACCAACCCAGATTACGGAACCGGTCTCACGACTGGATTCATCCCAGTCAAATTCTTCTATCTCGCTCTGGATAATCGAGATTATGTCTGCAGCACTAATTGCGCCCACAGGCTTCACCTCCCTGTTAATTTTCTTTCCAACTGACGTAAGCGGCCTTCATAGCTTCTGTCATATTCTTTATGATGAACCTTAATGATATATCCGCCTAAGAGATTCTCATCTTCCTTTTCTGTCAGAACAATCTCACAGTCGGGATATTTCTCTGCAAGAATCTTTCTTGCCTCTGCTTCTTCTTCCGGCTGTGGTGTGCCTGCACAGGTCAGTTCTGCACGCAGGATATGATTCTGTCTGTCCCAATAGAGATAAAATGCATCCAGGATATCCTCTATTTCTCCAATATAACCCAGTCTGCACATCATCTTGGTATAGTTCACAAGCACCTTGGATAATCCGGCATCCTGATAAATTTTCTCTATCACGGCATCCTTCTTATGTATGGAAATCACCGGACTTGTGAGAACCTTAAGCAGTTCCGGTGTAAGCTCATAAAGCTCCCGGAGTTCATCTGCCTCCTGTCTTGTGGCACCCAGCCGATACAATACCTTTGCGTTATTTACTGCTTCCTGTGTCATGAGCATCACCTGTTTTCATAATTTTCCGTGCAGCGATGACTGCCAGTTTGGCAATCTCAGCCTGAGCTGCCTGCTGTGCCTTTTCCTGCTCGTTTGCAATATCTTCCTTGGCTTTTTCTAACATATGCTCAGTCTCTTCCCGGGTCTTCTCTACCGAGCGTGCATGTTCTTCTTCTGCTCTTGCTCTGGCATCAATAATAATCTGGTCTGCCTCCGTTCTTGCATCCGATAAGCGTTCTTCATAATCTGCCTTTAATTTTCTGGCATCTTCTTCGCTTTTCTTTGCATCGTCGAACTGCTTCTTTACCATTTCTTCTCTTGCCTCAATCACATTCATGACTCTCTGATAAAGAAATTTACGAAAGACTACATATAATACCAGCAGATTTACAACGGTCCATAAAATATTCCAAAAATTAATGCTAAGCATTTCCCGTACCTGCCTTTCTATAATCTTTCTTTATTATTTTAAGAAGAGGATGATTAACAATGCGATAACGAATCCGTAAATAGCAGTTGCCTCTGCCAATGCACATCCAAGAAGAAGTGATTTGCTGATTTTGCTCTCTGCTTCCGGCTGTCTTGCAATTGCATCTACTGCGGATGATGTTGCTTTTCCAATTCCAAGTCCTGCTCCAATACCTGTTAATACTGCGATACCTGCTCCGATTGCTACTAATAATGTTGATGACATAATATGCACTCCTTTTCTTTTCTACTTTTTTGTTTCTCTTTTTGTTTTTTCTTCCCTATTCGGTTGCTTCTTTGACGAACAATGCGGTCAGAAATACGAATACATATGCCTGAATCAATCCGTCAAAAATGTCAAAATAACAGCTAAATACTGCTGGCAGAATTGCCGGTACTACCATTTTCAGCAATTCCATAATGACAAATGAACCTAATACATTTCCAAAAAGTCGCATACACAGCGACAATGGTTTGATAAAGACCTCCAGAATATTGATTGGAAGTACTACCGGCATCGGCTCTGCAAAACTCTTAAGCCAGCCCTTCGTTCCTTTCCTGCGGATACCCGCCATTTCAATCAATATGATACTCATCAGGGACAATGCTGCAGTAACATTCATATCCTTGGTCGGTGGTTTAAATCCCAGCAGACCGATTAAGTTGGCAATTCCGATATAGATTGCCACCGTCATAAGATAAGGAATATACTGCTTTCCATTCTCACCTATGGTATCCCGGAAGAAGTTATTCAACCCGTTTACAGCCGTTTCCAGAATAATCTGTCTGCGTCCCGGATGTTCCACACTTAAGTTCCTGGTCAGGAGTATGCACAGCACAATAACTACTGCCATGATAATCCAGGTTACTACTACGGATTCATAAATGGGAATGCCTCCGAATATCGGAATTGTAAATACCGTTTCACAGTTCAATTCTTCCATCAGGCTATTTACCAGAGCATCCATCTGTCTCACTTCCTTCTGCTGCTCTAAGGCATTTTTAAATCGTTAAAATTCTAACAAGAAAAAAATGCAAACGCAACCGTTTTCTTCCTGCGAAAATAGGTCTGACCATTTGCTGTTTTTTCGTGTAAATATTCCATATTCTTCTGCAATTTTTGCCAATTTTTTGGTTGTTTTTTTATGCAATTTGTACACTTGCGTCAATTTGTATATTTTGGTATTAAAAAAATGCAGAAATTTCCTGTTTTTTCACAAACATTTTCTGCATTTTTCTTATTCTTTATAGACTTTATACAATTTTAATCATTAAGCTTACTTCACCAGAATTCCGTGGTGTTCCTCCATATAACCGCCGAAAATGGCATTCTTATAGCCTAATTTCTTAAATGCTTTTACCGCCTTTTCGGACCGGTAGCTGTAACTTCCTATAATATAAAAAGATTTTTCCTTATCCGGGAATCTCCGCAAAATACGGTCTTCCGTTATCTTGTCCAGCGGAATATTCTTTGTTCCTGCCACATGTCCTTTCTGGTAATCTTCCTTTGCCCGGCAGTCAATTATAATTGCATTTTCCGAAGTATGCGCTGCATTGATTGCTTCATTTACAGTCAGACGTTTCTTAAAAATACCCATTCTTCTGTTCCCTTCTTCTTTTGTTATGCTTTTGCCTGCATATAAATCCGGATGTTTTCTTCCAGTAAATCCAGATCCACCGGTTTGGCAATGTGTGCATCCATCCCTGCTTCCATACAGGTCCGGATATCTTCCGCAAAGGCATTGGCAGTCATGGCAAAAATCGGTATTTTCGCTGCTTCTTTCTTCTCAAGTCTCCGGATTTCTTTCGTTGCATCATAGCCATTCATAACAGGCATCTTAATGTCCATTAAAATAATATTATATCGTCCTTCCTCCGCTCTTGCAAACATTTCTACTGCTTCCTTGCCATTTACTGCCCGGTCACAGTCTGCACCTTCCATTTTTAACAGTTCTTCCAATATTTCTGCATTTAAATCATTATCATCTGCTATCAGAAAACGCATTCCTTTTAATGTCATTTTCTCTTTTTCTGTTGCCTGTCCTTTTCCCTGCAATTGCTGCTCTTTTCTTGCCTGTTCGATGCACCGTTTAAAATTTGTCACAAAAAACGGCTTGCTTAAAATACTTTGAATTCCAGCATAACCCGCTGCCTCTTCTATCTCCTTACAATCATAGGCAAAAAGCAGTAATACTGTTTTCTCTCCCAGAATCCGATGCAATTTTTCTGCTGTAGTAACACCATCCATTCCCGGCATCTTCCAGTCTATAATTACAACATCCCAACTCTTTGTTTTTCCAGTTTCTACCATCTGTTCTGCCATATGAACCGCCATTTCGCCGGAATCTGCTGTCTGCACATCAATCCCAAACGGATGCAGCGTATCCATAATATATCTTCCTGATTCACTCTCATCATCAACCACCAGTACCTGGCTTATCTTCTGCAGTTTCCACCAGTTAACCTTCTCCTGGTACTTTATTTTCCGGAAATTCAAAATCACCTCAAAAGTAGTTCCTTTTCCAAGTTTACTCTCCACATGAATGCTTCCACCCATTAACTCCACCAGACTCTTGGCAATTGGCATTCCAAGACCCGTTCCGGAAACCGGATTAACAGTGCTTTGCACTTCCCGGCTGAATGGATCAAAAAGATTCTTAAGATACTCTTCACCCATCCCCTGTCCATTATCACTGATCCGGAACTGATACTGTGCAAAGTTTCCCTTTTTCTTTGGTACTTCGGTAATATCAAATACTATCTTACCGCCCTTTGGGGTATATTTTACTGCATTGGATAAAATGTTCAGCAGTATCTGCTTCAGACGTAATTTATCTGCTTCCACTTCTTCTGTTTCTATCCGATGTACATGAATCATGAATTCCTGCCCCTTCTCTCTGGTCTGTGAACGGATAATCATATCCAGTTCTTCCACCAGTTCAGCAATATTCGTGTTCGTAATATTAAGGACCGTTTTACCGGCCTCAATCTTCGACATATCAAGGACATCATTAATGAGTCCAAGCAGATGTTCCCCTGAATAAGTCAGTTTTCTTGCATATTCCCGGACACAATCCGAATTTTCAGCATCTCTTGAAATCAGTGTAGCCAGTCCCATAACCGCATTTAAAGGAGTCCGCATATCATGGCTCATATTCGATAAAAATACACTTTTCGCTTCATTGGCACGCTCTGCCTCTGCTTTTGCCGTATTTGCAAACTGCACCGTCTCTTCCAATGCAGTATTGACTTCTTCCAGCTTCTCTGCTGCTTCTGCCTGCTGCATTGCATTTCGTCTCGCGTAAGCTACCTTATTCTTTTCATTATAAATCCATAGAATACTGATACCCAGTGCTGCTAACATTGCAATGATAATGCAGGTCACTGTCAGCCAGATATGCAGCATCATAATCTGATAATCTGCCAGTACATTCTGCACAATCGTACTGTCCACTTCACAGGCTATCATATACTGTGTTCCTTTTAATGCACGATACGAAAAATAGTCGGACTCATTTTCACGTTCCAGGGTTATACACCCGGAGCTGCGTTCTGCATAGTCCGACTTCACTTTTTCATAATCTTTCTTATTCATAATCTTTTGTTCATGGTAACTATCAAACAGATTATAATTTATGGTTACTTCACCCGGCTCATTATTAATGCTTGCGTATGCCACTTCTCCGTTTTCATCCATGACATAGATATTAGCCTGTCCGTTATAAGCAGACGTTACAAAAAGATCGTTAATAATCTGTGGTCGGAAGAGAAATGCAATTGCTTCATATTCTTCCCCATTGACCAAAAAAGAATCTACTGATTTTGCAATTATAAAGATTTCCTCTCCATCCTTCCAGGTACAGTACTGGGCAATTCCTTTATTCTCACCAAATAATTCCGACAATCCATCCTGCATCTGTATCCTACCATTCAGTCCACGCATGCACAGATATTCACCTTCATCATTAACAAAGACAATATCCCGCACCATATTACTTTCCATAGAGTCAAAATAGTTCTGGTAATCTTTCAGTTCTGCTTCCCTTTCCCCATCCCCGAACATATATTTTTCAATAGAATCTATCTGTTCATAAGTAATCTCCAGACGGTTCCGGTAAGCACGCTCCATCTGTTCCATCAGTTCAGATAAACTCTGTTTGCTGTTCTTATCAATGTATTGGTTTGAACCCCCAAGGTCTTTTGACATCCATCCAAATATCAAAGCCATAACCACAATACATACAATTAATACCGTAAAAACCTTTTTTTCCTGCTTTTCCTTTTTCATCCCACATAATACCTTCCAATCTGTTTCAGCTTATCAGACTGGTTCCTGCAAATTTTGTCGAAAAAGCAAGATGTCTCTGCCTAATTAAATCTTTCCTGAAGTCCGTTTTTCCCTTAAGTCCTCTACCAGCGCATAAACCTCCGGTCTCCGTTCCTTCAGATGTTCGTCTAACGCATGCCGGCGTTCTTTAAAGCGCTCTGCCAGTTCCGGATGTTCCTTTGCAATACGCTCATGTACTTCCCGTCGATGTTCCTCTAACCGCATAGCCAGCGTTCTTTCATCTTTACCGGAAATATTAACAATCTCTTTCAAATGTTCCTCTAAATGCTCCAGCCACTCATCTTCGTCCAGTTCTTCCATATGGGACCAGCTTCCATGTAACAGCTTTTCCACATCTCCTGTCTTTTTCAGCTGTTCTATCTGTGCCACAATCTGCCGCTCTATAGCATCTTCAGTTTCCGAACCAAATGCCCAGACAAATTCCTGCACCCGGTTATCCGCCCGCTTTCTTGAGGCACTGCGCTGTCTATTGTCTACACCGCCCTCCAGCGGATAAGGACGTTCATAACCCATATCCTTTAAAGCAATATGTATTGTTCTTCTTGCGCTGCCCTCTTCTATGATGTGTCCCAGACCAAGCTTTCGCATCTGTTCATTCAAATCTGCAATATGTTCTGTAATATAAAAACAGATACCACGTTTCTTAAGACCCTGATACAGCATTTCCAACTGATCCGCCGCTGTAATGTCCATGGAGCCGATAGCACTGGCATCTAAAATGACTGCCTTCGTATCCTCTTTTATATTGTCTTCAATGTCCCGCTTTAACATCTGCACATTAGCAAAAAAAAGATTACTGCTGAACCGGTATATCAGAACGCCTTCTATCGCATGTATCTGATGACTTTCTTTTAAATCCCGGAAATGGCGATGTCCCGGCTGGATTCCAAGAAAACATCTTGATGGCTTGGCAGTACGGATAATCATCTCAGTAAAGGAAAGTATAATGCCAATCAAAACGCCATTGATGGTTCCAAGCATCAGCACGCCAAAGAATGCTCCTAAGAAAATGAAGAATTCTGTACGGCTGACCTTCAACAATCTTGCAGCAAGCTCAAATTCCGTTGCCCCAAGTAATGCAGAAATTACAATTGCCGTCAGCATCGGAATCGGAAGATAGCCGATAAATCCGGTTCCGCAAAGCAGCAATACCAGCATGGATAAACCGGCTATGATTCCGGTCAGCTGTGTCTTACTCTGATACTGTTCTCCCATTGCAGTTCTTGAAACAGAGCCATTAATAGGACAGCAGCCTGTAAATGCTGCCAGGAAATTTCCCATAGAGAATGCAAAAATTTCCTGATTATCATTCATTCGATATCCATTCTTCTGTGCGAAATTATTTTCTGCCAGAAGCGTTTCTGCCATAATGACCACTGCCACCGAAAGGCTGATAGTTACTACCTCTTTCATCGGAAGCATGCGGATATCCGGAATCACAAACTGTGGAAGTCCCGGTTCTACTGCAGACAGCGTCTGGATTCCCCATTCCCTCACCGGAAAAAATTTTGTCATTACTGCTCCTGCTGCCATTAAAAGCACTGCCATTGGAAATTTCGGCATTACTTTCTTTGATACAAGAAGTATCAGAAGGGAAATGCCGCCTAAAATCAGGGATGGCAGATTCACCTTCGTCTGCCCGATATGCTCCACCAGCTCAATGAGTTCTCCAACGCCGGCGGTACCGCCCATTAACTTTGGTACCTGCATCAGAATAATCGTGGTGCAGATTCCGGTAATAAATCCACCCATAACCGGTGCTGAAATATAGTTCACCAGTTTTCCTGCTTTCATAAAATAAAACGCCAATAACCAGACTGCCACAAAGAAAGTAAGTACCGGCACTGCTGCAATTGCTTCACTGCTTCCACTCTCAATACCAAGTCCCACCAGTGCCGAACCGATTAAGGCTGCCGGTGCCACATCTACACCAAAAATAAACTGTGGTGAAGTCGAACACAGTGCAAATATCAAAATTGGGAAAATGGAACCATATAGACCATAGACTGCCGGAAGTCCTGCAATCTGTGCATAGCCCATAGCTATCGGAATGGAAACTGCCATAATAATAATACCGGCCAGAATATCCTTTGGAAAATTTTTCTTATCATATTTACGAATGGTAGCTGCAAGTTGTATGCGCATATTATCGCTTCTTTCTACTATATTATTTTTTATTATACGGCAAATAAGATGATTGTACAATTCCTTTGGCAGCAGAAAGGACAGGCTCTTTATCCGTGCCTGTCCTTTCTGTTCTGGTTGTTCTAATTATTCTGTTCTGTTCATTCCATTCTGATTATTCTTTTTTATTTCTGATTATTCATTTTCAGTTGCTTTCTTTCTTCTGAAAACAAACATTCCTCCACAACCTGCTGCAATCAATGTCATACAAACTGCAATTGCAGAATTATCACCTGTCTTTGGTTTACCGGATGTCTTTACGGTTGGCTGGCTATTTGCTGTTGTTGATGCATTTGCTGCTGTTCCAGCCGCACCACCGGAAGTTGTACTGTCACTTCCGGAAGTTGTACTGTCACTTCCGGAAGTTGTACCGCCATTTCCGGATGTTGTACCACCATTTCCTGTGGCAGCCGTATCTGCCAGCTTTTCTGTGGTAATAAGATAAGTAGAGCAATGATTCTGTTTTACGGTCAGATATCCTTCTGAATCTACTACTCCCGCATCAATATTTAAAATCGTTCCATTGTCAAATAACCGGCTGTAATATAATGTCTTTCCGGCATACCGGGTTCCCACAAAAATACGAATCTGTGCTTCTGCCGGAAGCTGACCGGAATAATTATACTTAATCTGTTCAATGAAAATATTCTTATTTACTGCACTTAGAAGTGTGCCCAGCTCACTGTAATCTTTTACAATCTTTACTCCAAAATCATAGCTGGAAACATGATCAACGGCTGACATGGTTCCTTTTCCAAAGGTAAAGGAAAGCTCATCATTGGATTTGATAACAATGTCCTTTGTCTGATTCTCTGCCAATATCTGCCGGAATCCATTGTCGGAAATAGCGGTATCTCCATCTGTTACATCCACTACGCCATTCACTACAACCTGCTTCGGTGTAAAGGAAATCACATCCGCCCCGGAATATACATTGTAAACATTCTCTACTTCTTTTCCTTCAAATTCATAACCAGCCGGTAAGGTATCTTCCGCAAGCGCCATGTTTTCTACAAGCTCTTTCATAACCGGATGTGCTGCGTCCATAAGATATCTGGTTTCCTGTGTATTATAATCCGTATAACTCATAAGAATCGGACAAAGAATCCGGTAAGAATTACCAGCCTCATAATAGGTTCCTCTATAAATAAAGGTGTCTCCCGTATCCTGTTTCTTTACCAGACAGGCATCACTTCCTCCACTTGCCATCGTAGTGGAATAATAAGCTGCTATCTCTCCATTTGCTGTATATGCCGAAATATCCGTAAGCTTATCTTCTACAGTTATTGCTACCTCTGCACCCAGCGTAGTGCATTCCTGCAATTTTTCAATCCGGTAGGTCTTATTTCCGGACATATCGGTTACTTCTGTTATAACAAACCGGCCTTCTTCTCCGGTTTTTGTATACACATCACTCTGAACCGGACTGATATCAGTTCCAAAATAACCACCATATACCTGAATCATTTCAAAAGGATGCTCTGCCTGAATCTTCATGTCATTAACCTGTCCCTTTGCCACAATCGGTGATGACGTATAATTCCAGGATGAACCAAACGGACATCCGTCAGTTCCACGATATACCGTTACTGTACTGTCCCCGGAAACCGTCAGCAGCGACTTGCCGCCTTCTGCAAATAATTCAATACCATCCGGGTTCTTTCTGTTTTCATTGACGGTAAGGCTTCCGGAACCGCAGATTGTCAGGGAGCCTCCCCAGCCACCATGCCAGATTCCAAGATTCTGCAGCTTATTACTGCCTACCAGATTCAATTTAAAATCGTCTCCCATCATGTTGGTATAAAGTGCAACATCCGGATGGTCATAATTGGTTAAGGTCAGCGTATTGCTTGTCTGGTCATAAGACGCTCCGTCCACTGTATTT
>JABLTN010089682.1_pt1 | contig 12694 bp, 10 predicted proteins | sample 7160141 | NCBI WGS metagenome assembly JABLTN01 (sample SAMN14651226, study PRJNA627086) | human gut metagenome | isolation source: feces | host: Homo sapiens | reverse complement strand
TGGTGGACAGTACAGGACTCGAACCTGTGACCCCATGCACGTCAAGCATGTGCTCATACCAGCTGAGCTAACTGTCCATCAGCGGGATTATTATACTCGATCCCGCTGCGTTTGTCAAGCATTATTTTTCAGGTACCACGCGATCAGCAGATCGGCGGCTTCGCCGTAGCTCTGGACGCCGGATTCCTCAGAGAAGGCCTTCAGATAGGTGTCGTTGACCTTCTGCGCTGCGTCCTGCACCTTGCCCTCATACTGCTCGTAGTGTGCGTTTGCCGCGCGGATGTCGGCGAGGACACCGTCTGACAGGGTGCTCCAGATCTGGCTGGCGGCGGTCTTGTCAATCTTCGACAGGGCGTTGTGGCAGTAGATATATGCGCCGAACGCGCCGGAGTAGCGAAAATCGTCGTCTTCCGAGGCCATGCAGGCCAGATAGGCGCAGAAGTTCGCGTCGTCCTCGGCTGTGACGGCCTGCCGGTGGGCAAGCTCGTGGCACATGGTAAAGGGGATCCACGCGGTATACGTATCCGGGTTGACGCAGGCCTCCGCCGTGAAGCAGATAAAGATGCCTGTCGTGCCGGTCTGGCTGAACAGCCGCCACGAAGCCAACGGCTTTACTGGCCCGAGTCCGTCCGTGAACGGATCATACTGCTGCGCAAGCGCCGCGTAGCCGCCGGGGGCCTGCTTTGCAAGCTCGGAAAACGCCGGATAGACGGTCAGATTTTCTGCGTCACGCTCGACCTTTTCGGCGTATTCGTTTGCCTGCGCGGCAAAATAGGCCGTTGCGGCGATCAGCTCCTGCTTGGAATATTCGCGCACGTCAAGGCCAAGCGTCTGATCGACCGACGGGCCGAAGTGCCCGAGGCCCCAGATGGCAACGAACAGGAACACGCCCGTGCTGAGCCCCAGCAGAACGCCGGACAGCCAGCAAAGCAGGCTCCGGCGTCCCGTGAACACGCGGATGAGCGTATAGAAAAACCACAGCGCCAGCAAAACGGTCAGCACTTCCCACAGCGCGATGGGCACCAGACTAGATACCGACGCGATTGCCGACAGGATGCTCTTGGAGAGAGCAGGGTAGAACGAGAAGACCACGTTCGGCGCGGCCTTTGCAAACGCGATCATCAGGCCCGTCAGGACCAGAAGGATCGCCGATAGGATCACTCTTCCGATTGCTTTCAAGATGGATATGTCCTTTCCGAATTGCTTCCTGCATTATACCACATTTTCGGGAAAAACAAAACTGGTCTTTCAAATTTTTGCCGCGCGGTTGACTTTGCGGGCTTTTTCATTATAATAATAGGATAAACTTGATCATATACGTCAGGAGGACGAGAAGTATGATGAAAAACAGCGAAAAGTCCATGGACAAGATCATTGCCCTTTGCAAAAACCGCGGCTTTGTCTTTGCAGGCTCCGAAATTTACGGCGGCCTGGCCAACAGCTGGGACTACGGCCCTCTCGGCGTTGAGTTCAAGAACAACGTCAAAAAGGCGTGGCTCAAGAAATTCGTGCAGGAAAGCCCGTACAACGTCGGTCTCGATGCGGCCATTATCATGAATCCGCAGACGTGGATCACGACCGGCCATGTGTCCAGCTTCTCCGACCCGCTGCTCGACTGCAAGGCGTGCAAGGCCCGCCACCGCGCTGACAAGCTCATCGGCGAAGAGCATCACGAGGTCAACGTCGACGCGATGAGCTTCGACGAGATGGACAAGTTCATTGCCGAGCATGAGGATATTGTCTGCCCCGTCTGCGGCAAGCACGACTTTACCCCCATCCGCAAGTTTAATCTGATGTTCAAGACCGCCATCGGCGTCACCGAGGATTCCTCCTCGACCTGCTATCTGCGGCCGGAGACGGCGCAGGGCATCTTCGTGAACTTCGCGAACATCCAACGCACCACCCGCCGCAAGCTGCCCTTCGGCGTCTGCCAGGTCGGCAAGGCGTTCCGCAACGAGATCACCCCGGGCAACTTTACCTTCCGTACCCGCGAGTTTGAGCAGATGGAATGCGAATTCTTCTGCAAGCCCGGCACGGACCTCGAATGGTTCGCATACTGGAAGGACTACTGCGTGAACTGGCTCAAGAGCCTCGGCATCCGCGAGGAGAACCTGCGCCTGCGCGACCATGAGCCGGCGGAGCTGGCCTTCTATTCCAGAGCCACGACCGATATTGAGTATGCGTTCCCGTTCACCGACTGGGGCGAGCTCTGGGGCATTGCCGACCGCACCGATTATGACCTCAAGCGCCATCAGGAGGCTTCCGGCAAGGATCTGACCTATTTCGATCAGGAAGCGAACGAGCACTATATCCCCTACGTCATCGAACCGTCGCTCGGCTGCGACCGCGTGGCGCTGGCGTTCCTGTGCGAAGCGTATGACGAGGAGGTCATCGACGAGGCGAAGAACGACGTGCGCGTGGTTCTGCACCTGCATCCGGCGCTGGCTCCGTACAAGGCTGCGATCCTGCCGCTGAGCAAGAAGCTGGCCGAGCCCGCCCGCAAGATCTATCAGGACCTGTGCGGCGACTTCATGCTGGACTACGACGACACCGGCTCCATCGGCAAGCGCTATCGCCGCGAGGACGAGATCGGCACGCCGTACTGCATCACGGTTGACTTTGCGACCGTCGGCGACGACAAGACCCCGGCGGACAACGCTGTTACCATCCGCGAACGCGACTCTATGGAGCAGGTTCGCGTTCCCATCAGCGAACTGAAGAACTGGCTGGCCGAGCATACGAAATTCTAAAAATAAAAAGGGGGCCGCACGGCCCCTTTTCCATATCCGCGCACAGGAGGAACGACACATGAAAGCCATTATCACCGTCGTCGGCCCCGACCGGGTCGGCATCATCGCCGAGGTCTGCACGCTGCTGGCAGAACTCCACATCAGCGTCGTGGAGATCAGCCAGACCATCATGCAGCGCACGTTTACCATGATCATGCTCGTCGAATGGACGGCAGGCGCGCCGGAGTTTGACACGGTACAGGCCCGCGTCACAGAAAAGGGCGAACAGATGGGCCTGTCCATCCGCATCCAGCGGCAGGATATTTTCACTGCCATGCACACCATCTGACGGAGGGGACAGATCATGCTGAACCATTCCGATATCATGTCCACGGTCGATATGATCGACCATCAGCATCTGGACATCCGCACCATCACCATGGGCATTTCGCTTCTGGACTGCGCCGACCCGAATCCGGAGGCCTGCGCCCGGAAAGTTCACGACAAGATCTGCCGGCAGGCCGAGCATCTGGTTGCGACAGGCTGCCAGATCGAACGGGAGCTTGGCATTCCCATCGTCAACAAGCGCATTTCCGTCACGCCCATCGCGCTGGTCGCAAGCGCGTGCGAGACGGAGGATTTTGTTCCGTTTGCCAAGGCGATGGACAGCGCCGCAAAGACCTGCGGCGTGGATTTCATCGGCGGCTTTTCCGCGCTCGTGCAGAAGGGCATGGCCTCCGGCGACCGGCGGCTGATCGCCGCCATTCCGCAGGCGCTGGCCGAGACGGAACTGGTCTGCTCCAGCGTCAACGTCGCCTCGACAAAGGCGGGCATCAACATGGACGCTGTGCGCCTTATGGGGCAGGCGATCAAAAAGACGGCCGAGCTGACAAAGGAACGCGATGGACTTGGCTGCGCGAAGCTCGTCGTGTTCTGCAACGCGGTCGAGGATAACCCGTTCATGGCGGGTGCGTTCCACGGCGTGGGCGAGGCCGACGCGGTCGTGAGCGTCGGCGTATCCGGGCCGGGCGTGGTGTACCACGCGCTGCAGAGCGTCAAGGGCCGGCCCTTTGACGAGGTGGCCGAGTGCATCAAGAAAACGGCCTTCCGCATCACGCGCATGGGCCAGCTGGTGGCGCGGGAAGCGTCCCGGCGGCTGGGCGTGCCGTTCGGCGTGGTCGACCTGTCCCTCGCCCCGACACCCGCCGTGGGCGACAGCGTGGCGCGCATTCTGGAGGAAATGGGCCTTGAAACCTGCGGGACGCATGGAACGACGGCGGCACTGGCGCTTCTCAATGACGCGGTCAAGAAGGGCGGGCTGATGGCGTCCAGCTCTGTCGGCGGACTGTCCGGCGCGTTTATCCCCGTGTCCGAGGACGAGGGCATGATCGCCGCCGCGCAAAGCGGCGTTCTGACGCTGGATAAGCTCGAAGCCATGACGTGCGTGTGCTCGGTGGGCCTTGATATGATCGCCGTCCCCGGCGACACGAGCGCGGAGACGATCTCCGCCATCATCGCGGACGAGGCCGCCGTCGGTATGGTCAATTCCAAGACGACCGCCGTGCGCCTCATCCCGGCTCCGGGCAAGACGGTCGGCGATGAAGTCTCCTTCGGCGGCCTGCTCGGCGCAGCGCCTATCATGCCGGTGCATCCGGAGTCCTCAGCGGACTTTATCGCCCGCGGCGGGAGGATTCCGGCCCCGATGCAGAGCCTGAAAAACTGAGCGGAGGCGGCTGTTTTGCGGAAGGCGCTCTGTTTTGTGAGTAGGGGCCGATGCCCACTTCGGCGCTAAGAGCTGCGCTATGCGCGGCTGCGCCTCGAAACTAGCCTGCGGGCATCGCATCGGCCCGGCAGAATGTGCCGTTTTTATGGTAATCTTCGGCGAATTCAGAACTTCCCATTGGGTCGATGTGGGCATCGACCCCTACAGGGGCAGCACTGAATAAATCCCCGCTTGCTTCACTGGGGTTTTCAGCGAAGCAAGCGGGGATTCGTGTCGTTTTCAGCCCTTCAGCGTCTGCTTTGCGTGCAGGAGCGCCTGACAGAGCGCGTCAACGTCGGCTTCCGTGTTGTCGCGGGAGAACGAGACGCGGATGGAGCCGTCGATGACGGCAGGGGGCAGATGCATGGCCTCAAGCACGTGGCTGCGGTGGCCCTTGGAGCAGGCGGAGCCTGCCGAGACATAGATGCCGTCTGACTGCAGACAGTTGATAATGCCCTGTGAACGGAGGCCCGGCAGGGACAGGTTGACGATGTGCGGCGCGGCCTGACTGCCGATGAGGACAAGTCCGTCAATTTGAGCCAGCTTTTCCCGGGCCAGATCGCGCAGGTGCGCCATGTGTTCCATGTCCGTCTTTGCATCCGTGCCGGCGCAGGCTGCGCCGAAGCCGCAGATGCCGGGCATATTTTCCGTGCCGGAGCGGTAGTTGCTCTCCTGTCCGCCGCCGTTTATAAACGCGGGGAGGGGAAGGCCGGGACGGATATATAACGCGCCCGTGCCCTTGGCGGCATGGATCTTGTGCGCGGAGACGGAGATCATGTCCGCGCCGAGCGCTTTGGCGCGGAATGGGACCTTCAAAAAGCCCTGCACGGCGTCGGTATGGAACAGCGCCAGCGGCGCGGCGCGGCGCACGGCCTTGACCATGTCGGCAATCGGCATGACCGCGCCCGTCTCGTTGTTGACCATCATGACGGAGACGAGAATGGTATCGGGCCGGAGGGCCTTTTTCAGTTCTTCGACCGTGATAGTACCGTCGTGGTCGGGCTGCAAATATGTGACCTCGAAGCCCTTTGCTTCCAGCTTCTGCATGGGGTGCAGGACAGCGTGGTGCTCCACGGCGGTCGTGATGATGTGGCGGCCGCGCTTGCCGAGACGCTCGGCGGCGGAAAGAATGGCCCAGTTGTCGGCCTCCGTGCCGCCGGAGGTGAAAAACACCCGGTCGGGCTCTGCGCCGAGGGCGGCGGCGACCGCCTGCCGCGCCTGCCGCAGACGGTGGGCGGCGTCAATGCCGAGCGCGTAGACGGACGACGGATTGCCCCAGCAGTCTGTGAGCGCCTCTGTCATAGCCCGCACACAGGCAGGACAGGGCTGCGTCGTGGCGGAATTATCGAGATAGATCATAGTAAAACCTGATTTCTGTGGTTTATTTTCCAACGCAGAACCGCTCAAAAATGCGGTTCGTGATATCCTCGCGCATCGTCCGGCCCGTGACCTCGCCGAGCGCATCCATGGCCGCTTCCAGATCGACCAGCACCGCGTCGGGCGTCATACCCGCACGCAGGCTCTGCACGGCGGAATCGACGGATTTTTTTGCGCGCAGAATGGCGCCGGCCTGCCGCGCGTTCGTCAGAAGCGAACCGTCACACGGCGCATTGTCCGGGAAGAGCATATCAAACGCCTGCTCCAGCTGGTCAAAGCCCGTGCCGTCCTTGCAGGAGACGGGGATGATGTACGAAAACGGCAGATCGGACGGCTCGATCACGGCAGCCAGATCCTGTTTGTTCAAAATCGCGATCGCCTCCGGCGCTTCGAGCGCCGCGCCCATCGCGCGGCGGTCCTCGTCCGTCAGCGGTCTGGACGCGTCGACGACGAACAGCGCCGCGTCGCAGTCCTTCGCGGCCTCCATCGAGCGGTCAACGCCGATTTTTTCGATCACATCCTGCGTGTCGCGGATGCCCGCCGTGTCGACCAGCCGGACAAGGTGCCGCCCGAGTGTGACGGTCTGCTCGACGGTGTCACGCGTCGTGCCGGGAATGTCGGTGACGATGACGCGGTCAAAGCCGGACAGGCGGTTGAGAAGACTGGATTTTCCGGCGTTCGGGCTGCCCAGAATGACGGCCCTGATGCCGGACTGCACCATCCGGCCCCGATGGCAGGAGGCAAGCAGCGCGGTAAGCTGCCGGCTGCTTTCTGTCAGAGACGCTTCATAGCCGGAGAGCGTGAAGGGGTCGATATCCTCGTCGGGGTAATCGAGTACGGCATGGAAATGCGCGCACAGGTCGACCCAGCTGTCATAGATCGGGTCGATCCTTTTTCGGATCGCGCCCGCGACCTGCCCGGCGGCGTTTGCCGCCGCGTCTGCAGTTTCGGCGTCGATGAGATCGATCACGGCCTCGGCCTGCGTCAGGTCCATCTGGCCGTTTAGAAATGCGCGGCGTGTGAATTCGCCGGGCCGCGCCTGCCGGAAGCCTGCGGCGAACAGCGCCTCAAGTCCAGCGGTCAGTGCGGCGGGGGAGCCGTGGCATTGAATTTCGGCGGTATCCTCGCCGGTGTACGAATGCGGGGCGCGGGAGATGAACGCCATGCAGTGGTCGATGGGGCGTCCCTGTGCGTCGAAAAGCGTGCCGAGCGCAAGCTTCCGGTCGGGGAGGGAAGAAAGCGGTCTGCCGGAGTTCAGCCGGAAGACCTGCCCTGCGGCCTCAATGCACCCGTCGCCGGACAGGCGCAGAATGCCGATGCCCGTGCGGGCACGGCCCGTGGCAATGGCGGCAATTTTATCAGACATGACCCCTCCTCACCGGTAGACGACCTCGATGCCCTTGAGCAGCAGCGGCATGATGTCAAAAACCGCCGTGTCGCCGACCGCGCATGGAAGCTTCGTCACGTCCACGCACGTGTGCAGCATCCCGATATGGCCCAGCACGCGGCACTTTTTCCCGTTTACCGTTACATAGATATGCTTTTTGAAGACCATCTGCTTCAGATTCCGCAGAACGCCGCGCAGACAGTCGCGGAAACGGAACAGATCGTTTCCCATCTCCACGCCGAACCCGTGGTACCAGCCCACGGAGAACACGGCCACGCGGGTGGGTTTTTTCGCTGTCCAGCCCGCGCCGTAGCCGCAGCTGTGGCCCTTCGGAAGCCAACGGAGTTCTTCCACCGTTGCCTGACACTCGCCGATGCGGGCAAGACCCCAATTTCCGCGCACAGACACACGCCCCAGGATGGCCGAGCCTACGCGCACGCCGTCCATCGCGTATTCGGGGTATTTCAGAAGCCCGGCGGAGTTCAGCATATGCGCCATGCCGGTGCCGCAGCCCTCGGCGTGCAGCTTGTCCAGAACGCCCTGAAACGCCTCGGCCTGCGCAATCGTCGCTTTCTGATTGCAGAACGCGGAATGCAGATGCGTATAAATGCCGGTCACGTGCAGGCCGGGCATATACTTGAAAATGGGCAGCAGCTGATCCAGCTCGTCCGGCAAAAAGCCGTACCGGCCCATGCCGGTATCGATCTTGACGTGTACCTGCGCCTGGACACCGAGCGTTTCCGCCACGCCGTTCAGGACGGCTGCGTCGTTCTGGCTCGAAACGGTCAGAATCGCGCCGAGGTTCAGAAGCTGCGTCAGCTCCTGCGCGTCGGCGGTCGGGCGGAGCATCAGAATGTCACAATCCTGAAACCCGCCTGCGCGCAGGCGGCTGACCTCGGAAACCTCCGTCACGGCAAAGTGCGTGACGCCGGCTTCCCGACAGATCGCTGCCATCTGGACAAGGCCGAGGCCGTAGCCGTCACCCTTTAAAACGGCCCAGAGGACCGCGCTGCCTGCGCGGTCCTTTAGAATTTGCAGATTGCTCCGCACGGCGGCGGAATCGACGACATACGCTTTCATGCTGCGCCTCCTGCGTTATTTCTTATCGCGGTTTTTGATGAGATAGACGGCCTTGCGCACATCCTTGAAGACCGACGTGCCGTGCTCCACGGCCCAGTAAATGACCGGCGAGAGCACCAGATCCTCTTCGCCGACAAACTCGGTGAAGTCCCCGCCGAAGCCCTGCTTGAAGCGGAACAGGCCGTAGAGCGGGTTATCCTCGGAGACGTTTCCGGATACGCCGCGGAAATCGTAGACCCGGCAGCCGGTCTCGACGGCCCACTGGATCATGCGCCACTGCAATAAATAGTTGGGCATCAGATTGCGGTGCTCGTTGCTGGACGCGCCGTAGAGATACCAGACCTTGTCGCCGTAGTGGATGGCAAGCGTGCCCGCGATGGGCGCGCCCTCGGGGTCAAAGGCCATGTAGAGCCGCGCGTGCTCGCCGAGATTGTCGAGCATATTCGCGAAATACTCCGGCTTGCGCGTGACAAAGCCGTCGCGCACGCCGGTCGTCAGCATGAGATCGGCGAACGCCGGGACCATTTCCTTGCCGCAGATCTTCACGCTTACGCCCTTGCGCTCGGCCAGGCGAATATTATAGCGCCATTTCTGGTGGAAGGCCGCCATAAGCTCATCTTCCGTTTTGCCCTCGACGTTCAGACGGAAGACATAGCGCGGCTGGATGGCCTCAAAATTCTTCCCGCCCTCCTTGCACCGGAAGTCGAACGACTGCATGAGCGCGGCGAATGCAGTGTTGCTCGACGGCACGTCCGGGTCGAGCTTGATAACATATGATTTATATTTTTTCGCCAGCGCCTTCGCGCCCTCCAGCAGCTGGGCAAACGTCTCGCGGTCGTCCAGATCGCAGACCGGGCCGCGGCAGCCGTACATCAGCGTCCGGCCGATGCCGGGAACCTTGCGGGTCATGAGGGCCAGAGAGCCTTTGATTTTCCCGTCCTCGCCGCGCACGGCGACGGCGTCCCATGTCCACATGGGCTTCTGTTTGGCCCAGAGACTGCTCTGCGCAAAATTGCCCTTCGGGTGGCTCTGCACAAACGCTTCGTATTCCGCAAGCGTCTGATCGGTGATCAATTCATACATGGCGGTACATCTCCAGATACATATTAAATATGTGTGATTTCAAATCGCTTTCGCTATAGTCTACCACAAACAGCCGGGATATGCAAACCTGTGACGCGGAAAACAGGTATACTTTTCTGCGTTTGCGGAAAAATGACAGAAGAATCATCCAAACAGGAGGCAAAACCATGGCGCATTGGGGCATGGAGGACGTGCAGGCGTGCTTTGGGGATACGGCGGATCTCAATACCCGGCAGATCACGGTCGGCGGGCAGAGGCTGGGACTGCTGTTTCTGGACGGGCTGACCTCCGGCGGGGATATCGCCGAGCAGGTGCTGAAGCCGCTGATGGAGACGGTCACACCGGGGAGCATACAGGAGGTTCTGACGCAGGCGGAGCGGGCGAGAGTCTACTGCGCCGTCGCCGAGCGCACGCAAGCCCCCGCGCAGACGGCGGACAAGCTGCTGCACGGCTATTGCGCTGTCATTTTTCCGGGCACGGACACGGCGCTCTGCTTCGAAACGAAAACGAGCGCCCGGCGCGGCCCCTCCGCGCCGGAGTCGGAAAACACTGTCAAGGGCGCGAAGGACGCGTTTACAGAGACGATGCGCATCAACACCAGCCTCCTGCGCCGCCATCTGCGCACGGCGCAGCTGCGTTTTTCACAGAAGACCGTCGGCCTGCGCACGAAAACCGCCGTCACGGTCTGCTATCTCGCCGACCTGACCGCGCCGGAGCTTGTCCGGCGCATGGAAAAGCGACTGGAAAATATCGACATTGACGGGGTGCTCACGCCCGCAAGCGTCGAGGAATACGTAACCGGTTCCCGCCGGACAGCCTTTCCGTTATTACAATACACCGAGCGCCCGGACACCTTCTGCCAGGGCCTTCTGAACGGACAGGTTGGATTGCTGGTCGACGGGCTGCCGCTGGGGTATCTGGCCCCGGTCGATCTCGGCGTTCTTATGAAATCGACGGAGGACCGCGCGGTCGACTATCTCTCGGCATCCTGCCTGCGCGTGCTGCGGTATCTGGCGCTGCTGGCCGCGCTGCTGCTGCCGGGGCTGTATGTCGCCATGGCGACGTACCATCAGGAGATGATCCCGACAAAGCTGCTGCTGGCGATCATCGAATCCAAGCGCGAGGTGCCGTTCGATACGGTTTTCGAGGTGGTGGGCCTGCTTGCCGCGTTTGAGCTTTTGCAGGAGGCGGGGCTTCATCTGCCGCAGGCCATCGGCACGGCGGTTTCCATCATCGGCGGCCTCGTCGTGGGCACAACGGCGGTCGATGCGCGGCTCGTCTCGCCCGCCGCGCTGATCGTCACGGCCTCCGCCGGGATCTGCGGCTTTACGCTTCCGAGCCGGGATCTGTCCGACGCCGTTCGCATCTGGCGCTTCGCACTGGCGATTCTGGCGGGAGCGGGCGGGCTGTTCGCCCTGACGGCAGGCGGCATTGCGCTGCTGATCCACCTGTCGGGGCTGACGAGTCTGGATGTGTCCTATCTCGCGCCGTTTTCCGACGCGCGGGCAAGACGCGCCGTGCTGCGCCCGCTTCTGGTGCGGCAGAAATGGCGCGACACGGCGCTGCACCCGCAGGATCTGAAAAATCAGGGGGACGGTCATGCTCAATAAAATCAGTATCGCGCTGCTGGCGGCCGCGTCGGTGGTCAGCCTTTGTATGCTGCCGCGCACGGGGACGGACGCGGCGAAGCTCCTGCCTGCGCAGGTGCTCGTGATCGCGCAGGAGGACGGGCGGATCACCGTGGAAAGCGACAACGGCGTATCCGGCTCCGGCACGACGCTCCCGGACGCGCTTGCCGCCATGCGGGAAGGGGCGGAGGGCACGCTCTTTCTGGACACGGCGGAGCATATTATTCTCCTGCAAAGCACACAATCGCTTCTGCCCGCAGCGGTGTGGCAGCGGCAGTTCCGCCCGGCGGCAAAGCTGTATCTGGCGCGGATGGATGCATTGGATGCAGACGGCTGCGTGGAATTTTTGCAGGCGCACCCCGGTGCGGTGACGCTTGCGGACGCGCACGCCGCGCTTCTGCGCGGCGAAGCACTCGACCCGGCGATTCTGCTGCCGGGGGAAAACGGAGGGATCATTCTTGCAGGATAAGCTGACGCCGAGACAGGTGCGCGCGTGGAGCCTGTGCGCGCTGAGCGTTCCGGCGGCGATGGCGCTGCCGGGCTGCGGCTGGCTGTGGGTGCTGGGCGGGAGTATCCTCGCCTGCGCGCTTGCCGCCTGCCAGCAGGCGATGCAGCGGCACTCCGGCCTGTGTATGCGGCAGGCGTTTGCCCGCGCGTTCGGATATGCCGGCGGACGGATCATGGCAGCGGCGGAGCTTTTGTGGCTGCTGTTTGCGGCCTCGGGCGCTGCTGCGGCCAGTCAGATCGCGTTTGAAGACGACCTTGGCCCGTTCCTGCCCGCGATCCCGCTTTTGCTGGCGGCGCTGGCCGGACAAAAGGGACGGCTGGCAGCCGGACGTGTCTGTGCAGTGCTTGCGTTGTGCCTCGCGGGACTGTATGCGGTCATTGCCGCAGCATCCCTGCGGCACGTGCAGGCAGATTGGAGCCGCCCGCAGGGCGTTCCAGCGGATGCCGCGCTGGCGTTCTGCCTGTGTCTGGGGCCGGTCTGCATGGCATTTGTCACGGCGGAGGAGGAAACACCGCGCATTTCACCCGGTACGGCGGCAGCATCTGCGCTTCTTCCGGCAGTCCCGGCATTTCTGACGGCGGCCTGCCTGTCGCCGGAGCTGGCGCGGCAGGAGCCGCTGCCGTTTCTCACGCTGACGAAAAGCCTGTCTGTGCTGTCGGTCATGCAGCGGTTCGAGCTGCTGCTGTCAGTCGCGCAGCTTTTGGGGCTGTTTGCGCTTTTGACGATGCTGGTGTGTGCGGCAGAACGTATGCTGGGAGCTGTCAGACGGAAAAATGGCATGGGAAGCACCGGAGGTGTGTTCTGCCTGCTGGCATTTGGCGGAAGCATTCTGGCGTACCGGCTGCCGATCTGGAGCTGGGCTGTGGGAGCGGCTATATTTTGGGGTGTCGTGCCGATATTAACACAAGTAATAGTAAATATAAAAAAGAGTGAAAAATAATGAAAAAAAGGGTTGACAAACTGGTTTTTCGATGGTATCATAGCCGAGCGTTCTGAGGAGCGCAGCAAATCGGACGGAAGTCAAGAAAAAAGATCGAAAAGATCAAAAAAGTTCTTGACAAACGGATGAAGATGTGCTAAACTAAATGAGTTCGCTGCTGAGCGAGAAATCGCGAAGCGACGAGCGGATCACAAAAAGTT
>JABLTN010117578.1_pt1 | contig 12711 bp, 10 predicted proteins | sample 7160141 | NCBI WGS metagenome assembly JABLTN01 (sample SAMN14651226, study PRJNA627086) | human gut metagenome | isolation source: feces | host: Homo sapiens | reverse complement strand
TTCCTGATATTTCCCATCCATGACATCTTTCAGGTACTGCCCGTACTGATTCTTCTTCATCACTTCATAGACCTCCATCAGCTCCTCTTTGCTGATCCAGCCGTTGAGATACGCAATTTCTTCCAGACAGCCGATTTTACGGTGCTGATGCTGTTCTACCGTCTTCACGAAGTTCGTCGCATCCACCAGGCTCTCGTGCGTGCCCGTATCCAGCCAAGTGAATCCTTGACCTAAAAGTTCAACGTTCAGCGAACCATCCTCCAGATAAATGCGGTTCAAATCCGTAATTTCCAGTTCACCACGGGCGGACGGCTTGAGGTTTTTGGCGAACTCAACCACGCGGTTGTCGTAAAAATACAAGCCTGTCACACAATAGTTGCTTTTCGGATGCGCCGGCTTTTCTTCAATGGAAATCGCCTTTCCGGCCTTGTCAAACTCAACAACGCCGAAGCGTTCCGGGTCATCCACATAGTAGCCGAAGACGGTGGCGCCCCTGCCGTTTTCCGCGTTCCGTACCGCCGCATGTAACCGTTTGTTTAGTCCATGTCCGCTGAAAATGTTGTCGCCAAGCACCATCGCCACGGAGTCACTACCGATGAAATCCTCACCGATGATGAACGCCTGCGCCAGCCCGTCCGGCGACGGCTGAACCGCATACGTCAGGTGCACGCCAAACTGCCGGCCATCCCCCAGCAGATTCTCAAAGCGCGGCGTGTCCTGCGGCGTGGAGATAATCAGGATATCGCGAATGCCCGCATTCATCAGCACGGACATCGGATAATAAATCATCGGTTTATCGTAAACCGGCAAAAGTTGCTTTGACGTTACTTTCGTCAGCGGGTAAAGGCGCGTGCCAGAGCCGCCCGCAAGGATAATCCCCTTCATATAGCGTATTACCTCCCATATTTTGTGGCGGCAGCTATGAAACATGACGTTTGCTCGCCACTTTCTACCATCATCGCTTTAAGCATGCTTACGTTTGAATAGCTTATTTTTCAGCTGCTTGATTTCGGGAACGTGGAACAGCATGCACAGCAGAAGGTAGACAGCCACGCCAGTTGCAATTCCTGCAGCAAGGCTTACAAATGCGCCATTCAAAAGCTGAGTAACGCACTTGACGCAAGCTGCCATCACTGCCGAAAACAGAGTGGCCGGGAGAATGTCTATCAATTGCTGCTTAACCGTATAGTTTAGAATTCTTTTGGCCGCGAACATATTCAGCAGATGAGAAATCACACTGCAAATCAGCAAGGAAGACGCGAAAATCAGCACGCCTTTCCGAATCGTAACAATCAGGAAAAAGACTTCCACACATTTTTTGATGATTTCCAGCTTTAGCGGTGTGCCGCTGTCGCCAATCGCCTTAATCGCTTGAATAATCGCCAGCTGTATCGCCTGAAAGAGGTATCCAATAGCGAAAATCTGCAAATACGGGACGCATTCCAGCCACTTGTCCGTCAACAGCAGTGAAACCAACGGTTCAGCAACCGCTGCCAATCCAACCATCATAGGAAACAGCAGGAGACTGGATATTCTCACCGTTTTGGAAACCATTTTCGCGACACTGCTAACAGAATCCTGTTTCTTTGAATAAACGGGAAGTAAAACCGTCTGAATCGTGCCATTCACACTTTCCATAACGGCTTGCGGGAACTGCTTGCCGCGATTGAAAAATCCAAGAGCTTCTGATGAATAAATCTGGCCAATCAGCAAGCTTCTTATGTCAAGAAACAGGGCGACAATGAAATTGGATGCGAACACTTTTGCGCCAAACGGCAAAAGTCGCCGCAGGCTCTGGACTGAAAATCTTCCTTTAGGAATCCACCGAACAATACAATATGTGACAAAGCAGGTCGCGGTTTGGTTCACCAACTGCTGTATCACCAGTGCCCATGCGCCAAATCCTGCGACCGCCAAGCCAATTCCGACAGCCGCCGCCAGCAGAGCGGACACAAAGCTTGAAATTGTCAGCACTTTGAAACGCAAATCTCTTGTTACATAAGCAACCTGCACCGCATTAAACGCCCCCGGAAATAGAACGATTGCCATAACGCGCAGGAGGCTGCTTAGCTCCGGTGTATGATAAATATTGCTAATAAAAGGTGCAGTGAAAAAAATCACAAGATACAGCACCGCTGCGACAATCTCAGAGAACATGAGAATCGTGAGATAGTCATTGCCATCAACGTCTTTCTTCTGAATTAACGCTGTGTTAAATCCGCCCTGAACAAATGTCGTTGCTAACGCAATAAAAATTGTTACAACTGACACTGTTCCATAGTCGGACGGTGTAAGCAGTCTGGCAAGCAGCAATGTAACCAGAAAGTTAGTTCCTTGTACGGATATCCTTTCAAAAAACTTCCAGCCAAATGCGGAAGTTACTCTTTTCTCCATATTAATTTCCCTTCACGACGCGCATCCCGTCTCAGCACTTAGATTTTTCTACTATAAATAGTTGTTTTTCCGCGCGCCGTCAACATGTGCTGCGGAATCTCCCCCATTTCCTTTCTTCTGCCTTTCCTGCAATGGAGCGCCGCAGCAATGAGATACAGCGGAATCGCATAACCGCCCGTGGCAGAGAGCGATTCCACCTGCGCAGCGCTCAGCAGAGCAATGAAGGCAGCCATCATAATTCTGCCTTCACGCACCCTATGCGGGTTGATTGTGCCTTTGTTTGCATAGTAAACAATCAGAAGGAATAAAGCCAGCCCAATGATGCCGAAGCAAAGGGTGACATACAAGTATCGATTGTGCGGATGTGACACGCCATAGCCGAGAATAGCTTCCATCTGCGCTGCGTCCAGTCGTCCAACCCCTGTTAGTAAATTCTGCTGGATGGCTGCAAGTGCGTTATCCCAGATGCGCGTTCTGAACGTCAGCGTCACGTCCTTGTGCAGAATGTTCACCAGAAGGAACGAAAACATGTCCATCAGGCGGGCAATGACGATTGCCCAGAACGCCGCCGCTTCCGTGAGCATCACCGTCGAAATCTTGAACGGATTCCTTTTTTTCCATGTGCAGTAGAGCAGCACGAGACCGCCGATGCTAAAGCAGAACAGCCCCGTCGCCGTCCACTGCAAGATCATCGACAGAGTCGCCGCGACAGCCACGGCAATCGCAAACCGTTTTGTGAAGCGCGAACCAACGTTTGCATTCCAAAGCAGCGTGGTTGTCAACGCCAGCAGGTAAATGACGAACCACGCTGTCCGGTAACTCAGGAAGAAGTTTTGCGAATACTTCGTTGTTGCATACATCCCTGCCGGGAACAAAATCACGGTCAGGCAGTTGATGAGCACATATGCGCCCGAAACTTTTGCGACACCTTCGATGAAGGAATCGTATCCTGCGCGCAGCCCAATATAGCACACCAGTGCGATGCCCAAGTCATTCATCAGCGCGCCGAAATCCGCAATGCTGCCGCCACCAGTAAGCGTGGAGATTGGCTCCCAGAGAATCGACGCAACCACCAGCATTGTTACGCCAAATAGCCGATTAACCGGAAGTAATTGCGCGTTTTTGAACAATACGATGAGTGTAAATAGCACCAGCATGATGCGAATCATGTTCAGCAGCGTGTCAAGTATTCCCAGCACGGGGATGCCGCTGATGCAGCCGGGCTTAATCAGGATTAAAAAACAGAACGAAATAAAATTCGGATTTCTGAAGTACCTCATTTTTCCCCTTCTGCCTTACCTTTCAGGTAAAGGGCTCTCAGTTTTTCAGCTTCCTGATGGATGTCATAGCCGTGGCTTTGAATCACCTCAAGCTTGTTCTCCCGCTGGGTGGTATCCGCCGCCAGCATCGCATCTGCCCACTGCTGCGCGGTTGCCTCTCGCGGCAGATAGGTGAACAGCGATTCATCAACGCACGCTTCCTGCGGCACAACCTCCGCTGTCGCAAAAGTTTTCAAGCCTGCGGCTTGCGCTTCAATATAGACAATGCCCAATCCCTCAAAGCGTGACGGCAGCACAAACGCATCCATCGCCTGCATCAAATCCGGCACATCGGTGCGCAGACCGAGGAACAGCACGCTATCCGTCAGCCCCTTCGTCTGCACCAAGCGGCGGATTTCCTCCTCCAATTCGCCCTGCCCGACGAACATCAGCACCGCGTTCGGTCTTTTTTCTTTAACTTTCGCGAAAATTTCCACGGTGAACTGCGGATTTTTCTGATACGTCAGCCGCCCGACCACGCCCACCACAAACTTGTCTGTCAACCCCATTTGCGTCCGGATGTGTCGGCGCGTTTCCGGATGATAGACGTATTTCTCTGCCTCAATCGCGTTTTTCAGCACGGTATACGGATGCTTGCCGTACAGGTGGTCGCCTGCATCCTTGGAGCACGCCAGGCGGAGCGTCGCAAAGCGATTCAGCAGCACGCGGAACAGCCGATAGTGCGGTTTGGCCGAAGCGCCGGTCATATACGCCATGTGCGCGTGACAGACGCGCACTTTCACGCCGCACAGCTTGGCAATCCACAGGTACAAAAACGACCATTCTTCAAAATGAACATGCACCGCGTCGTAGTGTCCCTGTTGAATCACCCGGCGCATTTCCTTGATATTTTTCAGCAGGCTTTGCTTTTTGGGCGTGACATAAAACGTGTGAAAGCCCGCTTTTTCAAACCGTTCCTGCAAAAGATGCGGCTTGCCGATGCTCTCGCCAACAATGTCAAATGCTATTCCCGGCATCGGCTGGTTTGCGCAATAGTTTGCAATCACGAATCCAACACCGCCGCCGTTAAACCCATAGGTAATATGCAGAATCTTCATAAGCTGCTTCACATTCCATCTTGATTTTTGTCAATTCGCCGAATTGCCCGCGCCTTCACACGACTGCAGCGCTTGTTCAAGCCACTGCCGGGAATCTGCTGCCTGTGCCGCCATCCGCGCATCCGCGGTTTGGAAACAGCCGTCGCTGATGATTTCCGTTGTGGCATCCTCGCCCGGCACAATCAGCCGATTCTGCATATTTGCCGTTTGCAGCAGCGTATGAATGCGGCTGTTCTGCCCGCGTTTGTCACCCTCCTTGAACCGCTGGAGGACGTTGAACTGCTTATGGAAGCGAATCGAAAACAGCGTGCAGTGGAACGAATCGGTTAATACATAATCTGCATTTTCCACAAGTCCGAGCCATTCGCGCGGGCCGACGGGCTCCTTGACGGTTCCCGGCTTCTTGAAGTCCGCAGCGACCATCGGCAGCATCCGAATCGTCAGATGCTTTTCCCGTGCGATTTTCTCTGCGGTTTCCAAATATCGCGCATTTTCACTGAGAAAATAACAGAACAGGTACTTTTGTTCGCTGTCAATCGGCTTCGCAAGCGTTTGCCAATGCGCCATGCTCACCAACAGCGTGGGGTCAACCGCCACCATCACCTGTTTGCCTGTCAATTCACGCACGATTTCCGCCCCGCGCTTTTCCCGCACAGAGACGTAGCGGAACGGAGCAATCGCCTTGCGGAGCCGCTGCTGGCATCTGTGCGGGATTTCCATCACGCCGAAGCTGGGCGCGTACGCGATTTTGCGGCGGCTATCCTGCACAAACTCCAGAAAATAGTAAGGATCATAGAGGTATGGATTCCAAATCTGGTCGCTTCCGCAGACGAATACGGCATCATCACCGCAAATCCGAGCAATTTCTGGCGCAGTGGAGCACGGCGGCGTAATCTGCATATGCTGCGCACGAAAATCATCAAACAGGGAGAGGTTGTTGACAGCTTCGGACGCGCCGTTCTTCTTCATCAGATATTCGTTGATTTTGTACTGTATGGTTTCTTTTAGGCTGTGATTGATGAACTTCAGCTTCCACATATCCGCCTTTGTGGGCTTATAATTCAGGACGCTGCACGCATACCCCATGTCGCTGATGGTATGTTGAAGCGCGTAGGCCTGCAGTACGCTGCCGTAATTATTGCCCCGATACCACGTTTGTGTGTATACTTTCATCATCAATTTCCTCTTCTTTTCAGGTTCGCGTATAAAACCAGCAGTTTCGCCACATAGCCGGACGCATCGAAGAGTTTTTTCGCGTTGGCGACGGATTTTTCTGCCATCCGCTGATATTCCTCGTCGCTCAAGCGCATCACGCGCCCGATAGCATCCGCCAGTGCGGCTTCGTCCTTCATCGGGCTGATGAAACCCGTTTCGCCGTCAACAATATTCTCCGGCAGACCACCGGCGTTTGTCGCAACAACGGGCTTCCCCATCGCCTGCGCTTCACACGCGGTATAACCGCTGGCTTCGTACCACTCGGACGGCACGACCACGCAGGCGCAGTTGCGCACATACTGCCAGAGGTTTTCGCCGGACTGGAAGCCGACCATCGTTACCCGCTGGTTTAGGTGATGCGCTTCGATTTCCGCGCGGATGGCATCTTCCTCCGGGCCAGTGCCGACAATGATAAGCGGAACATTTTCCAGCTTCTCCATTGCCCGAACCAGCGTCAGGATACCCTTTTCCGCCGAAAGCCGCCCATAATACAGCACATAATCGCCGCGTTTGCCCTGCACGGCGTACTTTGTATCCGCCGGAAGGAAGTTTTTCATGTGCACAATGGGCGATTTTGTCAGTCCAGACGCTTCCAGCTTGTTCTTGTAACACTCGGACGGCGTAATAAACAGGTCGATTTTCCTGTACAGCCCACTGCGCTTGTTGAAATCGCTCTCGATGGCGGCCATCAGGCACTTCGCCCGCGAATCCTTGAAGCACACACGCTTGACGCAGTTCCAGTAATTCCCGTGCAGACACGCTTCGCAGATTTTCCCGTGGTCGAGCATGACATGATTCGGACAGACGCAGTTGAGGTCGTGCATGGTGAGGACGACCGGGATGCCGTGCTTTTTCGCCGCATCAACGATGGAAGCGGTCAGCACGCGGTGGAAGAGGTTGATGTGGATGATAGCCGGCTTTTCCTTTTCAATCAGCGCTGAGATTTTTTTCTTTGCTTCAAAGGAATACACCATGCGGAAGGCGGCTTTCAGCTTCTGCGTGGCGGTTAACTCCCCGTTAAACTCCACATTGCTGACGAAATACGCGCTTTGTTCGCAGGGCAGGTTCTTTTCATCCTGCATGGCGAAAAAGATAACCTCGTGTCCCGCCTGCCGCAGCAAATCCGCCAAACCGAAAAAGTAGGTTTCTGACCCGCCGTGCATATTAAAGTATTTATTTACAAGCAGTATCTTCATGCCGCGCCTCCTTATCTCCGGCGCAGCTTACGCACCGCGTTCCGCAGCGGCTTGTACAGCCCAACGGCAACCAGCGCTTGCGTTACGCGCAGCTTTATGCCATTTTCATGCACAATATACTGATTCAGGTTCGTCTCAATCGGCGTAGCATCCAGCTGTGAAAAGAACTGCGCCCGATGCGCATTTTCCTTGCCCGCGCGCACCAGCATCGAATTGTTGGCGCACACCCGCTCCAGCGGATATTTCTCCATGAACCACGCGCTTGCGGCTTTATCCACCCAATCTTTGCCTTTTTGAGTGTTGACAATCAGCGCGGAAATTCCCTGATTTTCGCTTTGCTGGATAAGCCGTTCCCCTGCCTTCCAGAGGTCGCCGACGACGATATCCGCGCTGCCGTTGTCGCCCTTAAACTCGCAATGATAGCAGCTTTGGCGGTACGTCAGACCTTGGAGCATCGCCAGCACATACGGATTCTGCCGATAGCTCATTTCCCGATGCCGCTTGCCCGATTTTGTCGTCAGCACAAAATACGGCATCGTCCAGCCGACCGGCGTTTTACTGCGGAAGTTCACATTGCGGATTTTCTCGCCGTACCGTGCCGCTTTCGCATCCCGGTAGCGCTGCCAGACACCTGCCGTGGGTGCGCCCTCGCAAATCAGCGCGACCAGCAGCAGATTTTCCGGATTGCCCGTCACTGCCGCGCACGCCGCGCACTGGCAGGGCGTGCCGCAGAACATGACGGGCGTCCCCGCCTTCAGCAGGTCACGAACCGTCGCCAAGCAATTGCCAATGTCGCTCTGCACATACTTGGAACTGCGCATCCGCTCAACATCTTCCAGCTTATTGGAGACGATGTGCACCGCGTCCATCTGCTCATTCCACACGCAGCCGCACACATAGCCGCCCTGCCGCAGCATTTCCTGCGCCAGTGGGAAGAACATGCCACCGGATGCCGACGCTTTGCGCGCCTGCGTATCCAGCTGATACGCCGCGTAGCAGCCCTCCTTGCCCAGCGGCGTATGATTTTTGTCCGCGTGCTGATGGATGCACACGCGGTCGCACCTGCCGCAGCCGATGCAGCGCGCTTCGTCAATTTCGGGAATGTAGCTGCCATCCGCTGCCTGCGTCATATGCACCGCGCCGCGCGGGCAGACGTTGACGCACGCGCCGCAGCCGTAGCAGTCTTTCAGCAAATCAAAATCAAGCATCGTGTTCTCCTATCGGCTGAATTGCCTTCGCTGTCTCACTTTTTCCGATTAGCAGCAATGTAGCGTTCCACCGAATCCTCAAATTTCCCGATAACCTTCGCCGGACAGCCGACAGCCACGCTGCCGCTGGGAATATCCCGCGTTACCACGCTGCCCGCCCCAATGATAACGTTGTCGCCGATGTTCACATCATACAGAATAATCGAGCGCCCACCGATGAACACATTGTTCCCGATGGTTACCCCCCCCACCCGAATATTGCATTTCGGCATACCGTCCATGCGATTAATCATCGCCGCCATGATGTCATGGTTCAAAATTGCCACATCCGCCGCAATATTGACGTTGTTTCCCATGAAAACCAGCTGCGGTTCGCTCGGCAATTTGTGCGGTTCGTACCAGCAGTTATCCCCCATTGCCCCGAACACGCCACTTTTTTTCAGAATCTTTGCCCGCGCCACGCCATTTCCGCAAAAGATCAGCCGCATCAAAATCCACCGCCGACGCAAGGTAAAGCGCCAGAAATGTACCTTTGACTGTATGCTCATTTTCGGTTCATCCTCTGTTTCAAATTCCTCGCCAGCGGGTAAATCTTGGTGTGCACAAAAGAGATGCAGTCCACCATCAGCCCCTCCGGCATGGCGCTCGTGACGGCACTGAGCACCTTCTGCGGCACTGTGCGGTCGTCGGGCTTCATCGGCGTATCCTTCCACGGGCTTTTCGCCTTGTATGCCAGATACGTCTTGGCATACGGGTGCTTGCAGCCCGCCACCCACGGGCGGATGCTCATGCGAAAGCACGACTGGAAGTGGACAATCGCCGGATTCTCCACCGCTTCCCGGTACTGCGCGGGGTCGCCCGGCACAGGCGGCTTGCGCAGCTTGATGAGGTTCTTGTAATCAAACGCGAAAAAGACCGTCATGCAGTTATATTTGGGGTGCAGGATGCCCGAACGCCCCAGCTTGCTCAGCACACCGTTCTGCACGCCCTGATCCACAAAGGTGATATCGCCCTGATTCTCCCGGATGTAGCGCAGGAACATGTCCTCGACGTTGTTTTTGCGCCACGCGTCCAAATCCACCAGCAGAACGCCGTTGTTGATGTAGTTGTCCGTCGGCTGAAGTCCCAGATTGGTGCGGTAGGCGGCACCGCGGCAGTCATCCACGCCATAGAGCCACTTGTCGCCCATGTCCATTTCCCACAGGGGCGTCAAGTCCTGCATGACCAGCGTATCGCAGTCAATGAACAGCACCTTTTTCACTGTTTCGGGCAGCATGGAGGGCAGGAACAGGCGGTAGAACGTGCTGATGTTCCAGCGGCCGACGTTGATTTCAGTGGCGGAGCGCTTCTCAATGTCCGGATGCGCCAGATACGTCAGTGTGCGGCCGAAGGAGGCAATCATGCCCTCCAGCTTCTGCTTGTTCTCTGCTGAAATCTGGTTGTCTATCAGGTAGAGGTTGAGTTCCTTGACGTTCCGGTTGTGCTCCAAGAGCGACAGTATGGAAATTCCTGCAATCTCGCAGTAGCTGTCGCTGGAAGAATAGACGATATCCATCCTCGACTCCCCTTACAGTTGCTTGTAGTCCGCAAAACTCATCAGGTGCAAGTCCTTTTCGCTGATAATGAGGTTCTCCTTGCCGCCAATCAACTCAAAAGGCCATTCAATGCCGATATCCGGGTCGTTGTACATGATGCCGGAATCGCCCTCGCCATAGAACACCTCGGCGCACTTGTAGCTGACTACCGAATCCTCAATGACCAGATAGCCGTGCCCGAAATACTGCGGCACAAGCAGCATCTCCGTGTTTTCGCCCGTGAGGTGGAAGCCGCGCCACTGCCCGAACGTTGGCGAATCCGGGCGCAAATCCACAATCACGTCATACACATGGCCGGAGATGCAGCGCACCAGCTTCGCCTGCTGTTTAACAAGCTGGAAGTGCGTCGCGCGAATCACGCCGCGCTTGGAAATGGTGTAGAACACTTCCTTCAAATCGTGGTCAATGCCATTCGCGCGGAAGGTGTCAACATTGTAATCCTTAATCAAGCCGCCGCGGTTGTCCGTGGCATAAAAAGGTTTGATGCGGTACGCACCCTGCAAATCCAGCGGCTGAAAATCAAACTTCTGCACCATTTTATGCTTCCTCCCGAATATAATCCGCCGTCATCTTGATGCCCTGCGCAAACGGAATCTGATTGACATAGCCCGTGTCCCGTTCAACCTTCTTCAAATCGAACTGGTCGTAGGAGACGTTCACACCCTTGAAAGGCAAATCCCCCAGCCCAATTTCAGCCGCCGGAGCGGGTCGCCGCCCGCTTCGTCAGCGCCGCCGCAACACCCTTGGACGGGAATACAGGCTCTGCCGTGGGAGTCGGGGTTGGATCAACGTCCTTCGTGACCGTCGGGGCTGCCGTCGCGCCAGTCGGCGTGGGGGTAATCCACTCCACCGTCGAGGTCGGCGTGGTGGACGGGCGCGGGGTCACATAGGCGATGTAAGGCTTCGGGGTCGCGGTGGTGTAAGCGCGCGGAGTCGCCGTGGCGTGCACATCCGCCGCAAGGGCAATGTCCGAAATCGCCGCGCCCGCGTTCCCTCTGCCCGCGTAAACCGTCTCGATGGTCAGGTCAACCTGCGTCACGCCGGTGTATTCCTCCGGCAGCAGCAGGCGCTGGTAGCCGTTTGACCAGTCGGCGCTGCTTGTCGTGGGCAGGAAAGCATCCGACAGCGTGTAGCGGTAGGTCACGCTCTGCTGCCCGTAGGCATACCAGATTGTCACGGCGACGGTCGCGGGTCGGTCATAACTGTTGTAGTAGTTCTGGTTGTAGCAGTAGCCGCTGCGAATCCAGATTTCGCCGACGCTGGTGCCGCTGAGCCCGAGGGACAAGTCCGGCGCGGCGGCGCTGGTGCGAACCCACGCGGTGGCGGTATTGCCGTCGAGCAGATCAGCGGTCACATCGGTTTCACCGCTGTGCTCGGTGGCGGAGAGAATCGCGCTGGTCGCGACAAGCCCGCTGCTCGTCGCGGGAACGTCCGCCAGCACGGGAATGCAGATCGCTGCCGTCAGCGCGGCACAGAGCAGAATCTTCAAGGTGCGCTTCATGTTCATCATCCTTTCCGGATAGGGGGGCGTTATCCTCCTGTCACTCATATAACGAACGACAGTGGGTAATTCTTCATCTGTTGCAAAATTTCCTCCAATTTTTTTGTTTTTGATGAAAAAAAGCATCAAAATCATCCATGCCCCCCTTTTCAAAAAGCAAAAAACGTTGTACAATATGGAATGAAAGGTACTGCGTTCAGACAGTGCGTTTCTTTATCCTGATTTGTAAGCACTTACACAACGAAGGAGGACTTCTTCATGGAACTTCGGACGGCATCCTCTCCGCGCGACGTAAAGACGTACGACACGCAGCGGCTCCGCGAGGAATTTCTGATTGACGACCTGTTCCGCGCGGATGATATCAAGCTGGTGTACAGCCACATTGACCGCATCATCACGGGCAGTGCCGTGCCGGGGAAGGGTACGCTGGCGCTGACGGCGGGCGAGGAGCTGCGCGCGCAGTATTTTCTGGAGCGGCGCGAGCTGGGCGTCATCAACATCGGCGGCGAAGGCACGGTGACGGTGGATGGCACGGTGTACACGCTGCGCCACCGCGACGGGCTGTACGTCGGGCGCGGCAGCAAGGACATTGTGTTTGCGTCCAAGGACGCGGCGAATCCGGCGAAGTTCTACCTCAATTCCTGCCCAGCGCACACGGCGTATCCGACGGTGTACATCCGCCCGGAGGACTGCGTGCGGCAGGAACTGGGCAGCCTGGAAACGGCAAATCACCGCACGATTTGCAAGTACATTCTGCCGGGGCAGGTGCAGTCCTGCCAGCTGGTGATGGGCATGACAAAGCTGGAACCCGGCTCTGTGTGGAACACGATGCCCTGCCATACCCACGACCGCCGCATGGAGGTCTACCTCTATTTCGACATGCCGGAGGACACGTTCGTGATGCACTTCATGGGTGAAGGGCAGGAGACGCGCCACATCATCATGCGCAACGAACAGGCGGTCATCAGCCCGTCGTGGAGCATCCACAGCGGCTGCGGCACGCAGGCATACACCTTCATCTGGGGCATGTGCGGCGAAAACCAGGACTTCGACGACATGGACGGCATCGCCATGAAGGACTTGAAGTGAGGGAGACCCAAGGGGCTTTGCCCCTTGACCCCAGCAGGGCGCTGCCCTGCACCTGCCAAATGGTCTTCGACCCTCTGGACTCCGTTTTCGCGATTGAGTTGAGCGCACTTTCAGGCAGTTTCCGCGTGTTTATCCG
>JABLTN010127406.1_pt1 | contig 12726 bp, 10 predicted proteins | sample 7160141 | NCBI WGS metagenome assembly JABLTN01 (sample SAMN14651226, study PRJNA627086) | human gut metagenome | isolation source: feces | host: Homo sapiens | reverse complement strand
GGTATGGTAAGAGGTTTATATACTGCTTATACTGGATTGGTGAATCAGCAGAAGAGACTGGACATTGTATCTAATAATCTGGCAAATTCTACAACAACAGGTTACAAGAAAGAGGGCATGACTACCCAGAGCTTTGATTCAGTATATGGGATTAAGGTTAAAGATGAGACAGTTGGTTATATGAATCAGAATATAGGCAAGATGAGTCTTGGAGTAAAGATAGGAGAAACTTACAGAAGCTGGGATCAGGGTTCTTTAAAGAATACTGAGAGTTCTTATGATTTTGCACTTGCAGGCGATGGCTTTTTCTCTATATCATTCACTAACAAAGCAGGTGAGACATCAACACTTTATACGAGGGATGGATCGTTCCAGATGAACAGCGAAGGCTATCTGGTTACCAAGGATGGTGATTATGTGCTTGGAGAGAGTGGAGATCCAATCGTTCTTCCAACAGACATATCCAAGCTTACAGTTGATTCTACAGGAAGAATATATGCAGACGGACAGTATGTAGATACATTTGGAATTGTAGATTTTGAAGATTATGATTACATAGAAGCATATGGAGAAAATCTTTACAGAGCTGTAGACGGTGCAACATTTAAAGATTCAACAGCAAGTGTTAATCAGGGGTATCTTGAAACATCTAATATTAATGTTGTATCAGAAATGGTCGATATGATTAACATAGCAAGAGAATTTGAAAGTAATCAGAAGATTGTTAATTCGATTGATGAAATGCTTGGCAAGATGGTAAGTATTTCCGAATTGTAATCACATAGGAGGATAAGATTATGATGAGATCATTATGGACTGCTGCATCAGGAATGATGGCACAGCAGACAAGTGTAGATACAATATCTAATAATCTGGCTAATGTTAATACGGTCGGTTATAAGTCAGAATCAACAGAATTTAAATCATTATTATATCAGAATCTCCAGTCGAGAACAACATCTGCGAATGGAGAATATAAGCCGGTAGCTGCACAGGTAGGACTTGGTGCAAGAGTTGCGTCAGTTACATCACATTTTACACAGGGTGCTATGAATGCAAGTGACAGCTCAACTGATTTTGCGATTAGTGGTGACGGATTATTTGCTGTACAGAATGAAGAAGGTGAGACAGTATATACACGTAATGGTAATTTCTACTTCTCAACAGCAACAGAAGGAATGATGTTATGTACAGCAGATGGTTATCCTGTACTTAGCACAGATGGACAGCCAATCGTATTATCATCAGATTACAATGCGGCTAATATTAAGGTATCATCAGAGGGGGACCTTATGTATCCAGGTGAAGATGGTAATCTTGCTAATATAGGTGTTAAGATAGGACTTTTCCAGTTCGCTAATCCATCAGGTCTTGATAAGCTTGGTGGTAACTATCTTGCAGAGACTGAAGCATCAGGGGTTCCAATGAATGAGGAGACTGACGGAGTTGCTAAGAAGAGTCAGTTAAAGCAGAATTATCTTGAAGCGTCAAATGTACAGGTGGCAACAGAGATGGTTAACCTTATTACAGCACAGAGAGCATATGAGTTATGTTCTAAGGCAATCACAACATCAGATACAATGATGGAACAGGCTAACTCATTAAAGAGATAAATAAAAGAGATAAATAAAAGAGATATGATTTGCAGTAATGACAAGGGAGAATAGGTATGGATTATTCAACATCAATAAGTACAAGTTATGCAGATACATATGATAAAACCTCATCACAGCTTAGTGATAAGCTTACAAGTACAGATTTCTCACAGGCATCAGACGATGAACTTATGAGCGTGTGCAAGGACTTTGAAAGCTACTTTGTTGAGCAGATGTTAAAGTCAATGCAGAAAATGGCTAAGATAGATGCAGATGATGACGACGACTCATCTTTATTCAGCAGTATGGCATCTATTTCAGGCAGTTCGGATTCGGCTATGAGTACAATGGGAAGTTACTTTGGCGATGAGATGATAAAGAACTACGCAGAAGTATTTACAGAGTCTAATAATGGAAAAGGACTTGGAATAGCCCAGACATTATATGAACAGATGAAGCGTAATTATTCTTCGGATTTATAGATTGCAGTGTGTTTTAAGTGGACGGTTTTATTAAACACAATGTGGTTTTAATATTAATATATTATTAAAGAGAGGGAAGCAGATTGGATTACGAGTCTGTTAAATACGTTGAAGGATTTATAGATAATATAATTTATCGTAATGAAGACAATGGATATACAGTATTTGAGATAATATATCAGGGTGAAGATGTCACCTGTGTTGGTACGTTAAGTTATATCAACACAGGTGAATTTATTACTGCGAATGGCGAATTTGTCAAACACGCAGTATATTATATGCAGTTTAAGATTTCTTCTTATGAATTCAAGGCGCCGGCGGACAAGGAGTCAGTGAGGCGTTATCTAAGTTCTGGTGCAGTTAAAGGAATAGGCAGCAAGATGGCTGAACGTATAGTAGATACATTTGGCGATGATACATTCCGCATTATGGAAGATGAACCAGAACGTCTTGCAGAGATTAAAGGGATAAGCATAGCTAAAGCAATGGACATTGCTAACCAGCTTGCGGATAAGCACGATATGCGTCGTGCGATGATGTTTCTGCAGAATTATGGAATCCAGATGAATTTAGCCAATAAAATATTTAAAAGATATGGCAATGATATTTACACAATCATAGAACAAAATCCGTACAGGCTGGCTGATGATATTGAGGGCGTAGGCTTTAAGACGGCTGATGAGATTGCTTCCAGAGTTGGAATTAAGGTTGATTCGGAGTTCAGAATAAGAAGTGGAATGTTCTACTGTCTTAATCAGGCGGCATTGCAGGGACACGTGTATCTTCCTTATGAAGAATTAAAGAGGCAGGTGTCATCACTTCTGCTTATTGACATTGGTGATTATGATAAGTTTCTTATGGATCTTGCTATAGATAAGAAGATTGTTGTAAGAACAGAGGGAGAATCTAAAAATGTGTATTCTGCGATGTATTTCTATATGGAACAGAATGTTGCAAGGGCATTGGCAGGACTTGATATAAAATGCGATGAAAATATCAACGAGGTCAATAACAGAATAGCAGGGATTGAACGATCAGAGGGCATTTTGCTTGATGACATACAAAAAGAAGCTGTTGTAAAAGCTGCACTTAACGGACTTGTTATAATAACAGGTGGACCGGGAACCGGTAAGACAACAACAATTAATACGATAATTAAATATTTTGAGATGGAAGGTCTTGAGATAAGGCTTGCGGCACCGACGGGAAGAGCTGCCAAGAGAATGACAGAAACGTGTGGTTTTGAGGCACAGACAATTCACAGACTTCTTGAAATAGTTGGAAGTACTATGGCTGATAAAGAAGACAAGAAAAATCAGACATCAAGTCTTGGAATGAGCTTTGACAGAAATGAAGACAACCCGTTGGAAGCAGATGTAATAATTGTAGATGAGATGTCAATGGTTGATATTAATATTATGAATTCGCTTCTTAAAGCAGTAGCAGTTGGAACAAGACTTATACTTGTAGGTGATGTTGACCAGCTTCCAAGTGTTGGACCTGGAAATGTTCTTAAAGACATAATAGCATCTGAGTGCTTTCCTGTTGTTAAGCTTGAAAAGATATTCAGGCAGGCGGCTGAGAGCGAGATTATAACCAATGCCCATAAGATTAATAAAGGCGATAAGGTGACACTTAATAAATACAGTAAGGATTTCCTGTTTATACATAGAAATGGACCAGATGCAATAATTGCGGCTATGAAGACTGTTATAAGTGAGAAGCTTCCAAAGTATGTTAATGCAGATGTGAGTGAACTTCAGATTTTGACACCATCAAGAAAATCATCTGTCGGAGTTGACAGGCTTAACACTGTAATGCAGGAATATCTTAATCCGCCGGACAGTGGCAAAATGGAGAAGAAAGTTGGCGATACAATATTCCGTGAGGGCGATAAGGTTATGCAGATTAAGAATGACTATCAGCTCGAATGGGAGAAAAAGAACCGCTATGGCATTGCGGTAGAGCAAGGCAGTGGAGTGTTTAATGGTGATACTGGAATTATTGATGATATCAACAATTATAATCAGAGTGTTACTGTCAAATTTGAAGATGGAAGATATGTTGATTATGAGTTTACACAGCTTGACGAGCTTGAACTTGCATATGCGATAACTGTACATAAGGCACAGGGAAGTGAATATCCTGCGGTTATAATACCGATGTATCAGGGGCCAAGGATGCTTATGAACAGAAACATACTTTATACGGCTGTTACAAGGGCAAGAAAGTGTGTATGTATGATAGGTGATGAACGAATTTTTAACCAGATGGCAGAAAATGTATCTGAAACAAGAAGATATTCGTCTTTAGATGAGAGGATAAAGGAAATAAAAAATATTGAATAAATACGACATAATATATAAAAGGATAGCAGCGGGTGTGAAAGATATATTGTTTCCGCCTGCGTGTCCGATATGTTCAAATCCCAGGCCTGTTATTGATAACAGGAAGATGAATATATGTCCGTGGTGTCTTAAATATATAACATATATTAAAGAACCTGCATGCCTTAAATGCGGCAAAGCATTAGAGGATGATAACAGGGAATATTGTAAGGACTGCACGGATAAACAGCATTTGTTTAATCAGGCAGTGAGTGTGTATGAGTATTCAGAGGGGATAAAACAATCTATCTATAATTTTAAATATCATAATAAGCGTGAATATGCAGAGGTATACGCAGATGAAATATCAGGCAGGTACGGTGATGTAATAAATATGTGGCAGCCTGATGTGATTATGCCGGTTCCAATTCATGTATCCAAATTAAAGTCACGAGGCTATAATCAGGCAGGACTTATAGCGGAAAGCCTTAGTAAGAAGCTTAATATAGAATACAATGAACATAGTCTGATTAGAACAAGGGCCACAAGCCCGATGAAAGATCTTAATGATATCCAGAGAACTAAAAATCTTGAAAAGGCTTTTAAAATAGCTGGTAATGTTATAATATATAATAAAGTATTAATAGTAGATGACATATATACAACGGGAACAACTATTGATGCGTGTGCAGAATGTCTTAAGAGGGCAGGAGTAAAAGAAGTATATGCTGTTACACTCTGCGTTGGCAGAGGATTTTGACTACAGGTAACAAGAACGGAGGAATATTATGGAAGTAAGAAATTGCAGAGGCTGTGGCAAATTATATAATTATATAGGAGGTCCATATCGTAATCTTTGCCCTAATTGCATAGAGAAGATTGAAGAAAAGTATCTTGAAGTTAAGGAATACATACAGGATCACCATAATGCAACAATGACAGAGGTTGCAGAGGAATGTGACGTAAGCACAAGACAGATTGAACAGTGGATAAGAGACGAGAGGCTTGTAATAGCTGATGATTCTCCGATTGGAATTACATGTGAGAGATGTGGAGCATCGATAAAAAGTGGACGTTTCTGTGAAAGATGTAAGAATAAAATGGCTAATAACCTTGGCTCAATGTATGGTGAGTCTAATGCCGCTGTTGAACATATGGAAAAGAGATTATCGTCAGCCGATGCCAAGATGAGATTTCTTGATAAGAACTAATTGTATTTGTATCTAAATTAATTATAAAATGGGGTTAAGAGATAACAGATTATTACCGATAACTTAATCATAAAGCAGAGAACTGAGCTGTAATAAGGCAGTTAAGGACTGGAATATTTGTTGCAGACACCTTTGATAACGGTTCTTACAAGACTTTGAAGATAGAAAGTGAGGCGGTAAGTATGCGTATAGATGCTTATAATGCTGTGAGTCAGATATATAAGACAAGTTCTTATTCTAAGAATAATAAGGTTGTTACTAATAAGAAAGAGAATGACAAGTATGAGATTTCAGATACAGCTAAGCTGTATCAGGTAGCGAAGTCAGCAGTGGCTTCTACATCAGATGTCAGAATGGATATGGTTAATGATGTTAAGGCACGTATTCAGGCCGGAACATATAATATAAGTTCTGAAGATGTTGCGGATAAGATACTTGACAGAATTTCAACATTAACATTTTAGTGAGGTTAAAGTATGGCAAGTTTAATAGATTTATTAATCGATGATTTGAATAATGAGGATACAGGATATAATAAGCTTCTGGACTTGTCCAATGATAAGACTTCCGCAATTGTTAAGGGAGATGTTGATGAATTACAAAAGATATTCCTACAGGAACAGAAGTTAATAGAAGAACTTGAAACCGTTGAACAGAAAAGACAGGAAGATGTGAAAGAGATATGCTCGATACTAAGGCTTCCATATGAAGAGATAAGAGTAGAACATATAGTACAGATACTTGAGAAGAAGCCTAAAGAGCACGATGCACTAGAAGAAGTATATCTCAGACTTAAAAGAACTTTGAACCAGCTTACAACAGTTAATGATAATAATAAGCTGCTTCTCAAGGAATCAATGGATATGATACAGTTTGAGCTTGATCTTGCCAAGAATTCAGTTATGGATCCACAGACTTCCAATTATGGAAGAACAGCTTATGAGGAACAGGGGATTACTGGAGCGACAGGATTTGATGCAAAACAATAAATATAATCCGGACTAATAATCAGAAGAAATGGATTGACTCTGATTATTACACAATATAGATTAAGTAATATTATTCGGAATTAAGGGTCACATTTTCAAAGGAATGAATTGGGATTTTTCTTTGAGAATGTGATTTTTTTCTGGGTTTAGGATATGGAGGAATTATGGCTAACGGAATGGCATCGCTTATGGTAGGAGCGTCAGGACTTAAAACATCACAGACAGCACTTAATACAACGGCACACAATCTGTCAAATGTTAATACAACAGGATACACAAGACAGCAGATTACATTTGCAGACAGTACGTATGTTAATGTGTTCGGAACAGGAAACAGCACAGGCAAGTGTGGACTTGGTGTTGATGTTGATGCTATAAGCAGAATAAGAAATGATTTTATAGATAAGTCATACAGAACAGAGAATGCAAGACTTGGATATTATGAAAGCCAGTATAAGGCAGTAGAAGAAGTAGAAGATTTATTTGGAGAAATGCAGGGCGTTACATACCAGACACAGATAACGAATCTGTATAACGCAATTAATGAACTTACTAAGAATCCAACAAGTACAATTGCAAGATCTTCACTTATCCAGAATGCAACAGCATTTATAGACAGGTCTGAAGCAATATATGCTGGGCTTAAGGATTATCAGGTAACTCTTAACACAGATATTAATAATATGGTAAATAAGATTAACAATCTTGGACAAAAGATATATGACCTTAATAAAGAGATAGCCAAGGTTGAATCTGGAAGTGGTGAACGTGCTAATGATTTAAGAGATACAAGAGATAATGCGTTAGATGAATTAAGTGGTTATATTGATTTTGATTATTATGAGAATGAACATGGTGAGGTGATTGTAACTGCTGAGAATGTACCATTTGTTACATCGGCACAGGTTACTGAGATGGGAACAAGACAGGTTGATAATAGTGCACTGTTAATCCCAATCTGGCCAGGTTATGACAGGGATGTATTTAATCTTTCTAATATTAATAATATGAAGGATACAGACAAGGGAGAACTCAAAGGTCTTTTAGTAGCAAGAGGTTCTATAGAAGTTAATTATACAGATGTACCTGTTATGCCGGAGAAGGAAGATTACGATCTTACAACAGCAGACGGACTTCAGGCTTATAATGATGCAATGGATGCATATAACGAGAAGCAGGAATATTACAACAAATATATTGAACCATCAGCAATACTTAGTGCGATAGCTGGATTTGATAAGCTTGTTAATGGAATAGTTACTTCCCTTAATGATATTCTTTGTCCAGAAAAGACAATAGAAACAACAACAGAGCTTACAGATAATGACGGTAATGTATTACAGGCTGATGAGTACATATATAATGCTTCGGTTAATGCAACACTTTATGACAGATATGGTAAGGAAGTTAAAGGTGTTGCCAATGGTGATGGAACTTACAGTTATTCATCAGGTGAGAAGCTTTATGTTGACCAGGCAGGAACAACAGCTGAGAATATTGATAATATGAAGTATTCTGTACTTGACACAGACAAGGCTGGTTTCGGTATGGATAAGGATATGACTATGGGTGTTGAATTGTTCAAGAGAGAGGGAACAGAAAGATACATCCAGATAACAGCGGCAGACGGAACTAAGACTTATGTCCGTAATAATCTTAACACAGCAGATTATGAAACAGATTATACACTTGGTAAGCTTTTAGTTAATCCAGAAGCTTCACAGCATGTTGACAGAATTCCATTATCAACAATACAGGGCAAGGAAGATTTTTCTAAAGCTAATGAACTTATTGATGCATTCAGCAAAAAGTTCGCATCGCTTAATCCTGATTCATATGCCAAGGCAGACTTTAATTCATTCTATAATGATTATATAGGTGAGTTTGCTACAGTTGGTAAGGTACTTTCAAGATTTGTTAATAACCAGACATCAATGGTTGATGGTTATGATAACCAGAGATTACAGACATCAGGTGTATCTTCAGATGAAGAACTTGAGAAGATGATAAAATATCAGCACGCATATAATGCGGCATCAAGATATATTAATGTTGTAAGTGAGATGATAGAACATCTTGTTACATCACTTGGTTCTTGATTATATTAATTACAGATTATATTGAATTATAATTGATGTTTAATACAACAATGTAAATAATGCACTGGTATAAAGGTGCAGAATGGAGAGTTAATATGGCATCTACATTTTTTGGATTATCAATCTCATACAAAGGACTTCAGGCGGCACAGACATCTATTACAACAACAGCACACAACCTTTCTAATATTAATACTGATGGATATACTAAGCAGAGCGTGCTTTTACAGGCATCAGATGCTTTAAGAACATATTCAACATACGGAACAATTGGTTCAGGTGTTAATGTTGTAGAGATTAAACAGACAAGAGATTCTTATTATGATGAGAAATATCGTAACAACTGTGCTAACTATGGACAGTACGAAGCTAAGAATAATTATATGACACAGGTTGAGGATTATCTTAATGAATTTCTTCTTTCAGGTTTCTCAAAGGAATACGGCAATTTCTTTGATGCAGTTAACCAGCTTACAATTACACCAGCTGACACTTCTGCAAAGAACCAGCTTATTAATAATGCCAAGAGTATGACAGATTACTTTAATACATTAGCTAATAACTTAAGAAATGTACAGGCAGATGCCAATAACGAAGTAAAGGATACTGTTGAGCATATTAATACACTTGCACAGAACATAACAGCACTTAATAAGCAGATTAACCAGATTGAGGCGTGCTATGGTGATGCTAATGATCTTCGTGACCAGAGAAATGCATTAGTTGATGAGCTTTCAAAGGCAGTTAATATAACAGTAAGCGAGACAGAAATCCAGAATGGTCTTACATCATTCCAGATAACAATTAATGGACAGTCACTTGTTAATGATTACAGTTACAGGACATTAGAGGTTGTGGCAAGAGGTGAAGTAAGAAATACAAGCGATGCAGATGGACTTTATGATATAAAGTGGAATGACGGATCTGATTTTAATATATACAGTGACTCACTTGGAGGACAGTTAAAAGCACTTATAGATATAAGAGATGGCTGTAATGGAGAGATTGAGTCTTATGCTAAGAATGATGATGGAACATACAAGACAGATATTGATGGTAATATCGTAACAGAGACTAATGCACAGGCAGGCGAGAATATTAATTATAAGGGTGTTCCATATTATCAGGTACAGCTTAATACGTTTATACAGACATTTGCACAGGCAGTTAACAGCATATTTGAAAGTGGCTATGTATCAGATGCGGATACAACTGATGCTAAGAATAAAGGTATACCACTTTTTGTTGTTCAGGATGGTTCTGGAGTTCTTACAGCAACAACAGTATCTGTTAATTCGGCTCTTTTAGAGGATGCTGATAAGCTTGCGACAAAGTCAAATGTAGGGGACGGCGAATCACAGTGCGATCTGATTGAACAGATTAATGCACTTCAGAAGAAAAAGATATTTGATGGTGGTACAGGTGCTTACTTCCTTGAAAGTATTGTCAGTGATGTATCAATTGATTCAAGTAAGGCTAAGACATTTCTTTCTAACTATAATAATATGAAGACAACAATTCAGAACCAGAGATTATCGGTTATGGGTGTTGATACTGATGAAGAAGCTATGGATCTTATGAAGTTCCAGCAGGCTTACAATCTTAACTCTAAGATGATGTCGGTTATGAACGAGATATACGACAAGCTTATTAACCAGACGGGCTTATAATTAGTTCACATAGCATATCTGTAAATGAATGGAGGAATAGTATGAGAATAACTAATCAGATGATGATAAACAGCTCTATAGCTAATATACAGACTAATAAAAGTCAGATTAATACAATGGATACACAGTTATCTACACAGAAGAAGATTAACAAGCCTTCTGATGACCCAATTATTGCAATCAGAGCATTAAGACTTCGTTCAAGTCTTGATCAGGTTACACAGTATATTAATAAGAATATACCAGATGCTTCATCATGGCTTTCGGTAACACACGATGCTCTTGACCAGAGTTACAATATAGTATCACAGCTTTACAGCTATTGTAATCAGGGTGCAACAGATTCTTATTCTCCTTCGGAACGTAATACAATTGTTGAGACACTTAATAAGCTAAAGGATTCATTCTATACACAGGGAGATGTAGATTATGCTGGAAGATATGTATTCACAGGTTATGCAACAGACAAGCCTCTGACATATCAGTCAGATGCAGATGCTAAGGATGTGGACTATACAATAACACAGAACTTTACAAGAGATGCACTTAGCAGTAAGACTGTATATACTAATGCCTATTCTAATGATGATATTATGAATCTGTCAGTTAAAAAAGATGCTAATGGCAAGATTATTACACCAAATGTGCAGACAGTACACAGATTACAGCTTGCTTATTCAGAGGTTGATGCTAATGGAACATTTAAGATTACAGACAGTCAGGGCAATACGGCTTCAATAACTAAGAACACAGACGGAACAATATCAGTAACAGATGCAGATGGTAATGCAGTTACAGGTGTTACAACTAATACAGATGCCAATGGTAATATAACAGGCGTTACAGGTAACTTCTTTAGTGATGGAAGTGGCAATGCAGTTACAGTATCATTTACATCAGATACTAATTATATACCAGGTGATGATGAGATAGTTATTAATTCACAGGTTGGTGAAGTTCTTCTTGGAGAAAATGTATATAAGGACGTATATACAAGCAATTCATTCTCGGTGCAGTATGATAAATCTAATTTCAAAAAGGGTGATGTTAATCCAACAATGTATTTTGACTGTGTTGATAATGTTACAGGCGTTACTTATGCTAAGAAGGATGAAGATATAGAGTATAATATTAATTTTACACAGAAGTTAAAGGTTAATACTCAGGCAGATGAAGCGTTTAATATATATTTTGGAAGAAATATAGATGACCTCACATCAGCAGTACAGAATGTTCTTGATATAGAGAGCCAGATGTCAAAGGTTGAAAGTATGATGAAAGAGGAAAGATATTCATCAGATGCAGACCAGAAGAGTTTAAGTGATATTCTTGAAGGACTTACAAAGCAGCAGGAATTAGCAAAGAGCCAGATGACTAAAGCGTTTGAGACAGGAATTGGACAGATGCAGGGATATCAGGAACAGATTTCTAATGCCAAGGCTGATGTAGGTAACAGGATTACAAGACTTGACCTTACCAAGTCAAGACTTACAGAACAGAAGACTAATTTTACAAGTCTTAAGTCTGAGAATGAAGATATTGATCTTGAGGAAGTTGTTATATCTTATACTTCTGCCCAGCTTGTGTATAATGCGGCACTTTCAGCAGCAAGCAAGGTGGTACAGCAGACATTACTTGATTTTATTGGATAATAAAATGATAATTAATGGAGGGTTTTAAGGTGAAGGTAGATACAAGATGGTTTGGAACGGTTGATATTGACGATGACAAGATTATAACATTTGACCTTGGAGTTATTGGCTTTGAGAATTGTAAAAAGTTCACTCTTATATATGATGTGGATAAGGGAGACGAGGCATCAATAATGTGGTTACAGTCATTAGATGAGCCAGAACTTGCTCTTCCAATGTTAAAGCCGGAGCTTATTAAAGAAGACTATGATCCGATAGTTGAAGATGAGATGTTAAAGGCACTTGGAAGTGATATTAAAGATGCTGATCTTATTGTGTTTTGTGTACTTACAGTTCCGGCAGATATTACTAAGATGACAATTAATTTGAAAGCTCCAATTATTGTCAATGCTGATACATTAAAGGGTGTACAGCTTATAGCCGACAACAATGATTATGAAGTCAGATATCCTATTTATTCAATTCTTGAAGAAAGGAAAGGTGAGTAGAATGCTGGCATTATCAAGGAAAAAAGATGAAGCTATAATAATTAACGATGACGTAGAAGTCACAGTTATCGAAATTAAAGGAGATCAGGTTAAGCTTGGAATAACAGCACCTAAGTCTGTTCCAATATACAGAAAAGAAGTATATGTACAGATAAAGGATGCTAATAAGGAAGCTACACAACAGGCAATTGATGTTAAGGCACTTAACCAGCT
>JABLTN010088191.1_pt1 | contig 12756 bp, 10 predicted proteins | sample 7160141 | NCBI WGS metagenome assembly JABLTN01 (sample SAMN14651226, study PRJNA627086) | human gut metagenome | isolation source: feces | host: Homo sapiens | reverse complement strand
AATTGGACAGAGAAAGATATCTGGCAATATATTCGTAAGGAAAATATTGAAATCCCTTCCTTGTATTTTGCAAAAGAAAGACCTGTGGTGGAACGCGATGGCAATTTAATTATGGTGGATGATGACCGTATGCGTTTGCTGCCGGGAGAGAAACCGCAAATGCGTAAAATACGATTTCGAACGTTGGGATGTTATCCGCTCACCGGAGGTGTGGAATCGGATGCGGATACGTTAGATGAGATTATTGAAGAGACGCTTGGCGCCGTATCCTCAGAGCGGACGAGCCGCGTGATCGACAATGAGGCGGCAGGAAGTATGGAACGCAGAAAACGAGAGGGCTATTTTTAGTATAATACGTTGCCTGTTACGATCTGGCGTTGAATATAAATATGCGGATCTGAAAGAAAACCTTACGAGATAGGAAGAGAAGGAACAGATCATAAGGCATAAATTACGAAATATGGAAGTGAGAGGATAACGATGCAAAGCTTATTGAAATTTATTACATGTGGCAGCGTAGATGACGGAAAGTCTACATTGATCGGGCATATGTTATATGATGCCAAACTGCTTTTTGCCGATCAAAAGAGGGCACTGGAATTAGACAGCCGAGTAGGCAGTACCGAAGGACAGATTGATTATTCGTTGTTGTTAGACGGACTAATGGCCGAGCGGGAGCAGGGAATTACGATAGATGTGGCGTATCGCTATTTCACGACAAAGGAACGAGCTTTTATCGTGGCAGATACACCGGGACATGAGGAATATACGAGAAATATGGCGGTTGGGGCATCTTTTGCAGATCTGGCAGTCATCTTGATCGACGCAACAAAAGGTGTGTTATCTCAGACGAAACGGCATACACGTATCTGTGCAATGATGGGAATACGATCCGTTGTGTATGCGATCAATAAAATGGACTTAGTGTCCTATAAACAGGACAGATATGATAAGGTTTGTAAACAGATCAAGAAACTGACAGCAGAGTATGCGTTCCAAAGTTATATCATTCCGGTATCTGCGACAGCAGGAGATAATATTACCAGCCCGTCCAAGCATATGCCGTGGTATAAGGGAGATACGCTGTTGCATTATTTGGAAACAGTAGATGTGCAAACGGAGGAAGCACAAAATGGCTTTGTAATGCCGGTGCAGAGGGTGTGTCGTCCCAACAAGGATTTTCGTGGGTTCGCAGGGCAGATCGAGGTTGGAGAGTTATCTGTAGGAGACGAAATAAGGACGCTGCCGAGTGGCGAAACAGCGAAAGTGACGCAGATTTTTAACACGGACAGATCCGTGGAACATGCGATAAAAGGGCAGGCGGTAACAATATGTTTAGACCGAGAGGTGGATGTATCCAGGGGATGCATGTTATATCGCAATGCATCGCTGCAAGTAGGGCATATGTTTATCGGTAAGCTTTTGTGGATGGATGATAAACCATTGATCGCAGGGCGTAATTATCTCTTAAAAGTAGGGACGAAATCAGTGCCTGCAGTGGTTATGAAGATCCGTGCCAAAATAGAAGTCAATGAGGGGAATGAGGTTCCGGCAGATAAAATTTTCAAAAATGAAATGGCAGTGTGTGAGATCAATTGTCAGGAAAAGATCGTTTATGATCTTTTTGCACATCATAAGGAACTGGGCGGTTTCATTTTAATTGATCGCGTTAGTCATATGACTTCAGCTTGTGGAACGATCGAGCAGCGTTTGCAGCGGGAGGATCATGTCGTTTGGCAGAAGATGGACATCACACCACAGTATCGTGCAGAACATATGAATCAAAAGCCAAAGACAATATGGTTGACCGGATTATCCGGTGCCGGTAAGTCAACGATTGCAAATGCTTTGGAAAAACGTCTTGCTGCAGAGGGAAGATTCACAATGACGTTGGATGGAGACAATGTGAGGATGGGACTGAATCAAGATCTTGGTTTTGAGGAGAAGGACCGTATTGAAAATATCCGTCGGGTCAGTGAAGTGGCAAAACTGATGAATGATGCCGGACTGATCGTATTAGTGTCATTTATTTCTCCGTTCCGGGAAGAACGACGAAAGGCGCGGGAAATTATTGGAGAGCCGTTTGTTGAGGTGTATGTGAGCACATCCTTAGAAGAATGTGAGCGCAGAGATGTGAAGGGGCTGTACAAAAAGGCGAGAAGTGGAGAAATTGCTGAATTTTCGGGTATTTCCAGTCCGTATGAGCCACCGGAGCATCCGGACATTATCGTGGATACAACCAATCGAAGTGTAGAAGAAGTGGTAGATGAACTTTGGGAGTTTTGTCAGTAATGAGAGGTACAAGGATCAGGGGATTGATGCAGGCTATGCTGCGAGTCGGTGTGATCGGCTTTGGAGGTGGCAATGCGTTGATCCCGGTTATGGAAAAGGAGTTTGTGACGAAGAAACTGTACGTCACGAAAGAAGAATATGACGAGGCGGTTTTGGCGGCAAGTATTACGCCCGGGGCACTTCCTGTGGAGATTGCCTGCGGTATTGGCCGCAAGTATGGAAGAGCTTGTATGCTGCTTGCTGCCAGTCTGGTCGCACTTCCGGGAGCTGTGGCTACCGTTGCACTGTTAGCGATGATGGAACATATTGATGAGCAGACAATACGTTGGTTATCTGTGTTTACCAAAGCAGTCAGTTTATTTTTGATCTATCTGTTGTTTCGCTACATTTGCGGTATTGCCCACGAGGCGATGCAGGAGAGCCGAAAACGATTTGGAAAGGTGCTTCTGATATTTGTATCAGTATTTTTGCTCTGTGGTGGCAAAAATCTGTACCGTCTGATGGGAATTCATGGCAGGCCGTTATTTGTACTTTCTACAGTTAGTATTCTGGGGCTGGCGCTGTTTTTTATTTTGTGGACACAGGGGCGGTATTCGGTAAAGCGTGTTTTGGTGCCGGGAATATTGATCGGTGCGTATCTCGCCTGTGTTTGCTTAGAACGGCATTATGAGGTGGCACCGGTAAAGGGCATTTTAGTGATACTCATGATCATGGTTACCATAGGAAAACTATATGTTACGTATATTCAGCGAATGAAAGGAATGCATGCGGTAGGGTCGATTGGAACGACTTTGTTTGGAATTGGTAAGGAGACTATCGGAGACATTGTTGTATGGCTGTGTTTTCTTGCTGCATGTACGCTGCCGATGATCATTTTATTTTCACCTGCTGCGGATTATCTGCTTAAGGGAATGTATTCGTCTTTTTTGTCTTACGGAGGAGGCGATGCTTATCTGACTGTTGCAGATGGTGTATTTGTAGACACCGGGATGGTAAAGGAAGGGGTATTTTATCAACAATTGGTTGCCATTGCGAATGTATTGCCGGGGTCGATCCTGTGTAAGATACTTACCGGTGTTGGCTATTTGATCGGCTATGGGATTCATCAGAATATCATAGATGGGATTTTGATTGCTTTCTCAGGATTTGTATGCAGTATATGTGCGTCTGGGATCGTATATTCGATAGGAGATTACCTTTGCAAAAATTTTGAGCAGTTGCCGTTGTTTGAACTGATCAAGCGATGGCTTCATCCGATCATTTGCGGCTTGCTGCTCAATGTTATAGTTGCGCTTTTGAACCAGATATGGCTGCCGATGGTTTAGAAAAGATAAGTGATCTTTTTGACGATATCGCGGATCGACAGATCTTCGCAGTCTACAGTCACATCTGCATAGCGCTCATAAATAGGAATACGTTCTTCGTACAGGGTTTCCAAAGTCTCTCCGGGACGGATGGAAACGCCACGTTTATTGAGATCACCAAGACGTTCGGTCAATTCTTCATAGGATAGTTTAAGATAGACGACCGTTCCGAGGGCTTTTAGGTGCATCATCGCTTCGGTGCCATATACAACGCTGCCGCCGGTGGCAATGACAGTGTCTTCTGCTTCGATAGATGCATTTACCTCAGACTCGATCTGATTAAAACGCTCCAGTCCGTATTTTTCAATGATTTCATGAAGCAGGAGTCCCTCCCGTTCCTGGATCAACAGATCAGAATCAAGAAATGCGTATCCGAGTGTTTTTGCCAATACAACGCCGACAGTGCTTTTGCCAACGCCCGGCATACCAATTAAAATAATGTTATTCATAATCATCCTCCATACTCCCACGACCACCCGGTCAGGGTGATTTGGTACAATACGAATTTGTTTGTTATGTACCTGTTCGTAATATGCAGTATGTATTGTAGTAGATTTCGGCTAAAATGTCAAAAAAATATTACAAATATGACGGAAGTATGACATAGTGAAGAAGTAATATGTGAGGGAAGAGGTTAAAGGATAGAGAAGAAATATATGGGGAACGAGGAAGAAAGGAAACAATTGTGATGGAAAAATGCGAAATGAAAGAAATCCATACGAAAGAGGAGCTGACAAAAGTATTTGAAGAGGAAGAAGACCTTGTGATCGTGCAGCACAAAAGGGTAGCCCGTGTATTGCTAAGGTTTGCCGGACATCTGCCGTTTCAACCACAGATCAAGGAAGTGCTTACGTTTATTCCGTTGACGGCACCGAAAGAAATTCTTGGAACACCTTGCGTGGACACGACAATGACCACGGCACGGGAAAAGGCATTGTATGTGATCGTCCGTTTACATGAAGAGGCGCATGAAGAGGCTGTGGAAGCAGCTAAGCAGTTTGGTGCAGTACGTATTTTGCTGGTGGATTATGAAGTGTTTGCAGAGATTTCTCAGCAGGAAAATCCGCATATGGATTTCTTATGTGTGGGCTTCACGAAGTGCGGTACGACATCGCTTAGCAATGCATTACGTGAATGTCCGGAGATCGTACTTCCCAAGGGGAAGGAGACGTTCTATATGCATTGGCGTAACAAATATGATGATGCACCGGAACGGTTCCGCCACAAATATTTTCCAGAGCAGGATCCAGATAAATTATATGGGGATATCGAGCCGTCCTATCATGGATCGGCACGCAATGTGTATGAGTGTTTTGGACCGGAGGTCAAGCTGCTTTTTTTGGTACGACAGCCGTCGCTTGCGACGTTTTCTTATTATAAAATGTTAATGCGCAGACCGAGACATTATCGATATGTTCGCTATTATCAGGGATTTCACCGTTATTCGGTCAAATTATTTACCAAGTTTGCAAATGAGGAGATTTATACGGAGCGGAAAGATCGTTTTCAGTATGACAAATGGATCAATGAGTATTTGCAATACTTTCGACCGGAACAGATCAAGGTTGTTGTGATGGAAGAACTGATGCGGAACCCCGAAGAGCAGATGAAGGAGATTCAAGAGTTTATCGGTGTGAAACATCCGATCTGTGTGGAACAAATGCCAAACAGCAATGAGGGCAGTGCTGTTTCTGCCAACTGGCTGGGGGCATATATCAATTATCGGTATTATGCGTCGATCCGTGGGCGAAAGGAAAATACGACACGCAGTAAAAAGCAAAAATTATTTTTTCGCTTTGCGAGATGGGTACAGCGTTATACAACGATCGAGAATCACGACAAGATGACAGATGAACAGAAACGTAAGATGGATGCTTTCTATAAGCCAAGCGTAGAAAGATTGGAGAAGATGACAGGGCTGCCGGTGAGAAAATTGTGGGATATTTGAGTGTCCGCTTGCAAAACAGTGTGTAGTCATGTAAAATGTACGTATACATAGAATCATATTTTGCTCGTTACGAAATATGTGAATGGGGAATAGTGGAGTCAGATCGGAGGTTTGCATTACTATGGATACAAATATTTTATTAGAGAGTGGAACAAATGAATTGGAGATTTTGGAGTTTGTCGTGGACGGACATAACTATGGAATCAATGTGGCAAAGATCCGCGAGATCATCAGTTATACAGAATTAACGCCAATCCCGAATGCACATCCTTTTGTGGAGGGAGCATTTAGTACGCGCGGAGAGACAATTACTGTTGTCAATCTGGCGAAGTGTCTGGGAATGAATGAGCCCGAAGAGAAGAAGACAGATATGTTTTTGGTGACATCCTTTAATGGAACGAATGCCGCTTTTCATGTACATAGCGTAGTGGGGATCCATCGTGTGAATTGGTCACAGATCGTGAAGCCGGATCGTTTGATCAGTAATTCGCGAACAAGCATGATCACAGGTATTATTAACATTGATAAGCAGCTTGTGATACTGTTGGATTTTGAAAATATTGTGGCACAGATCTCACCGGAGGCAGGCATTCAGTTGTCGGATATTGAACGGTTAGGGTCGCGTCCAAAGAATAACAAACCGATTTTGTATGCAGAGGATTCTCAGTTTTTGAGTTTAATGATCTATGATGGACTTACGGCAGCGGGATTTACGAATCTGATGCCGTTAAATAATGGATTGGAGTTGTGGGAGCTGCTGGAGCAGTACCGTCAAGAGGGAACCTTAAAAGAGAAGGTTGCGTGTGTCGTGACGGATATTGAGATGCCGCAGATGGATGGACACCGTCTGCTCAAGCTGATCAAAGAGACGCCTGCGTACAAAGATATTCCGGTCATTATTTTCTCTTCATTGATCAATGAAGACATGCGCCGCAAAGGAGAGCAGCTAGGTGCGGATGCACAGCTTTCCAAGCATGAGATGGCTGAATTTGTCAAAGAGCTGGATCGTGTTTTGGCATAAAAGATATCAGATAAGAGCCTTCCGTGTATCGGGAATGTCATTCGAGCATGATGACGTTTCCGATGCACGAAGGCTCTTTTTACATTAATCTTTATAGGAAACCGCTCACAATGTGGTGTTATGCAAAGCGCTGGCTTTGCTTTTTTATAGTCTTGTTGGCGGAGTGGAAAGCATGCGGTCGCATTGAATCAGTCCCCAGCCCTGTCTCGTATGGCTGTATCCAAGATCGAGTGCGGTGTTGCGAAGGTGCAGCTTTATTTCGCGATTCGTCAGATCCGGATATTTTTCTAACAGGAGAGCGATGCATCCGGCTACGATCGGTGTTGACATAGATGTGCCGCTTTTGGCCTGATAGGAGGAGCCTGCAGCGAGACTGACAATGCGTGATCCAGGTGCTACAATATCCGGTTTTTTTATACAGCTATTGGTTGGACCGCGGCTGGAATAGTCGGAGTCAAAACGATACTGTAACGGGTCGGAAGAGCCAACGGTAATGATCTTACGGCTGTTGCCCGGTGCACCAATACTTCCGGGAGCCGGGCCATGATTTCCGGCAGCTGTGAGGACAACAAGACCGTGTTCCCACAGAGAGTTGACACTTTTTACGAGAGGAGAGTTTTCGTCAAACTGTCGGCCGCGGGTACTGCCGATGGAAATATTAACGATGCGGATATTATATTCTTTGTAGTGCTGTAACAGCCAGTGAATGGCTTCTAAGACGTGTTCAATATGCCCTTCGCCGTTTTTGCCAAGCACTTTGATGGAATAAAAATGACATTCCGGTGCAACACCACAGTAGAGTCCGTTTGAGACGGAGCCGTTACCGGTCAAAATGCCGGTAGTGTGTGTTCCATGTCCATTGTCATCGTAATAGTGTGTTTTATGATTGACCAGATCCAGAAAACCGGCAAGACGATATCCGCCTTCTTTAGAATAAAAATCCGGATGAAAATCAATGCCTGTATCCAATATAGCAACACCGATCCCCTGCCCGGTCAGACCGTGTTGTCTGGCATAATCTAAATGAATGATAGAAGAGACTCGGTTCATAGAGCCCTCCTTTCGAGTGGTAATTTGTTTTCTATTATTGTATGCATACGAGAGGTGGTACGGAAGTGGGGATTTACAAGTAAAGTGATATTCTGTTAAAATATAAAGTTAGTTGCCGGCAATGAAAGTTGGCGAGTTTGGAAAGGAATAAAAAAGTCGTATGAAACAGTTAGGTTACTATGTATTTGCGGGAATATATAATTTGCATCGAAAATTTGCGAAGATGCATAATAAAGTTGTACTTTTTAATGGACATAACCATGGGCTGAATGGTAATTTGGAGTTGGTGTCTGAGGAGATTACAAAACGTGATCAGGGCTGTCAGATCGTGGCATTTAGCAAGCAGGATCTCTTTCATCCAAACGGAGGGATATGTTCTAAGATTAAGGGAATACTGTGTTTTTTTGTAAAAGTACCGTGGAATATGGCAGATGCCGGGAAGATCTTTCTCAATGACAATCTGCTTCCGCTTGCCTATATGCATACGGAGGGGCAGCAGATTATTCAGTTGTGGCATGGTGCCGGTGCGTTTAAGCGATTTGGTCTTTCTACAGAAGAAGATCCGAATGTTCGTAAACAGGTTGCTGAGGCTAATAAGCATGTGACACATCTGTTTGTCACTTCGACGCAGATCATACCGTATTATAGTGAGGCTTTTGCCATTCCGACAGATCGCATTTATGCAACGGGCATTCCGGTTTTGGATGCGTATTTTGATGAAGAGGACAAGAAAAGACGAGCAGAGAATGTATATCGTCAGTATCCGGTCCTTCGTGATAAAAAGGTATTATTGTATGCACCGACGTTTCGGGCAACGGCAGAGGAAAATGCGCAATTGTTGGAAAAATTTGACATTGCAAAAATCTGTCAGACACTTGGAGATGATTGGTATGTTCTTGTTAAACTTCATCCGAAATTTCCGTCAGAAAATATTACCTTGCATGAACATTGCCTGAATATGACAGACTATAGTGATATAACAGATCTTTATATGGTCGCAGATTGTTTGGTCACAGATTATTCTTCAACCGTTGTGGAATATGTGCTTTTAGATAAGCCGATTATATTATTTGCCTATGACCTTGACAAATATGACCGCGGTTTTTATCGTGACTATCGTTCGACGGTTCCGGGTGATATTGCATATTCGACAGAAGAACTTTTGCAGCTTTTGCAAAAAAATGTGGATAATGCTCAAAAACGCCAAGATTTTGCCAAATTACAGTATGATTATATAGAAGGCGGATCTCTTGACAGAGTATTTGCAATATTACAGAAAGAGTAGAGCATGGAGGATGAAGCATTATGTTACAGTTGTTTGACAGCATCAGAAAACGGAAAGCCAGAATAGCGGTTATGATCGTTGCTGCACTTGTCTGCAGTCTTTTGGGAGGGTTTACGGCTGCCCCAATGGCAAAGGCAGAGGAGACCGGCGAGGAAATCTATACACCGGATAGAGTAGATTTGATCGCACCGGTGGAGGGTGCTGTATTTTTGGAAGAGAAAGATGTGCTGACCGGGTTGGAAGTAACAGAAACGACCACGGACTCGATCACGGTAGCATGGGATGAAATGCCCGGAATGACATCGTATCTTGTGTATTATTATGATTTTGAGAAGTCTGCTTATGTTTTTTTAGATGAGACGAAAGAGCAGAAATATACGTGGAAAGACCGAAAAGCCGGTGATGAATTTTATATCACAGTGTGTGCCTATCGTCAGTCAAGCGGAGAACAGAGCCACTTTGCAGAACCGGTTCACACGTTTACCCGGCCGGAAGCACTTACGACATTTTCAATCATAAAAAATGCTTCCACATCGATCACACTTGGCTGGGAGAAAGTGGAGAGTGCGACCGGATATTTGATCTACCGCACAGAGGCAAATGGCGTAGAAACAAAAGTAGGAAGCACAACGACATTAGAATATAAGGATACCGGCTTGAAATCGGGTGTCACATACCGTTATCGCATTCGAACCTATTTTGCAGACGAGGAAAACACCGGAGAATACTCGGAGCAGATTTCGACCACGACGAATCCTGCCAAGCCGTCCATGAAGCTTCGTGCCGGAAATGGCCGGGTAAAGCTCACGTGGACAGCGGTAAATGGTGCGACAGGATACCGCATTTATCAGTATAATGGTTCGCAGGCGATTCTTATAGCTGATCTGAAAGGCAAGTCTACGGTTAGCTATCTTCGCACCGGGCTCAAAAATGGCACGAAATATTACTATTCGATGGTAGCGTACCGCACCTATAAAGAGAAAGATTATGAGAGCAGCAAGGCGACGAAGAGCGGCGTCAAACCGATTGCTGTAGCAAAGACGAGTACCGGTGCCAAGCTGTATAAATCGAAAAAGGCTTTTTTGAGATCGGCAGCAGTTAAGGCGTGCAGTTTTGTAAAGAAACAGTTAAACTATGCAAAGAGTATCGTTTTGCCGGGAATGACAAATACTAATGTTTTGGAATTTGGAAGTAAAACAATGGTACCGCAGGGAATGACGTTTGCCGGCTCGTATTTACTCGTCAGTGCTTATGACAGCAAGAGAATCGATAATTCCGTGGTATATGTTATGAGCAGATCCAGTAAAAAACTGTTGACGACAGTTGTATTGCCAAATAAGACACATGCGGGTGGTCTTGCTTATGACGGGCGTAATCTTTGGATATGCCAGTCGACATATCTGCGCAGCATATCGTTTGCTCAGATCAAAAAAGCGGCGATTGCTAAAAAGAAATATTTAGAGATTAAGGCGTATGGGACCAAGAATGCGTTAGGGCAGCAGGCGGCTGCGGTAACGTATTATAAGGGACTTTTGTGGGTGGCTTCGTATAGCGAAAGTAATTCCGGCTATTTGGGCTCCTATCGGATCGCAGACAAGACCGGTAAGCCGGTGCTTACCGTATGTGGGCGTATTAAGCTTCCTAACCGTGTACAGGGATTAACGTTTACTTCGAATGGACGATTGATCCTGTCGAGATCTTGTCAGACCAATTCGACGAAACGAGGCTATCTGCATCAGATGGATGTGTACAAACCGAATCTGAAAAAAGCAGGAGCCGGTAAGATCACACTTGGCAAACGCAATAAAGTGATCAATATGCCGTCGATGAATGAGGAGATTGCGGTAAGTGGTAAGTATTTATATGTAAATTTTGAATCGGTACAGTTTACTTCAGCTACGAAGCGGGTTGACCGGATCTGTGCTTTTAAGGTGGCTGCTGTGACAAAAAAGGAAAAGGCAAAGAAAAGTACGAAGAAAAGAACGAAGAAGTAATATGGAGGACACCTGTAGCAGCGCGTGAAAAAATATTGATGGGCTGACAGGCTGAGAAAGGAATGGAGAGATAGCGTGATAAAGAATCTGCAGGCTGTTGCTGATGTGACCAAAACAGACCGATCGGTTGTCTATGAACTGACGGTATCCGGAAAGTTAAAAGGATACAAAACGACTGCGGCGAGGATGCATATGCTGCTTAGTTTTGTACAGGACATCGGCGGACAAAAGAAAAAGCAACGGTATTATCCAATGTTTGTAGAATGCACAATGACTAAGGAGGGAGATTGCAAGTTTATAGGCACCTCCAAAGTGGAGTTGGCGTACGTGTTTGCGGATAAAAAAGGATTGCAGTCTGATCGGAATGTGTCGGTTTCACTTTGTTATGTGGATCAGAATATGCAGTGGCAGGAAATAGAAGTTTCAAGAAATCTGCGGGGAGAGCAGTTTTTTGACCTATATCAGCAACCACGTGTTTTGATCAGAATAGTTAAGCGCGCGTTGTTTGGTCTGTGCACAGTGCTGCTGCCGGTATGGTTGTGTTCCGGTTGGCTTGCCTCGAAAGGAATTGGTAAGCTTAGCCCGAGAGCACAGAAAGCATCCGGTGAAAACTGATTTGCTAAATGCGGACATACAGTCATAATTACAAAGAACAAAGCCAAAAGCATCGTAGATTGTCCGGTGTGGATCCCCAGATCCGCATTTCTAAACACCATGAGACATAATAAGACTACTACACCTACAATGCTGTTCTCATTTCCAAATAGGATGCTGAAAATACTAACAAAGAAAAAACAAAATGCCATTGTAACAGCTATCTTCACCAGATATACCCACATATGATATAGTTTTTCTTTTAGTGTTTCACTCTTTTTCAACAGGTTTTTAGAACCTGCCTGATTTAACTGCAACTCCTGATAAAATGTCATATAAATCCTCCTATCTTCTAATTTATCTTAAAACTATATAATCTCATCTTTCTGCTTTGGCAGCTCTATAACAAATCTGCATCCACCATATTCACGGTTTTCTGCTTTGATTGTTCCTCCGGCACTATCTACAATCCGTTTTACAAGTGCAAGACCTAGGCCATTTCCTTCTGCTTTATGAGATCCATCTACCTGATAGAACTTGTCAAATATTCTGGATTTTACATCATCCTCTATTCCTGGTCCTTCATCTTCCAGAATGAACTTAACAGAATCCTGTTCTTGTTTCAGAAACATCGTAATTGTCCCCTTTGAAGGGCTGAACTTAATCGCATTATCCAAAAGATTTATCCAGATATGCATAAAAAGTCCTTCATTCCCAGTATATTTAACTTCCTCCAATTCTACCTGAAAACCAATTTCTTTTTCTGTCCATTTTGTTTCCAATGAAAGAAATGCCTGGCGGATCTGTTCATCCAGACGATATTCTGTTTTTTTCATTGGTATATTCTGATTCTCTAACTTGGATAACAGCAAAATATTACCAACCAATCCGGAAAGTCTTTGGGTGTTAAATAAGATTTTTTCTACATATTCCTCTTGATCCGGAGACAGTTCTTCTCCCTGAAGCAGCATTGTATATCCTTCAATGGCATTAATCGGGGTCTTAAACTCATGAGAAACATTAGATACAAAATCCATCTGCAGCACCTCTGTTGCACGAAGTTCTTTTGTCATAACGTTAAAACTTTGATAAGATTCTCCAACTTCTGCTATACGGCTGTTCGTTTCCAAATGCTGTTCAAAATCTCCCTGAGAAACTTCCTTCATTGCTTTACTAAGTCTGGTAATTGGTTCCAGTAACTTTGCATT
>JABLTN010117897.1_pt1 | contig 12773 bp, 8 predicted proteins | sample 7160141 | NCBI WGS metagenome assembly JABLTN01 (sample SAMN14651226, study PRJNA627086) | human gut metagenome | isolation source: feces | host: Homo sapiens | reverse complement strand
TATATTGTCTGATGGAGTTTGAAACCGTACGGTTCAATGAGCTGAAACGGTATCTGAAAACCATTTCCGACAAGACTCTCAGCACGAATCTCAAGGAGCTGGAAGCCGACAAACTGATTGTCCGCACCGAGTATCCGCAGATCCCGCCGAAGGTTGAGTATTCCCTGTCTGAGCGTGGAAAGTCTCTGATGACCGTGCTGGATCAGCTCTGTATTTGGGGCGAAGAAAACAGATTGCAGAATTAGCATTTCCTTGTAGCCTCAGTATATATACTACTATCCATAAGTAAATCGTACAGCTATGCCATAGGAACGCTGCCGAATAGAGATCTTCCCGATTTATATAAGGCCCTCATGCGCTTGCCGCCTTTTTTGCGTGAAAATATTACTTTACCGAGGTCTTCACTCTACAAAATGAATCCTGCTTCGATCAAAGCGATCCTGCTGTGTCCGTTCCTCGTCCGGGTATCCGAGCGCAAACAGTGAAAAAACAGACAAGTTTTCCGTAATACCCAAAATCTGACGGGCCTGATCCATCCATTCCTGAATGGGAGATATCCCGATGCAAACACCGCCGAGGCCGAGTGCATCTGTCTCCAACCAGATATTTTCCAGCGCCATTCCCATGTCGATCGCTACCATTGGTAAAGCCGGAAGACCTTCTGTTCGATAAACGGGAACGATGATTACCGGCGCTTTTGCCGCACATCCCGCGTAGGGTGTGATTTGCGACAGCTTTTGTATGGTTTCCTTATCGGTTACCACATAAAATTCCCAAGGCTGCTGATTACACGCGTTCGGAGCCTGCATTCCTGCTTTCAATATCTGAAGGAGCTTATCTTTTTCTACAGGGCAATCCTTGTATTTTCGTATGCTTACGCGATGATAAATATTGTTCATATCACATTCTCCTTATAAATAAAAATTTTTTGACATTTTTGAGCTTTTCATAATCTTGACGTTTTATCTGCCTGATGCGGCGGACTTACTGGGTTCGGCTTTTTGCGGCTATAAAGCAGATCCGAATGATTTTAAACACTGAAAGGCGATGAAGCTTCGGAACTTTTACAAAAGCCGAAACCTCTCGGGCGCAAACGGCGTTTCATGGAAGACGATGCGCCACGTGATCTTCTTCGGAGGCGCAAAATGCAGCGCCGAGCAGGTGGTCAGCACGGCTTTGTCTTCGCTTTTTGCCGTGACAAACAGCGCCGTGGGTCCGTCTGCGCCACCGATGATGCCGATAACGGCAGCGTTTTGCGCTTCGGGCATGAACGGGTAGTCCTTGGGCGCTTCGCGCTCAACAGGCGGATCGTTCTGCGTGCAGTCCTCAACGGAGATGAGGCTTTTCGGCGGGGCAGGCGAGACCGTATAGGTCATTGCGGTAAATCGATTCGGAAAATCGAAACGCGCGTCGGAAAAAGCGTTTTTCGGCAGCGTCTGCGGCTCCAAATTCTGAGCCGTCAGCGTGTACGGTATGCCATTATGAGAAAACGCAAATATGTCGCCGGGCTTTTGAACTTCAAACTCCGCGCCGGGCACGCGCACGGGCTGCGGGGTCAGCGTCAACGCGAGCGACGAGATGCTTTTCGGGCGGCGCTTCGTCTTCCACGGGAACGAATAGCGGTGAATCGCCCAGCCGTCTTCAGGGTTTAGCCCGTAGTGGTCGATGATCGCGCGCTCGGTGGGCGTGTCAAAATCGCTTTCGCCGTATTCGTCGAGTGCAGGTTCACAAGCCGCAGCGTTTTGAAACAGCGGGTGGTACGAAAGCCCGTGACCCTGCGAAAACGGGAGCGTCTGTCCGTTCAGCTCAATTTGCGGCGAAAACTCAAAAGCCAGCGGATTTTCGCGCTCCGCCTGTTCGAATACATCGTTCGGCATGTCTTCATCTTCAAGGTGCTCCCATTTTTTACAGAAATCTTCGAGCACCGCTTTATCAGCGCGCATGAGAATGTCGAGCACAAGTCCTTTTGCGGTAAGGTACGCCGCGGGCACGTACCAATCGCGTCCCGCAAAGCGGAATTTGTGATTTAGCTCGAGCACCTGCCCGGGGTGGCTGCCGTCCGGGCTTTTGCCGCCGAAGCTGCCGTTAAAGTAGACTTTCCACACGTCTTTCATGGTTATTCCTCCATTTCCTTTTTCGCCCAGTCGGCATCCTTGAAAATCGCGCGGCCTACGCCGATGAGGTCGGCGGCGCCTTCCTCAAGCAGTGCTTCGGCTTCGTTCGCCTTTGTCACGCCGCCCGTCAGAATGACCGGCACATGCACGGCTTCGCGAATCGCGGAGGAAGCGTCCGAAAAGAAACCGGGGTCCTTTCGGTTTTTCACCGTAAAGCCGTTGAAGCCGCCGGAAATATCGAGCAGGTCAACACCGGCTTTCTCAAACTTTTTGCAGGCATACACCGCGTCGTCAATGGTCGCGCCGCCCTCGGTGTAGTCGCTCGCGCCGAGACGCAGGGCAACGAGGTAATCCGCACCCACGGCTTCGCGCACCGCGCGGATGACGTCCAAAAGCAGGTGAATGCGCCCGTCGAGGTCGCCGCCGTAAGCATCCGTGCGCTTGTTGCCGAGCGGGGAGTAGAACTGGTCAAGGAGATACCCGTGTGCCGCATGAATTTCTACGCCGTCAAACCCGGCTTCTTTTACGCGCAGCGCGGCTTCGGCAAACTTTTTTGCAACGGTGTGCATGTCGTCCGCGGTCATTTCGCGCACGGGCTTTTCGCTTTTGCGTGCATACTCCGGCTGTGCCGTGACGCTCGCACTGATTGCCGGATAGCCGGTGATTTCCTCCATTGCCGCGCTGCCCGCGTGGTTGATCTGCGCGATGACGTGGGTGTTGTTTTTATGGATGGTCTCCACAAGCTTTGTAAGGCCCGGAATATCGGTGTCGCGTGAAACGGAGAGCTGGCCCTCGTGTGCCTTGCCCTCGGGGCTGATGTAAGCGTGTTCGGTGACGATGAGTCCGATGCAGCCGCCCTTGGAGCGCGCGTCGTAGTATGCGAGCAGGTCGTCCTGCACGGTACCGTCCGGCGTTTTGCCGGTTGCCATCGGCGGCATGACAAGGCGGTTTGCGAGTTCCACATTATGGACGGTGAGCGGGGTGTGCAGCAGTTTGTTCATGGTGAAAATTCCTTTCCGTTTGGTTTTTAAAGCGATGCTGTTTTATTTGATATCATGCAGAAATTACTTTTGGTGCAGTGTACTGAGGATGAGCACAGTATATCACAGTGGTTTTCAACTTTCCAGATATAAAGCATGAAAAAACGGCTTTTGGACATACTGAAAGCGTATTGCAAAACAGAAAGGATGAAAACAATGAAAATACAAAAGGTTCTGGCGACGGAAATTCTCGATTCCGGCGGCACGCCGACCGTCGGCGCAACGGTCATCTTGAGCGACGGCTCCGTCGGCACGGCGAACGCGCCCTCCGGCGCATCGACGGGTAAATTTGAAGCGCACGAAAAGCGCGATAATGACCGCAAGCGCTATCTCGGGCGCGGCGTGAAAAAAGCCGTGGAGGGCATTGAGGAAACCGTTGCCCCGGTGCTCGAAAATATGCAGCGCGTGACGGTGCAAAACGTCGACAGAATGCTCATCGAGCTTGACAACACCAAAAACAAAGAAAAGCTCGGCGCAAACGCCACATTGGCGGTGTCGCTCGCTGCTGCAAAGGCGCTTGCCGCGCACTATAAACAACCGTTTTTCCGCTACCTCGGCGGCACGAACGCACAGAAGCTTCCCGTGCCGATGATGAACATTTTAAACGGCGGCGCGCACGCGGCGAATAACGTGGATATTCAGGAGTTCATGATTGTGCCCGTGGGCGCAAAATCGTTTTCGGAGGCCGTGCGCATGGGCAGTGAGATCTACCACACGCTCGGCGGCATTTTGAAGCAGCGCGGTCTTGCGGTCTCCGTGGGCGATGAGGGCGGCTTCGCGCCGAACCTCGCAAGCGACGAAGAAGCGATAGAGGTCATTTTGGAGGCCGTTTCGAGCGCGGGCTACACGACGGACGAGGTGAAGATTACGCTTGACGCGGCTGCGAGCGAATGGACGGCGAACGACGGCTATCTTTTACCGAAGCGCGGCACAAAATACACCTCCGCGCAGCTCATCGCGTATTGGGAAAAGCTGTGCGAAAAGTACCCCATCTGCTCGATTGAAGACCCGCTCGGCGAAGAGGATTGGCCCGCGTGGACAACCATTACCGAAAAGCTCGGCAAAAAAATCATGCTTGTCGGTGATGACCTGTTCGTTACGAATTCGACACGAATTCGCGAGGGCATCGGGCGCAAGGCCGCAAACGCACTGCTTGTAAAGCCGAACCAGATCGGCACACTGACGGAAACGCTCGCCGCCGTGGAGCTTGCAAAGGAGAACGGCATGAAGATCGTCATGTCGCACCGCTCGGGCGAAACGGAGGACACGAGCATCGCGGATATTGCCGTTGCCGTAAACGCAGGGTTCATCAAATCCGGCGCGCCGTGCCGCAGCGACCGCACCGCAAAATACAACCGTCTGCTGCGCATTGCAAAGGAAAATGAAATGGACGAAATGTACGGCACAGGCAAATAAAAAAGGGTATCTCGGTTTTCGCCGAGATACCCTTTTAAGTTCAGAAAAGGTTTACCAATCCAGGCCGGAAAACTTGTGGAAGCTGTCCATGCTGATGCGGACGCTTTCCATCTGGGTCAGCTGGGTGTGATCCTGCTCAAGCACAATGTACTCTGCGCCAAGCTCGTTGCCCTTGTTGATGATGGACTGGATGTCCATGATGCCGGTGCCGATTTCGCAGAAATCCTTGTGGTCGGAACCCTTGCCGAAGCTGTCCCACGTGACGAGCACGTTCGGGTCGTTGACGGTCCACAGGTTGATCGGGGAATCGGAGGTCTTGGAGAAATCCTTCTGGTGAATGAGCTTCAGGCGGTCGCCGAGGCGGTCCATAACAGCCAGCGGATCCATGCCGCCGCGCATTGCCCAGAACGTATCAAGCTCAAAGCTGACGTAGTTCGGGTCGGTATTGTCCATGATGTGGAACAGAATTTCCTTGCCGTTCAGCTTCTGGAACTCGTGGTAGTGGTTGTGGATGAGGAACTTGATGCCGTGCTCGGAGAGCTTTTTGCCCGCCCAGTTGTAATATTCGCAGCGCTCCATCAGCTGGTCGTAGCCGGTGTAGAAGTCTGCGGACTGGCCAAGGTACTTCGTGCCCACCTGCGTGTGGTACGCAATCATCGGGTCGATGGTCTCCTCATTGATGGGGCGGATGTGGCCGCTGATGAGGTTTGCGCCGGTCTCTTTTAAAAGCTTCTGCATGTCCTCAACGCTGACGCCGAAGCCTACGCCCGGGTCTGTATCTGCGTTGGAGCTTGCAAACTCAAGGTTCTTATAACCAATCTCTGCGACCTGGCGGATCGCGTTGATCGGGTCTTTTTTCATTTCGTCGCGCACGGAGTAAAGCTGAATGCCGACTTTAAGTGCCATAATAGGTTCAATCCTTTCTTGTCCGTTTGCCTGCTGTGCAGGTTATTTCACTATAATTGTACTGCGTTTTTACTCTGTCGTCAAGCGTCCGAAACGGGAGATGGCGTGCAAAATGTGAATTAGGAAAGTTACAAGACGGTATCTTGCGTATTTTCGGGTCAGAGGGGGAAGAAGCAAATGTGAATGAAGTTTTTCGCCTTTTTGAAGACAATTTTAAAAAATTACAAAATTGTAATTTGGTACGCCGTTACAGTGTACAACTCGAAAATTATTTGATTAAAAGATAAACATGATTTAACAATAAAAATAAAGGTACGTTTATATTATTTCAACTTGCACAGGAAAATGAAATTGCCCTAAATTGATCGAAATGACTGAACACAAAATATTCCTGCAAAATTTCCGAAATTTTTGAAAAAACCAGTGAAATACAGTTGGATAACTGCAAGAGTTGTGAAAGCGGTTTCATAAATTCTGCGAATTTAGCAATTTGTTGTCTTTTGAAAACGCATGAAAAATATGGAACCGCTTACACAAACTTGTATGGAGTAGAAAGCGAGATCAAAATAAATTAGGCAAGATGCACAAACCGAAAACCAATGACAAATTTGGGTAAAAAACCGAGTATAGGCTATTTTTGTTGTTGACATTCACAAAAGAGGGTGATAAAATCACAAATGCAAACAAAATGATATACCGTGTTTTTGTAAGATGCACCAAATACAAAGCAAATCGTTTAACTTGTTTTGTTCGTGTCTCTTTTTCTATGGCAGCGGTTCCACAGAAAAGGGGACAAGTTTCGGTATGTTTCAGCGACACGGGGGAAACCTGTTATTCGGGTGTTGCCTCGGGCAAAAACAGCCTTGTGTTTTCTTATTGAAAGCGCGGTCATCACAATATTTTTAGGAGGTTATACCGTATGGCAGCAGCAGCTAAACCGGCAAAGCCGGCGTATGAGCTGAGCGGCTGGGAGCGCTTTAAAAAAGATGTTGTCCGCGACAAGTGGCTGTATCTTCTGATTCTTCCCGGCATGCTTTTCATGCTCATCTTCCGCTATATCCCGATCTTCGGCAATGTGATTGCTTTTATGGACTTCAACCCCTACAACATGTGGAACAGCACATGGGTAGGCTTTGACCAGTTCATCAAGCTTTTCAATAAGCCGGCGTTCATGCAGACTTTCTACAACACCCTCTACATCTCCATTTTGAAGATGGTATGTGGCTTCCCGATTCCGATCATCCTCGCTTTGATGATGAACGAGATGCGCAACATGCAGTTTAAGAAAGTGGCGCAGACACTCCTTTATCTGCCGCACTTCATTTCTTGGGTTGTTATGGCCGGTCTCATCATGAATTTCCTCGATCCGTCCACGGGCCTCATCACCGCGCTCCTCAAGAGCATCACGGGCAAGGACCTGCAGGTGCTTACCGACAAGGCGCTCTTCGTCCCGATGCTGATTATCACCGACATCTATAAGACGATGGGCTGGGGCACGATTATTTACTTCGCGGCGCTGTCCGGTGTTGACCCGCAGCTTTACGAAGCAGCCGAGATTGACGGTGCACGCAAGTGGAAGCAGATGATCAACATCACGCTGCCGGCGATTACCCCGACGATTGTTATCATGCTGATCCTCAACTGCAACAACATCGTAAACGCAGGCTTCGACCAGATCTTCATGCTGTATTCCGCACTGGTTTATGACGTAGCCGATATCATCGATACGTATGTGTACCGTATCGGTATCCAGAAGGCAGACTACTCCTTCTCTACCGCAGCGGGCATGTTCAAATCCATCATCGCTCTCGTCATGATCCTCATCGTCAACTTTGTTGCCAAGAAGACCGGCAACGAGGGTATTTGGTAAGGAGGTTATGAACATGGAAAAGAACAAAATCAAAACCTCCACAGGCGAAAAGATCTTTACCGTATTCAACTACGCGTTCTTTACGCTGCTCTGCCTCGTCATGCTGTATCCGTTCTGGCATGAGATCATGCTTTCCTTCAGCTCCCTTGAAGCATCCATGAAGGGCGGCATCTTCCTCTGGCCGAAGGGCTTTAATCTGGATACTTATAAATCCGTATTTAAAAACCCGAACATCTACACGGGCTTCCGTACCACGATCATCGTCACGATTGCCGGTACGGCACTGGGCACGCTGCTCACCGCTATGACCGCTTATCCGCTTTCTAAGTCCAGACTGCGCGGCGGCAAAGTGTTGATGACGCTTGTCCTCTTCACCATGATTTTCTCCGCCGGTATGATTCCGAGCTTCCTGCTCATCCAGAATATCGGCCTTATGGATAATATCCTCGCGCTGATCCTGCCGGGTCTCGTAAGCGCATACAACTGCATCATCATGAAGAGCTTCTTCCTTTCCATTCCGGAAAGCCTTGAAGAATCTGCCCACATCGACGGTGCAACCGACCTGCGCATCTTCTTCTCCATCATCCTGCCGCTTTCCAAGGCGACCATCGCCACCATCGCGCTGTTCACGGCGGTTGGCTACTGGAACGACTACTTCTCCACGGTCCTTTATATCCGCTCCGTTGATAAGTGGGCTCTGCAGGCGGTTCTGCGCAACATGCTGACGAATACACAGCAGGCAATGCAGCAGGCAGGCGTCAACGTCATGGCGCAGACGAATACCAACGCACAGACGATCAAGGCCGGTACCATCGTGGTTTCCACGGTGCCGATCCTCATCGTGTACCCGTTCGTGCAGAAGTACTTCGTTAAGGGCGTTATGATCGGCGGCGTTAAGGGCTAAGCCCGCACTCTTTTGGGTTGTCCCGAAGCATGGCTTCGGAAAACTATATTATCATATTTCCAAAGAAAGGATTTTAGTCATGAACATGAAGAAAATCGCATCCGTTGTTCTGGCACTTGCACTGAGCGTAAGCGTATTTGCAGCGTGCGGCAGCAACGGCAATTCTTCCGCAAGCTCTACGGCTTCCACCGAGAGCAGCACTGCTTCTACCGACAGCAGCACTGCTTCTACTGACAGCAGCGCAGCTGCGACCGGCGATAAGATCGACGTTCTGAACCAGAGCGAAACGATGGACGTTTCCGTTGCAGTTATGACCGGCTTCACCGCAGCTGACAGCCGCGTTCAGAAGGAACTTGAGGAAAAGTACAACGTTAAGTTCAATCTCGTTGTTCTCCCGGGTTGGGCTGACGGCCAGTCCCAGATCTCCCTGCTGATGGCATCTAACGACATGCCGAACATCATGTGGTGGTGGACCATGGATACCGAGTACAACAAGTGGGTGAAGGCAGGTCTGTTGGACGATGTCTCCGCTTACATGGATAAGTACACCGTTATCCGCGACTACTACAACAAGATGGACCCGAAGACCCTCTTCTATGCATCTGAGGCCGACGGCTCCATTTACAGAATCCCGGGCGACGTTGCTGAACCGTCCTGCGAGAACCTCTGGATCCGCCAGGATTGGCTCGATAACCTGAATCTTAAGGCTCCGACCACGATCGAAGAGCTCAACGAAGTGCTCCGCGCTTTCACGGAGGACGATCCGGACGGCAACGGTCAGAACGACACCTACGGCCTCGGCGGCGACGGTTACGACTTCCGTTCCTTCTGGCCGTGGATCCAGTCCTATGACCAGACCCATTACAGCCGTTTCTGCGTAGATGACGACGGCGTTGTCACCTACGGCCCGGCTAACGAGGGCACCAAGAACTGGGTTAGCGACGTTGCTGATCTGTATGCAAAGGGCTACATCACCCCGAATATCACGCAGGATACCGACCGTGACGAGCAGATGGCAAACGGCGGCTTCGGCGTAACGTACAGCTGGTGCGCATGGAACAACCCGGACTCTGCTCCGATGATGTCCTTCTATGCTTCCAACCCGGATGCTAAGTGGGTACCGATCGACATGGTCAAGGGTTCCAACGGCAACCCGCAGGAAGACCCGGCTACAAGCGCTGCTTGGGCATATTTCGCAATCACCAACACAGCTTCCGATCCGGAAAGACTGTATGCAACTTGGGACGACATGTGCGATTCCGATAACTACATCGCACGCCGCTTTGGTATCGAAGGCACCGATTACAAGTACGACGAGAACGGCCAGTATGTCGCTATCGTTGGCCCGGACTCCGAGGAAAACACCTCTAAGAATATCGGCCTCAAGCTGTTCGATAACCTCATGAACCGTAAGGACGAGTGCAACATCTCCAATACTCCGGAGACGACCGCTCTGTTCAAAAAGTCCGGCGAAAACAGCCGCTATGCTGCTGCTCACCTCGTTGAGTGGAAGGATCCGGCTTCCTTCGAGTCCTGGACGGAGTGCAGCGCTGACATCGAGGCTGAGAAGGATCAGTACCTCTGGGGTGTCATCGCCGGTCAGGAATCCATCGACGATTGGGACAACTATGTTGCAACGCTGAACAGCCTCGGCCTCGAGGACGTTCTTGCTGAAGCAAACGAGGACTATGCAGAGCTCAGCGCTCAGATGGAAGAGTACCTCGCTGCTCACGGCGAAGCGTAATCGATTGATCTGATCTCGATTAAAATGTATACAGATGGGGGAAGCTTTCGGGCTTCTCCCATTTTGTTTCTTATGCAAAAATAGGCCGCGAAAAAACTGTGCATGTTTGCAAGAAAATGTGTGTTTTTTTCTCTATATGAAATTTGCAAAAAGCTATTGAATTCTCGCTTTGCATCGGCTACAATGCAAAGAAAGGCAAATATACGCCTGTGCAAATACCCCGAAGGAGTTGTAAAAAATGAGCAAACTGTCTCTTGCCGGCGCGTGGAAGCTGCGCGGCGAATTTATGGACGTTACGGCAGAGCGCTACAACGAAGTGCTGCGTAAAATGGACGCAGCCCCCGTGCGCGCAACGCTGCCGGCGTTCTTAAAGCTTGAAGACCTTTCCGAAGAAGAACGGGCAGAGTTCTTTAAAGAGCCGAATCCGCATTTCCACGTGATGACGGATAAATCGAATCACGCGTTCCCGTCTAAATACGGCTTTATCCCCATGACCGTGCCGGGCGACGTCACCACCGCCCTCATCGAAAACGGCATCGTAGAAGAACCTTTTTTGAAGGAAAACACAAAGAAAAACCAGTGGATCAAGGATCTTTCCTGGTGGCTCGTCCGCGATTTTGACGTCACAGAGGAGATGCTGAACGAAGACATCGTGCGCCTCAACATCGAAATGCTCGACTTCAACGCGGATATCATCGTAAACGGCATGCCCGCTGCGCACCACGAAAACGCGTTCTGTGCGTTCAGCGAAGACATTAAGCGCTTTTTGCACGTCGGCAAAAACCAGCTCGTCATTCGCCTCACTTCCGGCATGGAGCTGCACTATCCGCGCGACGCCGTTTCGTTCTACTGCGCAAGTGAAAACGCCATCTGTGACCAGCGTGTCTACACCCGAAAGCCGCAGTTTACCTACGGCTGGGACTGGTGCCAGCCCGTGCCCACCTGCGGCATCGGCCGCTCCATCGAGATTGAAGCGTTCAGCGGTGCGCAGGTCATCGCGTCCCGCGTCGATACGTTAAAGCTCGACGGCGATGACGCCGAAGTGGAGTTCCACTTCGAAATCGAAAAATCCGACATGGTCTCAAGCGCCGAGTGCGAGCTTACCTATACGCTCGAATTTGAGGGTAAAACCGTTTACACCGGCAAAAAAACGCTCGTGCTCGGCGGCGGCGTGAACTTCGCCGAGGAACGCGTCACAATCAAAAACGCGAAGCTCTGGTGGCCGAACGGCTACGGTGCGCAGAACCTCTATACCTTTAAAGCCTGCTGCGTCACAAAGGGCATCCTGCACGAGATGCAGCCGAAGAAGATCGGCATTCGCACCTTGGAGCTCGATACCTCTAAGCTCGAAGACGGCAGCCGCAACTTCTTCTTTAAGGTGAACGGCGTGCGCATCTTCTGCAAGGGCGGCAACTGGGTGCCGACGGATTCCCTTTATCTGCGCACCCCGAAGGAAAGCTACGAAACCCTCGTGCGCGAGGGCGCGGCGGCGCACTTCACCATGTTCCGCATGTGGGGCGGCGGCACGTATGAGCCGGATTGCTTCTATGAATATTGCTCGGAGTACGGCATTTTGCTGATGCATGACTTCATGTACGCCTGCGCGTTCTACCCCGACCACAAAAACGATTTCCTCTTTGAGGCGGAGCGCGAAGCCGAGTACCAGACAAAGCGCCTTGCACATTATCCCTGCATGGCCATCTGGACGGGCAACAACGAGATTGCGGAATCCTACACCGATTGGTTCCCGGCGCCCATCAAGCCGGAGCGCTTCTACGGCGAGAAAATATTCAACTATATTCAGCCGCGTGCCGTGCACCGCAACAGCCCGCTCGTTCCGTATATGCCGTCCTCTCCGTACTTCGGCGACCGCGCCAACGAGAGCGAACAGGGCGACGTACACGCATGGTCGTTCTTCGGCCGTCACCCGAAAACGAAGTTCAAGTTCGTCTATGAGCTTGAGGCATTCGACCGCATCCCGGCGCGCTTCTCCAGTGAATACGGCTTCTTCGGCGCACAGATGGAAAGCACCGTTCGCCGTTACCTCGACGGCACCGAAATGCGCTTTGATAACCCCATCTGGAAGCACCACGGCGAGTTTGACCGCAAGCGCAGCAACATCGATGGCGCGATTGACCGCCATTTGACGGAGTTCAAAACCCTCGATGAACACGGCTATCTGCTGTACAGCGGCATCATGCAGGGCCTTCTGTACGCCGAGCTTGCCGAAGCCATGCGCCGCAAGCCGTACGGCGCAGGCGACCTCATCTGGATGTACAACGATTGTTGGCCGGAGACAGGTTGGACGATCATCGATTATTACCTGACGAGAAAGATCTCGTTCTATTTCTTAAAGCGCGCGTTTGCAACGAAAAAGCTCATCATCCGCGCGTGTGAGGGCGGCGCAGAAGTGACTGTCATCAACGAAACGCCCGAAGCGTTCACGGCGGATATTCACTGCGGCTATATGACCTTCACCGGCGAGACGGACAGCCTCTGCACAAAGACGCTCAAGGTCGCTCCGCACTCCATGCAGCAGTTCCACATTTCTGTCTGCAATGATTTGAAGCGCGGATTCTTCTTTGCAAGTGCCGAGGGCTTCGACAACGCCGACAGCCTGCGTGCGTATTACCGCGATTACGTCTTCCCGGAAAGCGACGCAAAGATTGAAAAGGTGGAGCAGGACGGCAACGATCTGCTCGTGACGATCCGCGCGAGCGTGTACACGCCGTTTGCGTATCTCATGACGAGCGACGACCGTGTGCATTACGATGATAAC
>JABLTN010051157.1_pt1 | contig 12835 bp, 12 predicted proteins | sample 7160141 | NCBI WGS metagenome assembly JABLTN01 (sample SAMN14651226, study PRJNA627086) | human gut metagenome | isolation source: feces | host: Homo sapiens | reverse complement strand
TTTATTGTTAAGCTCAAAGAACAGACAAAGCTGCCGTTAACTAATGCGATTTTATCTAAAAATCAGTACAAAAAAATAATGGACTACGAAATATAATCCATCATTTTCTCACCATATTTTAAACAAAAGTTCTAAAGACAGGTTCTATAGACAAATAGATATGTTTGTAAATTCTTTCTACAAAACAAAAAGAAAAGGAATCCTAACGATTCCGTCTCTTATTAATAGGGGGAAAGAAATATCAAACTGTTTCGTTTGTTTGACACTTATATAATACTCAAAATAAATTTTGAGAGTTGGTCACTTTGTGAAAGAATGATGAAAAGTCATTTCACAACAATACCTAACAGTTTCGCAAAAGCAATTGCCTGTTCTTCATTTACAATTACACCTTTAATATCACTTGCTTCTACGACAATATTTGATATATTACACCTTGTAAAATCTAGATTTTTTAATTTTGTATCATAAAATTCTGCTCTGCTAAAATCACATTCTTCAGTTGCCGTATTATCTATTTTGCACATTGAAAATCCTGTATCACTTAATACATCATCTATAAATCCACTATTTTTTATTTTTGATGAACTGAAGCAAGCATATTGAGCTTGTGTTTTTTCAACAAGTACATCTTCAAATGTACCTCTTGTAAAATCAGTTCCTGTTAATCGACATTTCCTAAAAATGACACGATGAAAAACACATTCTCTCATATCTATATTTGAAAAGTCACAATTTTCAAATATTACATCAGTAAACATCGCTCTTCTAATATGTTTTGTAAAAGTTATTTTGGTGAACTTACACTCAAAAAATTCTTTATAGTCTAATATCTTTGCACATTCTTCACTGTCAAAAAGAAAGTTATCTTGTCTATATTCTTCATTTATTTGATTCACTGGTAATAAATTTAATTCCCCGTTAAAACTTGGCTCTCTATTTTTCATATTCATATTTTACTACGAAGTGTTATCATAAACTTTAGAAATGGAGATTATATGTATTCAAAGTTAAATTTATATACACATGACGGTTTATTTCATGCGGATGATGTATTTGCTACAGCGTTATTATCTTTAATGTGTGAAGAAATCAATGTAGTTCGCGGGCCAGATACAGAAATACCAAAAGATAAATCAAACTGGATTATTTATGATATTGGTGAAGGTGAACTCGATCATCATTCTCCAGCAAATAAAGAAGCTAATGGTGTTCATCCTGGTACGCTTATCCCTTATGCTGCATGTGGCCTAGTGTGGAAGAAATATTATAAAGAAATATTAGAAGGTATTGACTGTCCTGAAGAATATTATGACAAAGTATTTATCTCTTTAGATAATTCACTCATTCAGGGAATTGACTGTTTCGATAATGGCTATACTCCTGTAAGTTTATTACTTGAAAAGATGCCAAATATACCAAGAGAGCAAAAGAAACAATTACAAAACAGTGGTGACTTAGGCTTTACAATCAGTAAAGTTATTAAAGACTTCAACCCAGGATGGAACAGTGATTACAGTTATTATGAAGCCTTTATGGATGCTGTATCTTTCGCCAAAGACATTTTATTAAATCGTTTAGACAGTATTATCTCAGGTTTAGATGCAACTGATTATGTATTACAATGTATCGCCTTCTCTTCTAATCATATTATGACAATGGATAAATTTGCCCCTTGGGAAGGTGTACTAAAATCACAAAAAAATGATCCAATTGCTCAGGATATCTGGTATGTTGTATATCCCGCATTAAGAGGTGGCTGGAATATACAATGTGCTTTAAGTAATCCTGATGATCGTACAAGCTTTAGACATCCATTACCTTCAGAATGGTATGGTTTAAGATATGATGAACTAGCAAAAGTATCTGGCGTAGAAAGTGCCCAATTCTGTCATATTTCTGGTTTTTTAGCTGGTTGTAAAGATAAAGATGACACTTTAAAAATGGCCTATATCGCTATGCATAAGTAAAAGGAGCGCTTGCTCCTTTTCATTTACTTATTCGATAATGACCAGCTATATCATCTCTTTTTTCTAAAATATCTTCTTCATATCTTAATTGCCACGGGTTACTATGATGAATGACATAGGTTATACCCTTTGAATTTCTTCTATCAGAAACAATTCCTATATGATTCGTAAAGATAACAATATCTCCACCCTGCCACTCTTCTATATCATTTATATCCGTTGTTAAACTTATCGCATTGTGTTTAAAATATATCTTTAAATTTTTAACACGCCGAAAATCAATATTTGCATCTACAACAGAAATATCATATTCTTCCGGGTATTTTATAACATCTTCTTCTACCAGTTTCTGTAAGTCATATCCTGCATTTTTCAAAGCATATCCTACTACATCCACACATGTTCCATATTCATCATCTGGATAGCCTGTAGAATAATATTTACTTTTATATTTAGGTTTTTGACTTATATATTCTAATGTACTATCTAATATATCCACTTCATCATCTATACCATCACTATCTTTATCTACTGAACTATGGAATTGGGGTATTTCCCTACTGTATTTATTTACTAAACGTTTTGATGATGTATTTTGATAACGTAATAAAATAAACCCAAAAATAAGTAATAATACGATAATTGTAATTAAAATTAGTTTTTTATGTTCCTTCATCATATTTCTATTATATATATATATATTCCCAAATATTAAAAACTATCTTTTTATTATCGTTCATGCCTATTTTCACTAAGATTTCAATAGAATAAGCAAATATTCATGTATAATTATGCGAATTACCACCTTTTTTTCGCACTAAATAACGTGAATTATATATAAAAAATGCCAAAAGTAGCACATCACACACTATTTGGCATCTTTGCTTTAAAACATGAGATTTTTTCAGTTTATGTTTGTTAACAGATTTCTCATCGTTTATTTTGGTCTTTGTTGAAAATGATTATTTTGTTTTGCAGAAAGATTTGTTTGTAAAGAGGTTATCGTTACAGTATTTACTTCAATGCCATCCTGAATGATTGTATAAGTTTTTCCTGTTTCCAGTTTATTTGAAGCGATAACAAGATTTTCATAACTTTTTTCACTTGAATAAGTAAATACAACATTACCTTCTTCATCTAGTATTTGTGTATCATTTGACGCATCAATCATTAAGCTGCTTACTTTTGAAGTGCCACTCGGTAATAAAGCCATCATGCTACTACCTCCAGCGAGTAGTGTTCCTCCATTTACATTGAATATTCCTGCATAATCAATCGCACCATCACCACCACTAGTTGGTCCATAAATAGTTAACGAACCATCATTCATTTCACCATTACCATTCATATCTATGCCATCACCCTGTGCATTTACAATAATATTTCCTCCATTTATTGTTAGCATAGACTCATCACTCTCCATGTTGTTTCCAGTAAAAGAAGAATCTATTGTATTTATACCATCATCACTACTTGTAATACTTATATTTCCATCATTGATGATTAACTCTTTCGCTTCTAAACCTTCATAAGACATCGAAATATCAATCGATCCATTATTAATCGTTAAAGCTTGATCAGCGTGAATACCATCATCACCTGATTTAAGGTTAAAAGTTCCATCTTCTATCGTAATTGATCCATTAGAATGAATCGCATCATCTTCGCCGTTAACTGTTATATCTGAATCTTTGAAAAGAATATCACCATCACATTTAATTCCTTTGAATTTTGGTGTTGTATCATCTTCGATTTCTTCATTAAAATTCATTGGATCATTTTGTGGTCCATTTTGATCAAAATTACCTTCTGGTTTGCGACGTTCACCATCTTGGTTTATTGGTGGCATTTCTTTAGAGAAATCTTGATCAGGTGGTGTCATTTCTCGATTATTTTCTAAATCAGCATCTTCTTGTAGTAGCATCATTTCTTCATCATTTTCTTTAGGGAAATCTTTATTAAAATTCATCCCACCTTTTGGCATAAAATTAGTTACTTCCGATGCCCCATCTCCTGTCACAATATCTAGTATTGTCGATTCAAATGAAATATAGTCATTTACTTCTATGCCATCATCTCCTGCGGTAATATTTAATGTTACTAATTGTATAGATAAAGAATCATTAGCTTTTATACCATCATTTTCTGAGATGATATTTAATCTGCCATTTCCTGTTACGACTAAATCATCGTGTGATAAAATTGCTGCACTTTCTTCATTATCATCTTGTCCTGTTGCTGTAATAGAAGAAGTACCTTTTTCCACTATAACATAAGTTTTTTCAGCTTCTTCCACATCAATAACTGGACCCTTAGAGCTTGTTAGTGATACATCTTTTAAAACAATCTTTACTTCGCCCTTAGCTTCACTGTTGACGATTATTTTAGCTTCTTCACTCTCTCCTTCAATGATATATGTTCCTGGCGACGATATAGTAACTACATTATCTTTTAAAGATAAACCATTACCTTGTATTTCTATATTCTGAGAAAAATTAATATATGATGCATTACTTTCTGAATATAAAATGTCATTTGATATTTCTTCAGATAAAGTTTTGTTTTTTGTACATCCTGCAAAAAATAAACAAGATAATATTAGACTATTAAGAAATATCTTTTTCATCTCTAACTCCTTTTACAAATCTGTCATTTCTTCTGCTTTTAAGAAAGATGAAATGGTTAAATTTCCATTTCTACAACGCATTTCATCAATCATTTCTTTTTCTTTCTTTATATTTTTTAGTTCAATCTCATAATTCAATTGATACATTGTGCCTAAATTAACAGTTCTTACACCATTTAATCGATAAGATTTAGCATATTTTTGTAATATGTCATCAAATGTTTCCGCGTAATCCAAATCTTCAGGTATGGTAATTTTTACAGTACGGATATTTCGATTTGGTTCAAAGGTTGGTATTTTTGTAATGACATAATGAACAACTGAAATAGATATAGCTAAAGCTATAGCAAATACACAATATCCGCAACCCGTTGCTAAACCACAAGCCATAGCTAGAAATACTGTAGCAATATCATCAGCTTTTCCTGGCATTGAGCGAAAACGTACAAGCGAAAAACTACCCGCAACCGCTACACCAACACCAAGATTTCCATTTACTAATAATATGACTGCCATCACAACCGAAGGTAAAATAACTAACGTTGTCGCAAAAGAGCGTGATGTTCTGGAAGAAAGTCGATATAAGAAAGAAATTATCCAGCCACATGCAATGGAAGTTAAAAAACATATTAGTATTTCTGCTAATGTAATAGAAGTAGAAGTTGTTGTAATAATTGAATTAAACATGTTGAGTCCTTTCTTGAATGATATTTGTATAAATTTTTCCATATTTGGAAAAAGAAGTTCTTGTTGCATTTACCGCATGTAGAGCATTTATTAACCATAATGGATAACGGTCCATTACTTTTATTTCTACTAAGACTGTATTTTTTTCTAAAAGTGAAATATCTTCTGCATCATCAGTAAGTATTAATTGATCTAAGCGATAACGTATATTTGTATCAAAAGTAATTCGTACATCTTTTTCGTTTTTTGCCACAAAAGCATATCTATCATAGGCAATAAATACTTTCTCTTTTGCATTGTAAAAATCCTTCATATATGCAAGTTCTTTACCTATTTGTAAATCACTATTTATAGCTTCTTTTATTTGTGTTACAGGAATTTGAATTCTTCTTTTATAAACAATGCCATTATATTTTTTCTTCATTTCTGCATAGACATATGCATTATTACGAATATCACCATATGATCGAATTCTAAGTTTTTCTTTATATAACGGTCCTTCAACTGAATGAGAAATCATTCTGTAATCATCTGAGTCATAATAAATATTATAGAGAGAATAAAACGGATATATATCTTCTTGAATATATTGTTCTATCTGTTCATAAAACTGATGCGCTTGTTTTGTACTCATCAAATACTTATGTTCTACTCTTTCAAATGTATCAATATAGTTCATCATCTCTTCCTTTCAATGTAAAAAGCATATTAAATACGCGTGATTAGCAATTGTGAAAAAAGTGAAGAAATACTGAAGATAATCTAAAAAAAATACTTGTTGAAATTTCAACACAAAATCATATAATGTATACTTGTTGAAGTTTCAACAGGAGGTATTATGGAAAATCGTTTTGAAGTATTTACTGTATCTATTGCAAATATTTCTCGCTTAATACGTAAAATAGAAAATCAAGAAATGAAAAACTTAAATCTAAGAAGCTTTCACGTTGAATGTCTTTATTATTTATATGCTTCTAATATTCATACTGCAGCTGAACTTTGTGCAAAATGTGGCGAAGATAAAGCAACAATCTCCAGAACATTAGAAGATTTAGAACAAAAGGGATTTCTAACTAGAGAAAAACAAGATAAAAAGCGTTACAACACGGAAATCACTTTAACAGATAAAGGACAAGAAACCGGTAAAATCATCCATGATAAAATTCAGAAAATTCTTGAAGATTTGAACAATGATTTTTCTCATGAGCAAAGAATGATTCTTTATTCCTGCTTGTTCAAAATCAACAAACGATTAGCTGCTATTGCTGAAAAGAAAGAAGAAATCTAATATGAATATTCTCCAAAAATTAAGTTATCGTATTTTTCAAGAATCTTTTCATCTGGTTATCCCTTTTCTTCCCTATAGAGAACCAGAAATATTAGATAGCTGTACAGATTTAAGTAAAGTATTTAAAAAAGAAAATATCAGTTCTTTACTTATTGTGACCGACAAAGGTATTGAAAATAACGGCTTATTAAAACCTGTAGAAGATATATGCAAACTTTGTAATATTAACTATGTCATTTATGATGGTTTAAAACCTAATCCGACTGTCAAAAACGTTGAAAGCGGTCTTGAATTATTCAAAAAGAATAAATCTCAAGCAATTATTGCGATTGGTGGAGGATCGGCAATAGATTCCGCCAAGGCAATTGGCGCTAGAGCTGTTAACCCAAAACGAGATCTTTCTAAAATGAAAGGTATTCTTAAAGTATGGCATAAACTTCCACCACTTATCGCTATTCCAACTACTGCTGGTACTGGCAGTGAAGTAACATTAGCAGCTGTTATTACAGATGAAGTTACCCATAATAAATATGCTATAATGGATTTTCCTTTGATACCAAAATATGCAGTATTAGATCCTAAAATGACATATACATTACCTAAATCTCTTACTGCTTCAACCGGTATGGATGCTTTAACTCATGCAATTGAAGCTTATATTGGTAATTCAACAACAAAGAAAACAAGGGAACTAGCTCTTCTTGCAATTCGTGGTATATATCAAAATATACTTACAGCTTACACAGAACCAACAAATGAAATTGCTAGAAGAAATATGTCATTAGCAGCTTATCAAGCAGGTATTGCCTTTTCCATGAGTTATGTTGGTTATATTCACGCTATTGCGCATTCTCTTGGTGGCTTCTATGATATACCGCACGGACTCGCTAATGCTGTTGTAATGCCTATTGTATTAGAATCTTATGGAAGTAGCATTCACAAAAAGATGCATGATATTGCTATTGCAGCAGGTGTCAGTAGTCAAGATGATTCTGATGAAGATGCTTGCAATAAAATGATTCAATCTATAAGAAAATTGAATCAAGAAATGAATATTCCTAGTCATATAACAGAAATACGTACAGAAGATATACCAAAGTTAGCTCATCATGCTACTAAAGAAGCAAATCCCCTCTATCCTGTTCCAATGATATATGATGATGATAAACTTGCCGCATTATATAAATTAGTTAAAGGAGATATTGAATATGGAACTAATGAAAATATGCAATATGCAAAAAGAGTATTTTTTAAGTGGTGAAACCCTTTCTATCTCTTTCCGTAAAAAACAACTGCAAAAACTATATGATGTTACAAGCAAGTATGAAGATGAAATTGTTAATGCTTTAAAAGAAGATTTAGGTAAAAGTAAAGAAGAAAGCTATATGAGTGAAATCGGTATGGTTAAAACTGAAATCACCCATATGTTAAAACACATTACTTCCTACAGCAAGAAAAAGTATGTATCAACTCCTTTAGCACAGTTTTTATCTTTTAGTTATAAAAAGAGTGTTCCTTATGGTACTACACTTATTATGTCACCATGGAATTATCCTTTTCTGTTAACTCTTGATCCCCTTGTTTGTGCTATCGCTGCAGGTGATACTGCAGTACTAAAACCAGGACCTGCATCTATACATACTAATGCCATCATGAAAAGGATGATTGAAGAAATATATGATGAAAAATATATCACTTTAATTGAAGGTGGAATTGATGTTGCAAACAAGCTATTAGACCAGGATTTTGATTTTGTATTTTTTACTGGTGGTACAGCAACAGGACAAATCATTTATCAAAAATGTGCTGAAAAGATGATTCCTTGCGTATTAGAACTAGGTGGAAAAAGTCCATGTATCGTTGATGAAACTGCAGATATTTCTTTAAGTGCAAAAAGAATTGTCTTTGGTAAATACCTAAACTGTGGACAAACTTGTGTTGCCCCAGACTACATTCTTGTTCATCAATCCGTAAAAGATAAGCTAATTCAAGAACTGATTAAACAAATACATAAACAATATAGTAATACCCCTTTACAAAGTCCAATATATGGAAAAATCATTCATGAGGGACAATATAATCGATTATTAGGTTTATTAGATTCATCTAAAGTTATATATGGTGGTAACAGTAATAAAGAAACTTTACAAATTGAGCCAACAATTATGGATCATATCACTTGGAACGATAAAGTAATGCAGGAAGAAATATTTGGACCTATTTTACCCGTATTAACTTATGAAAATTTTGATGAGATGTTAAATGAATTAAAGAGAAAACCTCATCCACTTGCTTTCTATTTATTCACAAAAAACAAAGATCATATTTCTAAAGTAGATAATGAAATGATATTTGGTGGCGGATGTATCAATGATACAATCATTCATCTTGCAAGTACTGAATTAGGATTTGGTGGTGTTGGTGCAAGTGGTATTGGTAAATATCATGGAAAAGATGGTTTCGATGCTTTCTCTCATACAAAATCAATTGTAGATAAAAAATGTTGTATAGATTTACCTATGCGATATGCTCCATACAACAATAATTTATATAACAAATTAATTCGTTTCTTCATGAAATAAAAAAACTGCAATTGCGGTTTTTTTATACTTTATTACTTTACAAAAAGATTTGAATTGAATAAATCAAATATTTAATTAATAACACACAGTAAATGCAGGTCTCATTTTTTCAATTTGTCCTCGCGTCAGCCTATATTCAATTGCTTTTTTTTTCCAATTTTCCCTAACAATCTTAAGAATATCATCTGCATAAACTTTGGCATCTGATTTTGAAATACCAAATTTTATTGCGGATTGAATAGCTAGATCAATATTGATTCTATTATCATATTCGTTAATATTAAGAGAAAGCTCATCTCCATAAGGGACTGGATTAACATCATATAGTGGTGAAAGAATCCATCCTTTTTTTGTAAAAATAAAAGCATGATTCCGTAAATGATCATCAGTATTACTAATCGCCATATTAAAAACAATGCGTTTCCAAAGCTCTACCAAATCCTTTTTCGGCTGTGCACCACAAGACTTGATAAACGATGCAATATCCAAATAACTGCTCCCGTCAGCAGCTGATGCACCATCTGTTTTACCAAGTAAAGTCATTGCAGAAGCAAAATGTATTCGTTTATCACCTTGGCGGTCAAACCTTTTAATTAAGAACGTGCTCCCTAAAGAGGAGAATTTTTCAAGTTTAGCATTTGGAACATTTAATCCACACTGCAACGCAAGATCATGCGCCACCATTTCCCAAGCACCCGTATCATTTTCATCATTCTTTGATGGAAATTTTGCAATCCACAGCTCTTTTTGTGTGTCTAAAATTGTTGCTTTTGGTCTTGCACCACCAAGAGAAGAGCCAGGTTTAATCAATTGATTTAACCATTTTTCAGATAATCCTGTTTCATCATTTTCATAATTTCTTGATGCTTCCTCAAGTGTACGAAGTGTAGTCCATGGTGGAGCAGCGGTATCTTTATCATCAGAAAGAAATGATCCTGCTGTATCTAACTTAAATCGAATACCACCCATTCTAGTTTCATCATATACACCCATCAAATAATCACTATCATGAAGTTTAGAAGGTTTCCTACCCTCTTTTTCTGCAAGAATTCTTTCACGTTTATTCATAAGAACTCGTCCCCAACGATCTGGTGAAGCATCTGCAAATAAACCAAAAATATTTTTACCAATCGGGTACTGTCTACCAGAATATGGTCTAAGTTCTGGATCAAGAATTAAAGCTAGTTCAGTTTTTTTTAGCCATTCTTTATCGTATTCAAACGAATAAGATTCATAACCTTTTATAATGTTTACAAAAAGTGTTCCCATAAGCAGTGGACGCTCGTCACTAAAATCGTCATAAACAAAAATATTTTTTTGATTTGTTAACATTATTCAGATCTCCTCGGTGCACGTTTTTTTGCTATCAAATTCAAATCCTGCATTTGTCTACCCATTTCATCATCTTTAGCAATAAGAAGTAAATCATTATCCAAATTGTTTAAAGCATGTAGAACAGCCGCATAAATTCCCATTGCAACAGATGGATCTCCTTTTTCAACTTTCCAAAGAGAAGGACGACTGACGCCTGCCCGTTCAGCAACCAGCTCAGTAGATAAACTTCTTCTAAGTCTTGCAAGTTTTATCTGTTCGCCCATAGTTGTTAATATTTCTTCTGTTTTCGGTAATATATTGTATGCCGCTTTTTTCATCTATACTTCCTCTCATTTATGTTTACTATTGTAAACATAATTATTATATTCGTCTATAATTAAAAGCATTATATTTCAAGCACATTTATAATGCTACCTTTAATCAGTTATAATTTTTTAAAATTTCAGCATTCAATCTTTTACTCCACAGGAATTATTTTTATATAACTTAATAATATCAACAAACAAATCATTAACTATATGTAGCGCATTTATTAACTTTCTAAAAAATTCATAACGAGCTTAACCATTGTTTCTTTTTCTTCCGGTCTTGATTCTGCAATCATCAAAGTTATAGCAACAAGAGCACTATTAGAGATAATTTGCTTTTCATCAATAATCAAATGCTGATTCTCATTCAAAAATTTAAGAAAAATAGAAGCTCCAATTCGTTTACATCCATCAGCAAAAGGATGATCTTTCACCAAAAAGTAAAGTAAATTAGCTGCCTTTTCTTCAACACTTGGATACATTTCTTGACCAAATACATTTTGATATACAGCTGCAATAATCCCATTTAATTTACCCGGTTCTTTTTCAACACCAAATACATCAGAAAAACCATTATATTTCATAGAATCGATAAGAGCTCTACACTCTTCATACGTTAATCGATAAATTGAATCATTACCTTTCGGCTTAGAAATACAGCCATGATCATAATCATCAAGTAATGATAGTGCATTTGAATATGCATCAATAACATTTAATACTTCTTTTTCTTCTATATCTAATGCAGAAGCTAACATTTTAGATTGGATCGCAATAGTTTTATTTAAAATTTCAAGTCTTTTCTTATTTATTGCATATCCTTTCATCATATAGTCTTTTAATATGGAAGTTGCCCATTTACGAAAGATAACACCATTTTGAGATTTCACACGATATCCTACAGAAATAATCATATCAAGATTATAGTATTCAATTGATCTTTGTATTTCTCTATTCCCTTCAGTTTGAACTGTCGCAAATTTTGCGACAGTTGAATTATCTAACTCTTCTTTTAATGCATTATTAATATGTTTACCAATTGTTTTGACATCTCTGTCAAATAATTGTGCAAGTTGATTACGATTTAACCATACTGTTTCATTATCCTGTGAAACTGTAACATCTAGCTGTAAATCACCATTTACAAATTTAATAATTTCGTTATTCATAATCCTCCTATATATCTTTATAGGCAAGAAAAAGTGAAATTCCTTAAAATTTCTTCAATTATTTTAAAAAATTACTCGTCGGCTTAAGGCAAACAAGAATTATACCTTTATAGCTCTAGAGAATCTTCATTTAAAAGAAAGTCATAAATGCTCATTGAAGTAATGCCGTTTTCATCTCTTGTTACATTGATTACATCTTTAACAATTACAATTTTCTTAAATGAATCATCAACATTTAATAAAGAAGCTTTTTCTTGAATTTCCTTTTCAAGCGTTGGCATACTAAATGCTGATTGAATATAATATCTTTTACTTCCAAGGTTCGCAACAAAATCAATCTCTAGCGATTTGCGAAATTGTTTACCATTTAAACCGTATTCTCTTTTTTCAACAACACCTACATCGACGCTATAACCTCTATATCTTAGTTCATTATAAATGATGTTTTCCATAAGATGAGTTTCTTCTACTTGTCTAAAACCTAGCCTAGCATTTCTAAGACCTATATCTTCGAAATAAAATTTCATAGGAGTTCCTATATATTTTCTTCCTTTGACATTGTAACGCTGAGCTTTCGAAATAATAAAGGCATCTTCTAAATATTCGATATATTGTCTTATTGTATTGATACTAATACTAGATTGAATAGAGCTCTTAAAAGTTGCTTGTATTTTAGATGGGTTAGTTAAAGATCCGACTCCAGATGCTAATACATTGATTAAATCTTCTAATTCTTGGGTTTTTTCAATATGATAACGTTCAATAATGTCTTTTAAATATGTTTCATTAAATAGATTTGTTAGATAATTTATCTTTTGTGTTTCCGTTTTCATAGTAACAGTTAGTGGAAGCCCACCATAAACAATATAA